>SMTZ1_10000053_pt1 | contig 100909 bp, 80 predicted proteins | sample DeeMarSWOR136_30_FD_25667 | JGI IMG/M metagenome (IMG submission 25667) | reverse complement strand
TGGGCAACGCCAGCAAGGTATATTCCAAGCGTATTGCTCTCAACCGGTCTTAGCTTCGGATGAGCCTCGGTGAGAAATTCATTTGCATCACACTGTATCTTCAATTTTCTCACAAACTCTTCATTCTCCTTTGTAGGAATTATACCGGCTGCGAGTACAACCATATCTCCGAGAACGATTATCTTGCCGTTATCCTTATACACCTTTGAAACCTTGCCCCGAATGTATGTCGTTCCTTCATCGGTAACACGATTGTAGAATTCCTCATAACCCTTACCGCCTGTTCTCACATCGATATAGAAGATTATAGGTTCGCCATCATGCACGCGATGCTTGTATAGAAGTGCATGTTTTGCCGTATACATACAGCAAATCTTTGAGCAGTATTCCAGGTGATTTTCCTTGTCCCTGGAGCCCGCACACTGAATAAAGACAATACGTTTTGGTACGCGTCCATCGGAAGGTCTTCTCACCTCACCGACAGTAGGACCTGAGGCAGATAGTAACCTCTCAAACTGCAACGATGTTACGACATCAGGAATGGTACCAAAACTATATTCTTTTAGCGACAGAGGATCATAGATATCAAAACCCGTGGCCACAACTATTGCACCAACATCATATTCCAAGATTTTGTCCTTCAAATCATGGTCGATTGCATCTGGTTCACAAACCTTTTCACATTGGAGACATTCACAACAGATTGCGCAGTTAAGACACCTACTCGCCTCTTGCTTTACTGTCTCTTCATCAAAGCCGCATTCGACCTCATCAAAACCTTTCCGTCTGTCGATACTCAGCTTTGGCATCTCTGCCCGTGGTACCTTCTTTTCACCTACCAGTGTTTCGGGTGCAGGACGAGCCTTTTTCCATTCCTTATGTTCAATCTCTACTCCCCGTATGTGTGCATCCATTGCCTCAGCCGCTTTTTTGCCGGCGGCTACTGCTTCAATAATTGTCGCTGGGCCAGTAACCATGTCGCCACCACTGTATACTCCTTTCACAGTGGTCTCGAGCGTATTAGGGTCTACTACGAGAGTGCCCCACTTTGTTCTTTCAAATTCCTCACCAAGCCAATCGATTTGTGGTTTTTGCGAGATTGCAGGAATCATATTGTCTATTGGAATCTTGAACTCACTTCCAGGAATTGGAATCGGACGTCTTCTGCCCGAGGCATCTGGTGCACCCAGTTCCATGCGTAAACACTCTATTGCTTCAATTTTATTGGTGCCGAGAACTCTATTCGGTGTAACGAGAAACTCAATCTTTATTCCTTCTTTCTCTGCCTCCTCTACTTCCCACGCATTTGCAGGCATCTCTTTTCGTGAACGACGATATAAGATTGTTACGTCACTGCCTAATCTCTTTGATACCCGTGCCGCATCTATTGCTGCATTTCCGCCACCAATCACTGCAACCTTTTTTCCTAAAGTAACCTTTTCTCCTAAATTGACTTTCTTAAGAAAATCTATACAGTGAATGACACCGGGCAGGTCTTCTCCCTCGACACGCAACTTCATCTCTTCATAGGCTCCGGTAGCAACAAATACTGCTCGATAATTTTTCCTCAAATCTTCGATGCCCAATTTGTCACCAATCTTGACACCCGTCTTTATCTCTACACCAAAAGCTTTGATATGATCAATATCGGCCTTTGTGGAAGCGCGTGGCAATCTAAACTCAGGAATTCCCAAAACAAGCATACCACCAACAACTTTCTCCGCTTCATATACAGTGGCTCGATAATTTTTCTTTGCCAAGAAATACGCACAGGAAAGTCCTGCAGGACCTGAACCAATGACTGCAATCTGCTCGCCGGTAGGCTTTTTCTGCTCCACAGGGTATGAACCAAAGTCTGCAATGTATCTCTTTAAAGAAGCAATTGCGATGGGTTCATCAAGCTCGCCTCTGACACAATCAGATTCACATGGATGATTGCATACACGACCGCATACACTGGCAAATGGATTCGCTTCCCGCTCAAGTTCGAGAGCCTCTTTATATTTCCCTGCGCGAATCAATGCAATATATCCCTGTGCGTTGACGCCTGCTGGGCAGGCAATGCGGCACGGCGGCTGGCCCAGTTTCGTGATGGTGAATCGATTCGGAACTGCCTGAGGGAAAGGACGATAGATTGCTTTCCTCGACGTCAGGTCACATTCGAATTCATTATTCGTAGAGACAGGACAAACCAGGTCACATTCAGCACATCCATTACATTTTTCCCAGTCTACAAATGGTGACTTTTGTCTCACCTTCACCTTGAAGTTACCAACCGAACCCGATATTTCTTCAATCTCACTATAGGTCAGCAGTTTTATCTTGTCATGTTGGGCAACCTCTACCATTTTCGGGGTCAGAATGCACTGAGAACAGTCGAGCGTTGGAAACGTCTCTGAGAGTTGTGCCATATGTCCACCAATAGACGGGGTTTTCTCGACAAGAATTGTCTCGATGCCAGCATTGGCAATATCAAGAGCAGCCTGTATTCCTGCAATGCCAGCACCAATAACCAGCGCCCTTCTGGTCACGTCGACGTAAATAGGTTCTAACGGTTCGTCATACCTCACTTTCTCAATAATGCTTTTGATTATGTGAGAGGCTTTTTTTGTAGCAATCTCTTTATCGTCGTGCACCCATGAGCAGTGTTCTCGAATGTTTGCCATTTCACACATATACCGGTTAAGACCCCCACGCTCCGAGACATTTCTAAAGGTATTTTCATGCAGTGTTGGTGAACATGCCGAAACGACTACGGCATCGAGTTTCTGTTTCTTGATCGCATCCAGAATCAGATTCTGGCCAGGGTCTGAACACATATATTTGTAATTCTCTGCGTATGCAACGCCGGGATACTTCTTGATCTCTTCGGTCAATGCCTCGACATCAACAGTCTTGGCTATGTTTATGCCACAGTGGCATATAAAGACACCAATTTTCTTCATAATAAATCGTACTCCTTCAATATATTGATTGGTGAAACCTTATTCTGCTCAAATCCGAGATTTTTTTCTTCCACGCCAAGCGCGAGGGCAAGAATTTGACTAAAATAGAAGATGGGCACTTCATTAAATCCCGGATGTGCTGCTCTTATTTTCTTCTGAAGGGCGTCGAGATTGTAATGGCAGAGTGGGCAGGATGTAACAAGCGCCTCTGCGCCATTACCTCGTGCATTTCTCAGAACCCTATATGATGCCTCAACAGCAGCATCCGGAGAGTTGATAACGAGATAAGAACCACAGCACTCAACTTTTAAGGAAAAATCAATCGGTGCTGCGCCAATTAAACTAACAAATTCATCAAGCATAGTCGGTGATTCAGGATCATCAAATTTGATTTCTTCTTCTGGCCGCAAAAGAAGACAACCATAATAGCAACCAAGCTTCAAGCCCTTTAAGTCCTTCTTTATGTTGTTCTTGACGAGCTCTTTGTTATCCCTGAAGAATTCGAGCGGATGAACAACTTCTTCATTACCGTCATAGGATTCCTCAAGATGTTCGTTGATAATATCGAGTGCCTCGGTATCTTGTTTCAGTATATAATTTGCCCTTTTCAATGTATTGTAGCAAATCGAGCAGGGCACCAACACTCGGCCGTCCTCTTTTTGTGCCTTCGCGAGTATCCGTAGAGGCGCGATCAAAGACATACGATTATCACGCGCAAGCGTGAAAGTCGTGCCACAACAGTACCAGTGCGGCAACTCCCTGAGCTCTACGCCGAGTTTCGAGAATGAAGAATGAAGAGATGTATTTAAAGGCTTTGCCTTTGTATATAAAGTACAACCCGGATAATAGGGTAGGTTCATTATTAATATGAATATTTGCTGAATGCACTCATCAGCGCGAGTGGCGGTGCATCCATCAGAAGCTCCTTGTCTATCTGCGACACGTCGATTAAACCTTCTTTTGCCCGTAGATGAAGCACCCTTACAGCCTCCATGAGTCGTGGAATATCAACTCCCCTTGGACAGCGCGTCTGACATACCAGGCATGCTGCACAAAACCATGGACCGTTAGTCTTGAGCACATCTTCTCGCAATCCGAGTTGTATGAACCTTATGACCAGATTGGGCGGTGCATCCATGAAACGAGCAAAAGGGCAGCCAGCAGTGCACCGACCACACTGGTAGCAATCAGAAATCTTCTGATTGGTAATTTCTTCAATTCGTCTTATAAAATTCTTATTAATGGCCAGTCTATTCATGATTATTTATTATATTCAGAAATCGAATAAAGTCAAGCATCAAGAGAATCACGCACGTTGCGGTAAAATGAGGGAACGAAACGCAGAAAAGCTAAGATTGATGGTAAAGACAAGCTTGCGTGCTGTAGCAAGCCAACCCGCGGCTCACCTCGTCGAGCTGACCAGCGAATGATTAATGGTAGACACAAAGACCTTGGTCGAGTATCTTAGATGGTTGTACTCGACACAGGTTCTGACAGCTGATTGTATATGTTGGCTCTACGTCCTCGATATCACTCGCACCATAAAAGTGACACGAGTTTCATCACCACAGAAATTGCTTTACAAGATTATGCCACTCTTCGTCACTGAGTCGTTCATGTACGTTCTCGACTATTTCTCCACCATCAGCAATCGTAATGCCAATGCTCTCCTCAAATTCTTGGTGCAATTTGTCAAATTCCTTTTCAAGCCATTCTATAGCTTTCGGACCTTTGACCATATCAGTAATATCTCCGGATGATTTTATCTTCAGCAACCACCCACGGTTATATGGATCCTTCTGTACAAGTGACGGGTCTGACAAAAGTGCATCGTTCTTTTCGATAATCTCTGCAGTTAATGGTAACGACATCCTCGCAATACGGTTGGCGCTGCCTAATGTCCAGCACTGTTCGTCCTTGGGAATAACATTCTTATCGGGAAGTTCGACTTTTTCAACCTTACCAATCAACCGAGAGGCAAAATCGTCAACTCCCACCTTCACTACGTCGCCTTCAACCTTCAGCCAGATATGGTTAGGCAGATAGTAGAAGTCTTCCCTGATGGTAAATCCCTTCACCTTCTTTACTCTCTTTGCCATGCTCTGTCTTCTCTTCTGGAGATAGGGGTCGGCATCAATTGCATCCTGAATGTACTGGTCGACCGCACAGTGCCAACATTCATAATTGTTCGAACATATCTTATAGGAGAAGTCGCCAGTGAGCATATATCTGCATTTCCTGTCTGCCGCAGGAAGCTGGCGCAATCTTTCAATTGCCTTGACTACCATTGGAGATTCCGTATAGGTACCACTCTCATCCATGATTGCCTGATCAAATTCACAATTTTTGCAGTCATAGTCTCTGGTACACATTCTGTAAGCTATCACACCGGCCTTCATCCAAATACAGGGCTTCTCACCGGTCGAGACATCGAGCCCTTTTGTCATATCTTGATTCATCATTTCCTCCTTTTTCTGCTTTGCTAAGAACTCTTTAAAGACTGGACAACGAGCATAATCCCCCTCGCATGGGTTCTGCACGGTAAGCTGATCTTTTGGCAGCATCTTCTTGACCTCACAGGCATCGCAGTATGCCATGACTAATTGTTCCAAGAACGGGCATTTCATGTTTACCTCCACATATATCCATATGCAAAAACCGTACCAGGCACAGCAGTCAAAAAATACTCTATATTTCGGAAGTTTATCTCTCGAGAGGGGTGTAAATTGATTTTACTCTGTGTATAGATTTATACAGTTTTTATAATGCTCTATTTTGCGTGAGGTTTCTGTATATATTTTATACTCAAGTTGATTTTTTAAACAACTACTATTCCCCCTTGCTTCTCCTCAGCTTGTACTTCTTTATCTTGTTATAGAGTGTCACCCTGTTTATTCCTAATATTGATGCAGCCTTCTTGATGTGCCAATGGTTTGCATCGAGAACCTGCAAAATATGGTCCCTCTCGATAACTTCCAATGGCACATCAGGTTTAATCTCATGCCACTTCTGTCCCTGCACTGTAAACTGCTGCGGCAAGTTCTCCTGTTGGATCTCAACATCATCAGCGATCACCACGGCATGCTCAATGGCGTTCTCCAGCTGCCTGATATTACCAGGCCAGTCATATTCCATGATCGCCTTCATTGCGTGTTCAGATATTCCTTCTATTGTCTTACCAGTATCGAGATTATATTTCTCGAGGAAGTGTCCTACCAGTATTGGAATATCCTCCTTTCTCTCCCGTAAAGGAGGAACCTCAATGGTAATAACATTGAGTCGATAATAGAGGTCTTCCCTAAACTCACCCTGAGCAATCATATCCTCGAGGTGTTTGTTGGTTGCAGCAATAATTCGGATGTCAATGCTGATAGGAGCCTTCCCACCAATCCTGCGGAACTCCCGCTCTTGCAGGAACCTCAAGAGATCAATCTGGGTCTTGGGGCTGATGTCGCCAATTTCATCGAGAAAGAGTGTTCCTTTATCCGCTATCTCTATCCACCCTTTGTGTTGAGAAACTGCGCCAGTAAATGCACCCTTCTCATATCCGAATAATTCTGCCTCGAGGAGTGATTCTGGAATCGCACCACATGCAGCAGCGATGAACGGTAACTTTTTTCTCGGTCCCAATTCATGGATTGCCCGCGCAACAAGCTCCTTTCCTGTTCCACTTTCTCCCCGTATGAGGACAGTTGATTTTGTTGGCGCAACAGTTTTTATCATCTCAATTACTCTCAGCATCTTCGGGCTCTTACCGATCAAATCTTGAAACCTGAATCTTTTTGCGAGCGCCCTCCGTAAAAGAATGTTTTCTTTGAGGAGCCGTTGATGTTCAACAAGTTTGCCAATAACTCTGCTTATTTCTTCGGGATTAAAGGGCTTCACGATGTAATCCGCAGCACCCTCCTTCATTGCCATAACGGCACTATCTATCGTTGCATAGGCGGTGATAATAATAACAGGCAGTCTTGGCCTCATCTGATTGACTTTTTCTAAGAGTTCGATGCCATCCATTTTTGGCATCTTGAGATCGACCACCGCCAAATCCCACTCTTCACTCTTGATCTTATCGAGCGCTTTGTAGCCATCTTCAACAGCTACTACATCATAGCCATCCTCCTTGAGCCAATCACTGAGTGAGCTCCTCATAATCTCTTCATCATCCACCACCAAAATTCTACTGCGATGCATAATTCTCCTTTCTCCTTGCTGTATCAAAAAATTCCCTGCATCCAATACAGAAATCTTTTCGCTTATTATCGATACTCAAAATACTACTGGAAAAACACATAACACATCTTGAATCACTACAATGGAAAAGACCATAGCAGTGACCGAGCTCATGGATACACTCCTTTGTAATTCTCTCGATTAAAAGTGTATCATTTCGCGGCACATAATAGAATTCCTGTCTCAATCTATTGAACGACACAAGAGCAACGCTGCCACCCAGTTGTGCCTCACCATAGACAAATGTGAGGACTGGTGTACAGAGGTCCACATCGGTAAGGCCAATCAATTTTTCACAGTCCGATGGCAGTTCGCCAGCCAGTTTCCCAATGATCTTTTTTGCATAATATTGATTTCTCTTTGGTTCAAATGCACATAACGGGTATTCACCATCGGCGGCCAGTTTGAGGGGATACGATGTCACCGCGCTCAGTGATTCTAAGACACGCTCGACTATTGCTGCTTCAACGGTGCCGATTGTCTTTACATAGATATGTCTCATATCTAATATATTATAGTGAGTTTTCTGGCAATGTCAATTTTTTAACACGGGATGTATGATTATATCATTTTCTTTTCAAAGAGTGACCAGGAGCTCATATGCAGGCACTCTTCAATATCCTCATTGCCTTGACAAAGAGCACCTGTCGGCTATAATAAACTATGAAAGAGAAAAAACCTCTGGGCCTCGACCTCTCTGTCATGAGACCACTCCTTGAAGGATTGCTGAAGAATATGGAGGGTGGAGTCTTTACTGTCGATTTGAACAGAAGGATCATCTCTTTCAACAAAGGGGCAGAGTGGATTACCGGGTACTGTCTTGAAGAGGTATTGGGAAAACCATGTAAAGAGGTTTTTGAGAGTAATATATGTGATGGCATGTGTCCCTTTGAAAAAGTAATAAAGAAAGGTACACCTGTCACTATCAATGAGGCAGTGATTAAAGGTAAGGACGGTGCAGAAATAATCACTTCTCGCACATCCTTTGTTTTGAAAGATGTCCACGGAAATCCAAGAGGAATGACAGTGATTTTCAGAGATAGAACAGAACTAACCAACCTACGGCAACAGCTCTTGCAATCGGAGAAGTTGGCGGTCATGGGACAGCTCGCTGCCGGTGTTGCTCATGAGGTTAATAACCCGATCAACGGAATCATAACATACATCCATCTTCTGCTCAAGAAACTTGATGAAAATGACGTTGATCCTGAAACATGGAAAAAAAACTTGAAACTCGTGGAACGGGAAACAGTAAGAATTGGAAGGCTTGTCAAGAATCTCCTCAATTTTTCACGTAAGACCGAGCCGGATCTTAAATCTGTCTCCATGACGAAGCTCATCGATGAAACGCTTCCCATCTTAGAAGATCAGTTTCTGATCAAGACTATCAATATTGCCAAGAAATATGGCGACAGAATTCCCAACATCTTGGCTGATTTTAACCAACTCCAGCAGGTAGTTGTTAACCTCATATTGAATGCAGTTCAGGCAGTTGATTCGCAAGGTAAAATCGAAATAAGTCTTACTGCTGTCGGTGCCAAGGGAAGTGAATGTTTTGTCAGACTGGACATCACCGATAATGGTAAAGGTATACCTCCAGAAGACTTAGACAAACTCTTTGATCCTTTCTATACAACAAAGACAGGTGATAAAGGTGGTGTAGGACTCGGACTTTCAATTGCTAGACAGATAGTCAAGGCACATCACGGACGAATATCCATAACGAGCGATGTGGGAAAAGGAACAAACGTCTCGGTGCGTCTACCAACAATTTAATCGAAAAGCCATTTTAGTTTTTCGTCACATGGTTACGATTACCGTGCCGCCTGTCGGTGATCGTTATTGGTCATTTTTTTGAGCACAATAATGTCCTCAATACTCATAATGCTCAGCGTGAATAACAGAACTCTTACACAAAAAAAGGAGTAGTCTATGTTCACTGAACCAATAACAGTAAAACATCTTATAACTTCCATTGCCTTTGTTGTCGGCGGTGTACTGGTTGGCATAATCATTGAAAAGATCATCCTGACAAGACTCAAAAGGTTTGCTCAAAAAACGAGTTGGGAAGGTGATGAAGTAATCATTGCATCGATCCGGGGTTCTTCTGCACTCTGCTTTGGCATCGCAGGTGTCTATGGAGCACTGATGAACCTGCCGTTGAAACAAGCACTGAGCACCATTGCGATGAAAATTCTTCTCGTTGTCATCGTATTCGCAATAACGGTTGTTATAGCACGACTTGCCGTCGGCTTCATAAATCTACAGAATAAGAGGGCAGCGGGTGCACTTCCATCAACGTCACTGTTTGTCAATGTGGCACGGATAGTCATCTTTGTCATCGGTGTACTCATCATACTCCAGTCTCTCGGCATTTCTATCACACCACTCCTCACCGCCCTCGGCGTCGGCGGTCTTGCCGTTGCCCTGGCTCTCCAACCCACACTATCAAATCTCTTTGCAGGACTGCAAATCATCATCTCGAAACAGGTTGAACCCGGTGACTGGGTCGAGCTCAACACTGGAGAAAAAGGATATGTCACTGATATCTCGTGGAGAAACACAACAATCAAGGATCTACCAAATAACCTCATCGTGATTCCCAATAGTGTACTTGCCAATGCTATTGTGAGGAACTACAACAAGCCAGAGCGAGAAATGTCAGTGCTCATTGATGTTGGTGTGAGCTATGATAGTGATCTCGAAAACGTCGAGCAGGTGACAATTGATGTTGCGAAACAAGTGGTGAGTGAAGTGCAAGGCGGAAAATCGGATTATGCTCCCTTCATTCGCTACCGCGCCTTTGCGGACTTCAGTATAAATTTTACCGTCATATTGCGCGTCCATCAATATATCAACAAGTTTCTGGTACGTCATGAATTCATCAAGAGACTACACAAGCGCTACAAACAGGAGGGTATTGAGATTCCATTTCCGATCAGAACCATACATATGAAAAAGGAATAGGTTTAGGTTAAGGATTGGGAAGCTGAAAATACAGCTTATGTAAAAAAGGCCCGGCACAGTACTCGGGCCTTTTCTTATCGATGCATGCTACAGAGATACCTTCATCTCAATCGGCTGCTCAACGCCCTCATCACTGGTATTGTAGTATTCATAGACGCGTGATGAACGAACCTTTGCCCTGATTGGATACTTTGCCTTTAAACTATACGAAAGCTCAACCGGTTTTGCCGAAGCAATTTCATCGAGATAGATGATGAGTTGACGGGGAGTGATTGAATACTTCTGAATCTTCTTATCCACGAGTTCATCCAATGTAGGCGTCTGAACCTCAAAGCCCGGTGGAATACCAAGATCAACCATAACCATCTGGGCAGTACCGGCTCGCTTGAGCTGTATAGACACATCAACATTGACGATATCGTTGACTGAGAGCTGAGTGCGGCCATACTCGACATCGATGACGAATGGCGGCTGTGCTGGACGCGGCAAAGCATTCCATGGTATGTAGTAGGCACGCGTAAGTTCATACATGAAATTACCCTCGCCCTTTACACTCATCTCAATAGTGTTAGATTCACCGAGATGCTTTGTCAAATCGATCTGCTGAACGACGTCAGCATTACCCTTGTCAATGCGAATATCCTTCACTTTTTCACCATTCATCGCCACGGTAATCTGGGCATCAACATCCTCTGTTACGCCACCGAGTGAGGCGACGAGTGAACGGAGCACAATGATTGTCCCTTGTGTCGTATACCAGGTTCCACGTGCATCCTTAGAACGGATTAAATAGGTCAAAACCTTGTTCACCGCATCGCTGTATTTCCCCGATTTAATCAAGGCATATGCAGCAATTCCAGTTGCCTCAATATCAGCACCTTTGCCTCTGGAAAAGGTAATTGAGGGTATGCCTGATTCCCAGTATATCACATCATCTCTCTCTGTTGCCATGCCAACCAGTTTCTCTAAAACCTCTCTCGTCGCTTCACTCTTCGGTTCAACTACCACAAAGGCATTGGCAACAAGTGCCGCAATGTAGGGGTCATCCACTGCAGAGAGATTGCGCCTCAGGTATGAGAGTGCCTTCTGTACTGGTTCTCCCCGCTCACCAGTCTCGCCGAGTGCCCAACAGATATAGGCAGTTGGCAATACCTCGCTCTTTTGAATCTTGGACCAGGACTCTGCGTGAAGATACTGCTCATCGGGAGACCATGAGCCATCCTTGTTTTGCTGCTCCTTCAACCACTGCACTGTCCTCTCAATGATACGCTCATCAATCTCATAGACCTGTGCCATATCATTGAATTCCATCAATCCGTATGCAGTGAGGACTCTGTTTGCTGGAGCATCGCCAAACCAAGAGAATCCACCTCCTTGAACCTCAAAGGACAAGAGCCGCTGATAGCCGAGGCTGATGTACTCCTCTGCAGTCATCTCAGTCTCTGGCCTAATCTCATCAATCTGTCGTAGGTAATTGAGTATTAAGATATTGGGATAGGTTATTGAGGTGGTCTGTTCAAAGCAGCCAAATGGTACGCCAAAGAGTTTATCGAGTCCCTCCACGACCTGTGAGAAGATACCAGGGAAGATTCTCAAAACGAGTGAATTGGCATCCTTTATCGTGTTCTGTGCAAAAGTGATTTTTTGTGTAACAGTCCCCTCGAATCGGTCTGCGATGACATCTTCGAAGCGCTTACCATCAGGCAGCACAGTAATCCTCCGCCTGATTGCATCTGACATTAGCTCTCCATATGCCGTAACGAGTATTGAGTAGTATCCTATTTTCTTTACTCTTATCGGAAAATAGACGACAGAGACCTCATCCTTTTCCAGCTGTTTCACAACCTCCTTCTTTTCCAAAATGTCAAACCACTCTTCTTCCTGCAAGACAAGTCTTATCTCTTGACGCCTGGGAAGATAATTGTAGAGTGCAATCGGTATAGAGATCTCATCACCTTCTGTTAATGCTACAGGCAAGTCTATATCAACAAAGAAATCCTGGAATACCTTTATCTGAGAGAGGGCAGAACCCAATTCTCCCTTTTGCGATGATGCAAATGTCGCAACACGCCATGTCGTAATTGCATCAGGCATGGTGACCGAGAGCCGGGCCTTACCATTAACATCAGTTATCAATAGCGGCTCAAAGACAAAGGTCTCGGGGAAGAATTCACGAATGCGTGGTTCTTCGCCTGGTTTCACGCCTTTCTTTGCCACCTCTGTAGTTGGAATCGGTGCACCGACGACCTTGGGTGCCGCCATTTGGTCTGCCTCCATCATGAGAATCCCCTCTCTGCCACCTCTCACCCTCCATGACCATTCAGTAATATCATCTTCGTCATCAAAAACACCGTCTGGCCCTGCTGACACGATATTGAACCACTGCAAGTACTCTCCAGATGTGATGATACGATATCTTTTGTTCCAAGGGTCGAGCAGGTCTTTTTCCATAAGAAGGCCTTCATCGACTAAGACTTCTATTCCATCCTCACGCTTTGGGTAGTCTTTGTGTCGTGCATAGTATTGATTGATGGCTGAGTAGATCTTGTCCCTGGTCTGTTCCAATCTCTTGTAAAAGGTTTCTGATATCTTCTGATAAACGTCTTGCGGTGTGGTGTAATGCACAGGAAATGGGTCCTTGGGTTCGAGCGTCGAAAACATGACGTTCTCGGCACGTGGCTCGATACCAGGCTTTGCCACAATCTCTTCTGGCTCGAATCCATGAATTTCGTAGCGCGGCGTGAGAATTTCCTTCTCAAGTGTAAAATAGACCTTTTCCAGACCAGGTTGGAGTTCAGAGACTGCAAATACTGCTTCATCTACGATTGCGATACAGAGTGCCGCAACCCTGGGCTGGCCATCTTTGTCGGTCACAGTAAAGAGAATGTCACCATCAGTACCAGGCAGGTACTCCTCCTTGTCACCTGTCACTGATACTGCAAGATCACTGGCACCATGGACATAACAGAATCGTGTGTCTCGGACAATGTCGCTTCCTGGGGTCACAATGTAGGCATGGAACCAGATCGATCCAGTAAGGTCAGGGGTCAAACTTAAAGTGTACCTACCCTTGCCATCATGGATTGTAATCGATTTTGTCAGGAGCGTTTGATTATCTTTGATAACATCGAGATACACTCTTCCCTGCTTTTTCGTTGTCAAAAACTGGAGTTCAATTGCATCACCTACCTTATAGATGCCGCGTGCCATCCGCATGATGACTTGATCGCGGTCAACATCGAGCTGGAACTCCTTCTCTAGCTGCGATGTCTCGCCCTTCTCATCCTTTGCCTTGACAATGAATCCTACTTTTGCATCCTGAGGTGTATAAAGAAACTCCGCAATGCCATAATCATCTGTCTGTTCTACCATCTTCTTCCCGTCAATCTCCACTTCGAGCTGCGCAACACAGGGTGTTCCATCTGGATAGTGAGCAAGTACATAGATACGATTCTCCAGATTCGGCCTTAACGAACCTCCCTCAGGTACAATTGAGAGACCTATGACATCCCTGACAATCTTCTTCTTCACTGAGACCTTCTCACTGTGGTTTGCCTTATCGATAACCTCTATATCAAACCGTATAAAGGCATCCCCCTTTTCCAGAGGTTCTCCGACAAAGTATTTCGGAAGCTCATACGCAAAATGGTAATTCCCATCTTTATCAGCTCTACCCTCAATCACTGCCTCTTTCTGGAATCCTATATCAAATCTGTAGGTTGTGATCTTAACCTCGCCATCCACGACTGGTTTTCCAAAGAAATATTCAACATCTATGTCTCCCTCCATCCTCTCGCCTGGCAGATAATATTCTCTCTCAGTCTCAAGCGAAATCTTAAACTTCGGGAGCACATACTTCTCAACCTTCACTGTCTTCTCAGTCTTTTCGCCTTGGAGTACTGCCCTTACTGTGTAATTCCCAAAATTGACCTCATCAGCGAGGAGAAACCGCACGTATGCAGTGCCGAAGTCTTCGGTTCTCATCAGTTTTTTGAATACCTTATTACCCTCGCTATCCTCAACCTCAATGGTCAGTTCACTTCTCTCTACTGCAGCGAGATCTGGTCTATGCAGTGAGAGTGTACGGATATGTATTGTCTGTCCTGGTTGATAGATGGGCTTGTCAGTAACCAGATAGGTAAGATTGCCACTCACCAGTTTTATATTTGTATCATATGAGTCCTTACCAATGTCTGACGCAATCTCAAAATGCAAATCGGCATTATCAATATCTTGAGGACCAACAAATTCTATATTACATGTCCCTGATCTGTCTGTCACCCCCTCAAAGACTTTCTTCTCTTGTTCATTTTTTATGAGCATAATCTTCACACGAGCGCCTTCGATTGGCTCATTCGTTCTTTGATTCAGAATAATAACTCGGTACTTGATAGGTGTACCTTTGATGAATTCATTTTGGCCAAGAATCTCTACTACCATCTTATCCATGAGTTGATAGAGTGAGTAGATTCGTTCTTGATTTTTAAAGGTAACTTTGGCACGTAAGAGATCATAATCTTCCACTCTTTTCTTCAATCGTACTGTAATCGGAATGGAGTAGTAATCTTTATTAATATTGGTAAAACGGTACGTGCTTCCAACAATGTTGTCATCAGGGTCAAGGACCTCAACTCGACATACACCTGCCTTACCCTTCATATCTATTATAGGGACAGTCAGCATGAGCTTATCGCCTGAGCCAAAAAGGGAAAAGCCGCTAACAAGGCTCAGCGATACTATTATCAAACCAATCAGCAAGTTCTTCAACATAAAGCCTCCTTCATTTTTCTATACAACAAATCCAGAGAAATATTCCGTGTGGGAATGAATATGTACAAAGGCATTCAGTTTTCTGGAGTGTTGGATCACTCCTTCTGATGAATGCTATTTCAGATTATTGATGTATTTCAGGAGGTGTGATTTATAGCGAGCTGCGGTATTCTTTGTAATGAGACCATCCTGAACTGATTTATCAATAATTGATTGAACATCAGGGTAGGCCTTCAATGCCTCTTTTTGTGATGCCATCTTTTTTATCTTCTTGATTGCGCTCTTCAATCTCTTTTTCTTAATGACATTGACCGCACGGCGTTGCGTAGATTGTCTGATGTTTTTCAAAACACTTCTCGATTTTTTCATGCTCTATTATAGTCAGAAGAAACAATGTGTCAAGTAGCAGTCTTGCTAAAAAAAAGGGGCAGTGAACTGCCCCTATCAATACTTCTCTCTATCATCAATCAATGAGGTCCTTATACATTTGCAGTTTACGGAGCCTTGTAGGATGACGAAGCTTCTTTAGTGCCTTTGCCTCAATCTGTCTGACCCTTTCTCTCGTTATGTTAAACATCCTGCCTACCTCTTCTAAGGTCTTTGGTGAACCGTCATTGAGACCGAAACGTAATCTGATAATCTTTTCCTCTCTCCTCGGTAGATCTCTCAAGATATCGTCGAAGCGATCTTTTAATACCTGAATTGCTGCCCTCCTGGAAGGAGAATCAGCCAAGGGATCTTTTATAAAATCTCCCACAAAACTTGACTCTTCGTCATCAATCGGTTTATCAAGAGAAATCGGAATTAACGAGATGTTATGTGCCATCCTCACCTTATCAGTTGGGATGTCAAGACGATCCGCAATTTCTTCAACAGTCGGTTCCCTTCCTAAATCTTGAATCATATCACGCTGAGCACGGGCGACCTTATTCATGGTGTCAAGAATGTGCGCAGGTACGCGTACTGTTCTCGCTTGATCGCCGATTGCGCGCGTGATCGCCTGTCTAATCCACCACGTAGCATAGGTGGAGAATTTATACCCTTTTCGGTGATCAAATTTTTCAACAGCCTTTACCAAACCATTATTGCCTTCTCCGACAAGATCAGCAAATTCAAGTCCTCGGTTCACGTATTTCTTCGCAATAGAGATAACGAGTCTCATGTTACCTTCAATCATCCGTTGTCGTGCTCGATTTATGAGATCTTCCCATGCACTGACAATCATGAGTGTTTCCTGTATGCTCCCATGGTCAACATTTAGCTCTTTTAACAGCGATCTTCTCTCCTTTGTATTTGCATTTATTTCATCCTTGTTCCTAAGTCTTGGCAAGATTTTCTCGACGTGTTTCAATCGCGCGATTTTTTCTTTAAAAACATTTATCGCAACATTCACGACACTGTGCTGCAGTGAAAGAATAGATAGTTTTCTTAAAATCCTCTCCTCTTTCTCAAAAATTCGCCACTCTATGTTTTTTGATTTATCTCTGCGGTATCTCTTGTAAAGTTGAATAAGGGAATTATAATCTCGCTCTATTGATTTCACACGTCTGACAAAACGCTGTCTTTCTGCCCAGAACGTCCTTTTATCCATCATCGCCTCAATTTCGACACGCGATATTTGATCAAGGCTTCGATGGCATAATTCAACCTGCCGACATATCTCCAGCAGTTTATTAATCGCGCACGGAAAGGGCAAGAACTGTCTTTCGATCATTCTATAGCCTGTTTCGATCTTCACAGCCAACTCATACTCTTCCTCTTTGGTTAAAAGGTCATACTTTGCGAGTTCTTTAAAATAGGCCCTAATAGGTTCTTCAGGCCGTAATGACTTCTTAGCACTAACAGGTTTGGTTGGCCGTTTTTTACCCGTCTCGACAATGGTCACGCCATGGCGGGACAAAACAGCCAGTATTTCATCGATATCCTCAGGGCTCGCCTTATCAGGTATTAACTTGTTGATGTCACTAAGGGATATCTTTCCCTTTGATTTTGCCTTCTCAAATATCTTCTGAGAATATTTCAATTCTTCACTCCTTTATCAAATTTTACCAATAATTTGGACAAATTACATGAATAAATGTTTATTGATAAAATCTTAAAGTTTTTCTTTAACTGAGGCCGATTTATCGAGACTGATATTGAGCTCCTTGCGCTTTAACTCGTTAAGCTGCTTCTGATATCTTGCCCAGGCGGCTTCATCACCTTTTTCCTGGGCATCTTTTATCTTTTTTTCAATCCTCTTCGTCTCAAGAGCATGCTTATAGCGAAAAACAGCCTCTAGAAGGCCCTCTTTGGCCATTGGTTGTTGTTCCTTCATTATTACTGAAAGCAATCGCTCTCTCAAGCGTTCACTCATAGCCTCTGATAAATCGTAGAGATCCAAACCTTCATGCTTTAATAACAGTCTATAGAGACGCCTGACAGCCTCGTCGTCAAAATCTTTTGGCTTCAAGATTTCCTTCACCGACGGTAAGTGCTCCCGCGCATTGAGAATCATTGCAATTATTCTTTCTCCTTGCGAGATTCTTTCCTGAGCAGCCGGCTTTTCTAAAACCTTTCTTGTCTTCTCCATTTCTTTATTAATTGCACTGACTGGAATGTCAAAAACACGAGCGGCATATTTGAAGTACCGATCAAAACGTATCGGATCTCGAATATAACTAATAATCTGTATCAAATCTTTAATCAACGCAACTTCCTCTTCAACTGTATCGGTCTTCACTACCTTCTTATAGAAATGGAAAAAATCTTGCGCTCCATCAATGATTCTTCGCAGTTCATCAACTCCACTTTGATGTATAAATGTATCTGGGTCAGTATCTTCTGGGAGTGATGTCACGTATACATCAGCCTGCGCATTAATGAGCAGACCAATTGCCCGCAGTGCTGCTTTTATGCCAGATAAGTCTCCATCAAACAGAATATTCACCTTCTTGGCAAATCGCGATATGAGCATTGCCTGGTTTTCAGTCAGAGAGGTGCCGAGTGGTGCGCACACATTGCTAATGCCCTTCTGAAACAGGCTCAAGAGGTCAAAATATCCTTCGACAAGGATCGCTTCTCCCTTTGCCCTCATCACATCCTTTGATTGATATAAACCGTAGAGAACCTCTCTTTTCTTAAATATCGGTGTCTCAGGTGAATTGAGATATTTGGGTTTTATATAGTCATCAATGCCGCGACCACCGAAGCCGATGACTCTGCCAGACACATTGAATATCGGAAAGATAAGGCGGTCTCTAAACACTTCATGTTCTGCGGAAATGAGCCCTGCATTATTGAGCCGTTCGATTGACACACCTTTTTGACGCATGAATTGGACGAGCCCGCCAGAAGAAGGCGCATAGCCGAGTCTAAAATCCTTCAGGTTCTCGATATCAATCTTGCGCTCTGTGAGATAATGACGTCCCCTCTTTCCAATATCTCTGGTGAGACAGAACGCATAGAACTGGCATGCGACTTCGTTCACCTCATATATTTCCTTATATTTCAAACCTTTTGTCGTGTCAATCTCGATACCGAGATTCTTTGCCAACTGTTTGACGGCTGTTGGGAAATCCAGTTTTTCATATTCCATGAGAAAATTGATTGCATTACCACCTCTCTTACACCCAAAGCAGTAGAATATTCCCTTGTCAGGGCTTACATAAAACGACGGATCTCTTTCAGTATGGAATGGACAGAGCGCACGATAGTTTTTCCCGACACGCTTCAAGGGTACGTACTGTGATATTACCGAAACGATATCGGTCTGTCTCTTTACCTCTTCAATCTTTTCTTTCTCGATCATAGACAAAAACTACTTTGTCTCCTCAGCAGACTCTACCTCTCTGGGGTCAACCCAATAGTATATGTTGTCCAGGCCAATTTTATACTGACCAGCATGTTGTTCAATGACCTGTCCAACCTTATTGAGTTCTCTGATTCGCACCATCTCACCGATGCGGGGATGATATGGTTCGTGTATCTTTTCTACATGAAGTTTCTCTTCAAAGAAGCTCCTCATCTTATGGATCGTCTCTGGTTTAGGACCTTCTCTTTTTAGATCCTTCACCATCTTTTCTATGCTTCTCTTTGTTTGAATGAGTTCTCTCTTGTATTTTGCCTTAAGCTCATCCAGCTCTTTCTTTTTTTTCGTGTTTAGCGTTTCCAGTTTTGATTCATAATCGCGACTCACTATCGACAACCGCTGCCGTTCCTCCTTGACTAACTTCAATTCCTTTGACAGGTCTTCAAAGAGTGTATTCAACGACATCTTGTCTTTGTCCACATGGGCAAGAGCGCTTTTAATAACGTTTCCATTGAGGCCTAGTGTGCGCGCCAATCTAATGGCATTACTTGGCTGTGGTATCCCTAAGATCAACCTATATGTCGGTGTGTCTGTGAATTCCATGCCGCCGTTCATCATATCTGGTCGTCTACTTACAAATATCTTCAGATCTTCATTATGTGTTGTTGCCAGCACTGTATGATTCTTCCGTGCAAACTCTTCGAGAATGGCAATCGCCAAAGCAGAACCCTCTTCTACTGAGGTCTGGCTCATGAGTTCGTCCAGGAGGACAAGCGAATGTCTCTTTGCCTCTAATGCCTCTTTTATCTGTTTTATATGGCCAGCAAATGTTGAGAGACAGGATTCAATGCTCTGCTCATCCCCGATATCAGCATATACCTCTTCAAAAAAGGGAACCGTACTGCCTTCCTCCACTGGAATGAACATACCGCACTTTGCCATGAGTACGAGTAAACCAACAGTCTTTAAGACAACTGTCTTACCTCCAGCATTTGGGCCCGAGATGAGAAGTATCTTTTTCTCTACATCCATCTTCAGGTTGAGTGGGACAACGTGCTCGCTTACTCTGTTCAATATGGGGTGATAACCATTGACAATCTTGAGGCTGTCGCTGAAAAATGGCATGGTTGCATTGAATTCATCCGCAAAACGCACCTTGGCAAAGAGGAGGTCGAGATCAATAATTGTCTCGATGTCATGCTCAATATCATCAACCTGCATGCGAACAATACCTGTCAGTATCTTCAAGAGCCTCTCTATCTCTTCTTTTTCTCGCTCATTCAATTCAACCAATTTGGCTGAATCGTCTGTTATCTCCATCGGTTCAATAAAGACCGTTTCTCCGGAATTGGAATAAGAATGAACGATTCCCTGTATGTCCTTCTTAAAATTTCTTTTCACGGGCAGCACATACCTTTCGTTTCTCTGGAGGATATGCCCATCCGAGAAGAGATTTGAACGATTATTCAAGATCCTCGTCAATTGCTCTTGTATGCTATTCTTCACCCTTCGTTTTTGTGTTCTCACACTCAACAATTCATGAGATGCCCTGTCCTTGATCTCTCCGTTCTCATCAATATCTGCATCAATTTTTTCCACAATACTTTGATAATCATGCAATCTATTAAAGTACTTGCTAACAGAAGAACCACTAAATCGCTTCTTTAGTGAACTAACAGATATAAACCAATTCTTTAACCGAATGAGGCTTTCTATGCCCAGATAAGGCAGTGCTTTCAACTCTTGCTCGAGGCGACGAGGCTCGATTGGTATACTCAACTGCACAAATTCTCCAAGTCCTTTGATATCAGCGACTCGCTTGAGTTCCGATTCTACTGCTGTTTGAGTATAAAATGGAAAAAGATTATTTACCTTTTCCTTGGTGTACTCTATCTGGCAGAAATCGGCAAGTATATTAAGGACTTTGGGGAGTTCGAGGACCTCTTCGGCATGGGCTCTTCCTATAATTCCTCCCTCTGCCGTTTTAGTTCTTTCTTGCGCGCCGCAATAAAGCGTCTCTTGCGTCTTTCGCTCGGTTTCTCGTATACTTCATGTTTTTTGACGTCTTTTAAGATCCCGGCACGCTCGACGGACTTACGAAAGCGACGAATTGCATTCTCAAAGGATTCGCCTTCGTAGACGGTGACCTTTGTCATCCAGTTGCACCCCCTTTCACATATTTTCAACTAATTATAAAGAAAAATGATGATTTGTCAAGGGGCAATGTAAGAACCTTTGAGATTATGTATTATTTTCCATAGACCGTGCTATCTGAGCGTCTTTTGCACTATTTTTACACCTGCAGAGGTTCCCAAACGATCTGCCCCAGCTTTGATGAACCTTACTGCAGAATCATAATCCCTGATTCCGCCTGATGCCTTTACCCCGAAATCAGGGCCAACGATTTTTCTCAGCATCCTCACATCTTGTATCCTGGCGCCTTCTCTTGAAAAACCGGTTGATGTCTTCACAAAATGTGCTCCACTTTCCACAACAATGTGCGCTGCTGCCCTCTTTTCATCCTCGGTCAACAGACAGGTCTCAATAATCACCTTCACAATCCGTCCCTGGGCTACCTCAACAACAGACCTTATCTCTTTTCCCACATGTCTAAAATCTTTACCCTTCAATCTACCAATATTCATGACCATGTCAATCTCCTCGCACCCCTTTGCTATTGTCAATCTCCTCGCACCCCTTTGCTATCAGATCTTCGGCAGCGTAGATCTTGACCTTTGTGCTCGAGGCACCAAGCGGAAAACCCACCACACTACACAGCTTGATGTCCATGGGCAAATTCCCTCTCACCATCATCACCCAACATGGATTCACACAGGCTGCATAAAATTTAAACTTTTTCACTCCTTCCAAGAATCTAAGAATATCCTGTTCGGTTGCCTCTGGTCTCAGAATTGTCTGGTCAATATACTGATTGAGATTTTTCATAAGTCTATAGTATGGGAAATTTCCTATCTGTCAACAGAATCACTCAGGCACCCTCTGCACAATCTGCGATTGGTGTTCTTCCCCGTACCTCTTTAACAACGACATCACGAATCTCACCAGGTTCAAGCTTTTCTTCAACTACTATGTCTTTATTACCTCTTGTCTTGCCCCGAGTGGCTCCGTGCTTTGCCTCCGATTCAAAGAGTACCTCGAATCTCTTTCCAATCATAGCGTGAGTTTTTTCAATAATAATCTGATTCTGAAAATCGATTAATCTTCGCAAACGACTTTTTATTACATTCTCGGATAAGGACTCATACTCATACGCCTTTGTTTTTTCTCTTGATGAATAGCGGTACATATAGGCATCATCAAATCCTATCTCCTCCATTAAGGAAATCGTCTCAAGAAATTCTTCATCTGTTTCTGTAGGGAAACCAACAATGACATCTGTAGTTATTGCTTTTGTGTAATGGCGATTCATCAGTTTGAGAATACGATTGCATCCTGACTGGAGAGGCAAATGAAACCATTCACAAATTGATTTGTTCAACTTGACTGCCTCAATCGTTGCATCATCGAAATCCTTGGGATGGGATGTCAAAAACCTCAGTCTGCATAATCCTGGAATCTGGGCCACAACATTGAGAAGACCTGCAAAATCTATCCCCTCATATGAATATTCATTCACATTCTGGCCCAAGAGTGTAATATCTCTCACTCCATTATCGATCAAGTGCTTTATCTCTTCTACGATGTCATCGAGTGGTCTTGACCGCGCTCTCCCTCTCACATAAGGCACAATGCAGTAAGAACAGAAATTATTACACCCCCGCATGATCGGTACAAAATCTGCCACACCACTTTTTTGAGGATAGATATCACAATACGTTTCGTCCGTCACGGACGTTTCAATAATCTTTGTGTTCTCTGCACAGACCTGATTCACAAAGTCTCCAATTCTCCGGTACGAATCAGGTCCGAGAACCAAGTCAACAAAAGGCATGTTTCTGGTGATTGTATCTGCTAGACGTTGTGCCATACATCCAACCACCGCCACAATTCTTCCTTCTCTGGTATGCCATCTCTTCAAACCTGCGATAAAACCGAGTGCCCTCTGTTCAGCATGTTCACGTACTGAGCAGGTATTGATTATGTAGATGTCCGCGACTTGGGGGTCTTGCGTAGCAGCGTAACCGTTGTCGCAGAGGAGCTTGGTAACGATCGACGAATCCTTCCTGTTCATCTGGCAGCCAAATGTTTTGATGTAAAATCTTTTGGTCATTGTATAAGCGTTCGAATGATTTTAATGCGTGTGAACGACTTCGCCGAAGGTCTTTTCTTCGGTCACATCAGTAATTTTTACATCCACTATTCTGTTTTCATGCTGCTCTCCAGCCACTATAATCCGAATATAGTTATCGGAAAAACCAGAGATTTCTGAGTGATTCTTCTCCGTGATTATCGTGAATATCTTATCTTGTAGTGCTCTTCTAAACGTATAATTCTTCCTTCCGATCAAATTCTTTAATGCCCAGAGGCGCTTCTTCTTCTCTGCCTTTGGCACTGGATCTCCGAGAGTGAATGCCTCTGTCCCAGGTCTTGGTGAATAAGGGAAGACATGGAGGTGTGTAATCGGGTTGGATTCTACAAATCTATACGTACTTGAATACTCTTTCTCTCCTTCAGCAGGAAAACCAATAATAACATCTCCACCGATTGCCACATCATCGAAATTTCTATATATGATGTTAACAATCTTATTAAGAAATGCATTATTGTAATTTCTTTTCATTCTAGAGAGAATGTTATCATCTGCACTCTGTATCGGTATATGAAAATGTCTGCAGAACGGAATGTCCCTGAGACATCCCACTAAATCAGAATCAATGAACTGGGGTTCGATTGATGAAAGTCTTATGCGTGGTAAATCAGGGATGTCTCTCAAGGTCATTAGAAGATCTTTTAACCGAATCCCTCTTTCACTGCCATAGAGTCCAATGTTCGCACCAACAAGAACAATCTCTTTGTATCCGAGTGAGCATGCCCAGTGAATCTCTTTCTTAATGTCATTTATTGCCTTACTCTCTACCTTTTCCCTCACCTTTGAAACAATACAGTATGTACAGCAGCCACTGCACCCATCTTGAATCTTCAGAAAATACCGTGCCTTTTCTGGTGTCGGCAGTATATCCTTGATGAAGGCATTCCTCTCGACATTATCGATCACCCGGTGGGCATAAGCGTACTTCTCTGGATTTAATCTGCATGCACATCCTGTAGCAATAATAGTGTTCTTCGGATATGTCTTCAGCGCGTATCTAAACTTTTTTAATGACTTTGTCTCCGCCTCTTTAGTAACACAACAGGTATTGACAATTACCACATCTTCAATATCTGCGTATTTCTTAAGCAAACAAAATCCCTCATACTGATTTAGTTTGCAGCCTATATTGAATATTTTTTGCACTGATTCTGAATGGAGGAGAATTACCTATTCTTTATTTTCGAAATCTTTCTGAGAGTCGAGGATATCTCCAATCGTAAACTTATCAGTCGGCTTAGGTTTTGCAGCTTCTTTCTTCTTTGGTGGTTCTTTTTGCAGCTCCTTTTCACTCAAAATTATCCTCCGCAACCGCGGATTTATCTTCCTGATGATAACCTCTACCTCTTCCCCAAGTTTGTATAGATCCTTTGGTTTCTTACCACGTCTTGTCAGGTAATTTGCCGGTATGAACTCTTCTATACCACCTTCCAACACGAGTCTTATTCCCTTCGGGAGAATGTCACTCACTTTGCCTGTTGTCTTTGAACCCTCTGAATGTTTTTCGGTAAATTTCGTGAACGGATCTTCTTTGGTATGTTTTATACTCAACGAGATCCTACGATTCTTACGATCAATCGTTCGAATTACTGCCTCAACCTTCTGAGTTTTTTTCAGATAATCTGACGCTTTCTTAACTTTCTTGTCCCAGAAAAAGTCATTTATATGAACAAGTCCTTCAACACCATCAATGAGTTGCACGAATGCACCAAAATCCTTAAGGTTTGTAACCTTCACAATCACTTTTTGACCAACCTTAAATCTCTCATCAACCGTTGACCAAGGATCTGGTTTGGTCTGTTTCATACCAAGCGAAATCCTTCTATCGTCGCGCGCTATTGAGAGCACAACTGCCTCTACAGTATCCCCAACCTTGAGAATCTGCGAAGGAGCCTTGATATCCTTTTTCCATGACATCTCTGAAACATGAACAAGTCCTTCGATACCCTTTTCAATTTCAACAAATGCACCATAATCGACGATACTTGTTACTACTCCTGTGATCTTAGTACCCACTGGATACTTCTTTTCGATCTTCACCCAAGGATGTGGTGATAGTTGCTTTAGTCCTACCGCAATCCTGCCCGTTTCTTGATCCATAACCAAGACCTTGACCTTGATTTTATCGTTAACCTTGAGTACTTCAGCAGGATGTGTGATCTTAGACCATGATATATCAGTTATATGAAGAAGTGCATCTATACCACCAATATCAATGAAGCCACCAAAATCGGTTGTATTACGAACTGTCCCTTCAATAACATCGCCAACCTTTACCTTACTGAAGATCCGTTTTCTCGCCTTTGTCTGTTCTTCCTGGACAGCGAGCTTACGCGAAACCACGATATTCTTCCTCATCATGTTTATCTTTAATATCTTTACACCCACCGCGTGACCAATTGCCGCTTCGATATCAGATTGTGACTTAAATTCAATCTGGGAACTCGGCAGAAATGCCTCTACACCGATAAGGTCAACGGCGAATCCACCTTTAATGCGTTTTCTAATTGTGGCCATCGCGAGTTCACCGTTTTCATACAAATGCTTAATCTTGTCCCAGGCAAGTTGGAAATCTGCCTTCTTTTTAGAAATCACAGGAAATCCATCACGGTCCTCATATGCCTCCAGAAAGACATAGACCTCTTTTCCAATATCTGCAGCATCTTGACTCGCAAACTCTTCCAAAGGAAGAAATCCTTCTGCCTTCAGACCGAGATTGAGAAGCACACCATTCTCAGTTTTTTTAATTATTGTGGCTTTGATAATTTCGCCTTCTTTGGGAGTAATAAAGGAAGCATCAAGGAGCTTCTTCATCTCATCTTGTCCATAACTTTTCATCTCTATACATCCTCCTTTGAATAGCTGTGCTATCCAGATATCTATTATATAGAATTGAAGTTGTTTGTCAATATAGATATTTTAAAGAGGACTGTGCATTTTTGCGAGAAAATGTTTGACTTTCAGTAGTTTATTAGTATTATTATACAATAGACGACAAGGAATATGAAGATACTCGTGTGCTCAGATTCATACTGTCCACATCCATGCGGAGTCTCAGAATACATGCATTTTTTACATGCATATCTGAAATCACTTGACACTGAAGTTATGATAGTGGCAGCGTACTATCCTGAGCCATTTGAAGAGACCCAGGATATAAAGGGGATAGGAAGTGCTATTTATTCAATGCAAACATGGCAACAATCACAATGACTTTTCACCACAAATTACCAACATTCGTCAGAGATTTTATAAAACAAGAGAAGGCTGATGTCGTTCATACTTATGGACTGTTAGGCTGGACACTTCCCTACTGTGCATTTCACTATTCGCGTGGGCTTAACGTTGCATCATTCCGCACTACATTTACTGGCATTAAGCTCTATCGATTTCTCGGGAGACTCGATCCAAGAAAGGGATCAGACAAACTATTATCAGCCTTTCCCAAAATAAAGGCAAAAATTCGTGCTGCACTCTTGATCGTTGTTGGTGCTGGAAACTCGATAGAGCATTTCAAGAAAATGATTCCAAAGGAATTTAGCGATCCTGTACACTTTGAGGGAAGAGCGCCAATGGATCTCATTCCCCGATACTACGCCTCATGTGATGTGTACGTCTCACCAGCAACAGGTGGTGAGGTATTCGGCACTGTGCTTGCTGAAGCAATGGCAACCGGTAAAACGGTTATTGCCTCCAACATACCAGGGTATAATGAGGTCATCACAGATGTTTTAAATGAACTACTCTTCGATGTTAATGCTCCAGACGATAATACAGATAAGGTTGTGCAAGTACTGGGAAATAGCCAATTACGAAAGACCCTTGCCATAAAAGGGTAGGAATATGCACGAAGCATAACATGGGAAGAAGCTGCACAAAAGGTGTTAAATTGTTATAAAGATGTGTTTGCTCAATAATAAACAACAAAAAGGAGGTACCGTGAAGTATCTATTCACTGTTGTTCTCATTTTGCTCTGCTGCGGAGCACCGAAACAAGATAAAGGAGAAGAAGTACCAGCGAAGCCAGACAAGGGCACGTATCTGCATATCATGGTCAAGGACTATGGAGAAATGGTAATAAAGCTGCATAAAAAAGAGGTACCAAATAATGTCGCCAATATTATCAAACTAACAAATAATGGCTTTTATAATGGTCTGACATTCCATCGCGTCATAAAGGGATTTGTCATCCAAGGAGGCTGTCCCAAGGGTGATGGTACTGGTGATCCTGGCTACAAAATAGACGACGAAATTCCCCCAAACCTGAAACACCTCAAGGGCACTGTCGCAATGGCAAATAGTGGTCCAAACACAAACGGTTCTCAATTCTATATCTGTCTTGAACCTCTGCCACAACTGGATGGCCGCTATACAATCATCGGTCAGGTTGTCAGTGGAATGGAGATTGTAGAGAAGATAGGAGATGTCAAGACCGGTGCACGAGATAAACCATTGACACCAGTGGTCATGGAAAAGGGTTGGATTGTAGAAGAATAGTATTGACATAGAAGCAGGTGGGAGTGAAAAGAACCGTGAAACAAGAAAGAACCATCTGGATACTCTATAATTCACGTAAGGGTGGACACACGTACCCGAGTGAAGCACTATATAATTACATAAGAGATACAGCAACAGATAATGTTTCCGTCGAGATCATCAACCTGCTCGACCTCTCACCACCCATAGCGTTTATAGACAAACTAGGCCGATACGGTGATTTAAAACTACAATGGTTGTACAAGAGGACTTATCATAATCTTGAACGAGAAGATCGAATGCTACTTGGAGGTTATCGACTTGCAGAAAGTCTGTTGTTTGATTTCAGTAAACTTGACGAGAAACTCCTCCATCGATATGGAAAGCCAGATATCATCGTTTCTCTTCAACCAGAGGTCAATGTGATAGCCCATTTGCTCAAAAAGTGGTTCAGCGTGCCAATTCACACCGCTATCATTGACCTTTCGGTTCATGGTCTTTGGGTCCATAACTGTATCGACCACTACTACGTTGCTAATGAACCATTGAAAGAACGGCTTAGCAAATACCAGATCAGTTCCGAAAAAATAACCGTAGCTGGCATGCCACTGAGAATCGGGTTTGCACGAGTCAGAAACACCGATGTCAAACAGGTCAAGAAACATCTCAACGTTTCACCTAATCTACCAACCATATTCATAATGGGAGGTTTGTTAGGAACAATGATCGATTTTCAAACCGCTATCCAGTCTGTTATGGAAATTGAATCACCGTTTCAACTCTTGGTCATCTTCGGAAAAAATGAAGAAGCTAAAGCCAGAGCTGAGATGTTAAGGCAAAAATCACGCTACCCAATACATCTGTTTGGAACTGTATCAAATGTTAATGAAATGATGTGGGCATCAGATGTCATTGTCAGCAAGCCGGGTTCCGTAACCATCGCTGAGGCGCTGAGTCTGGGTAAGCCCATGGTTGTTATTACACCGCGTGCTGGTTCTGCACAGGAACACAGGTTTGCCACACTCTTAAAAGAACACGGCGCAGGCGATTGGATAGATAGTGCCAAAGACCTTGGCGCAGCAGTCGGAAAGATATTGAAATCTAAAAGCACCTATGAGAATATGATCAAAAATGCCTATGCATTGGGACATCACAGTCTCACAGCCACAGAGACCATTTTTAAGAATATTGAAAAAGTATTGCAAAATACAGAATACACAGAAGATAAGCAGAGGACATAGAAAGAATGTTCAGCAGTCTCTATGAACATTTTGTACGCTCGGCGGAAAATCAGGTAAAGAAGGAGAAACAATGAACAGAAGTTTGGCAGTTGTAACGGGATCTGCAGGACTCATTGGTTCAGAATCTGTATCATTTTTTATTGAGAAGGGATTCAATATTGTGGGGATTGATAATGACATGAGAGCTTACTTCTTCGGAAAGGAAGCATCAACACAGTGGATGAAGGAGCGGCTCATGGAGAAACATCCAAATACTTACCGACACTTTGATACTGATATCAGAAATTATGAAGAACTCGCCACGCTCTTTAGGGAGTATAAACCTGGACTCATTATTCACAGTGCTGCACAGCCTTCCCATGATTGGGCAGCAAAAGAACCTTTCACAGATTTTTCAGTTAATGCCAATGGCACGCTCAATCTCCTTGAAGCAACAAGACAGTTCACTCCAGATGCAATCTTTATATATTGTTCAACGAACAAGGTCTACGGAGATACACCAAACCGTTTACCGCTCGTTGAGATGGATAAACGGTGGGAGATTGATATAAAGCATCCATACCATGATGGTATTAATGAAACAATGAGCATCGATAGTTGCCTCCACTCGCTCTTTGGAGCTTCAAAGGCTGCAGCAGATATCTTGGTGCAAGAGTATGGAAGATACTTTGGCATGAAGACAGTATGCCTCAGGGGTGGCTGTCTCACTGGTCCTGCGCACTCGGGCACACGACTCCACGGATTTCTATCCTATCTTGTGCGCTGTGCAATTACCGGAATCACCTATCATATTTATGGATATAAAGGAAAACAGGTAAGAGATAATATACACTCGTATGATTTTGTCAACTCGATCTACCACTTCTCTTTAGATCCAAAAGTTGGTGAAGTCTATAATATGGGTGGGTCGAGATATAGCAACTGCTCTATTCTTGAAGCGATTGATATCATAGAAGAGATTTCTGGGAAGAAGGTGAACTACGTCCACGAAGATCAGAGTCGTATCGGTGACCACATGTGGTACATAAGCAGTGTGAAAAAATTTAAAAAGGACTACCCCAAGTGGGAATATACCTATGATATAAGAAAGATGATCAAGGAAATCTATGAGATTCAGAAGCAATTGCCACTCAATGATGTGATGGTAAAATAAGAGACACAGAGTACACAGATAATACGCAGAGGATACAGAAAAAGTTCTTTGCGGTTTTTGTTATTCAACATACAGACTCTTATTCTCTGCGGTCTCGGAATGTATTAAACGTAACCAGCATAACGTCATTAAACCTTTTGACAACGGCTCTTGTCCAAATCTGTAGAAGGAGGTTAAACATGAAAAGAACAATGCCAATACTCATTGTACTGTTTATGATAGCATCACGAGCATATGCACAGGGATTTGATGCCCCTGATAAAGAAGAGTGTTGTCCACAGAGACATGAGATGGGCCAGTTGATGAGACTCGAAATGCTCGACCTGACCGATGAGCAGCGAGAAGCGATTCATTCCGCGCGGCTTGAAGCCCGAAAGAAGATAATCCCGCTCAAGGCAGAGATCGAGCTCAAGACGCTTGACCTGCATAACGAAATGTCTATGGATAGCCCCAATAGAAACAAGATAATGCAATTGGCTAAAGATATCAATGGAGTAGAACTGAAGATTAAACAGACACGATTGGATGAGAGACTAAAAATTCAGTCTGTTCTCACACCCGAACAAAGGAAGCAAGTAAAGAGATCGCCGCATAAGGTCTTAAAAAAGAAAATAATAAAGCATCTAGATGATTTATAAAGAATGACCTCTTATGCTGTTTTTTTATTCAGCAAAGAATTGAATCCACTCAGGTTTTCCGGGTTTTGGTTCCAGTGTCTGCCACTCTTCATCAGTCAGTCGCGTACCTAAGGGCTGTAAGAACTCATAATAATCATACACTCCACCAACAAATAGTCGTCGGGTTCCATTAATCTGTACCACTGCGTAAAAAATAGCAGGCACATCATTACCCACCTCGAGAACTTTTTCTGTATTAGGGTCAGTGTGCACATCTGCGATGAGTGCCGCACTCTTATCCGTCTCGTTCGTATAGCGTTCTCCAGGAAAAGTTTCTATATCTTCTAATGCCTCTCCAATGTGCTGAATAAACAGATAGTCATTGTCTGTTAATGGTTTCTGCTCTCCTTCCTGTGTTGAGATACGATGCAGTTCACCAAGTATGTGTGAGAACTGTTCAAACTTTTGCTTTAACGTCTTATCAAGAAATGCCCTTTCTTCCAATTCTGATCTACTCATATCAACCAATCTTTTGAGGCGTGCAAAGCATTCAGGTATAGGCTCTACATATCCCTTAACCATTCTTGGCTTTGGTGGCACAGAGGTGGCCGACTGTGTATATGATTGTTTTGCATAGAGAATCGTATCGTGTCGCAATTCTGCCCAACTGCCGAGAGCGGTCTGGAGACACTTGTCCTGATATGCAGGCCGAAAACCAGGAATTGGTAAAAGCAATGATTTCAGAGTGTAGAGCCAACCCCAGTAGAGGTTGAAGAACCAGTCGTCTTCAGTGTAGGCCTCGAATTCTTCGATAAGTTTCTTCATCTGCGATTCGTAATTTACGAATCGATTTTCCTCGTAGATGTGAACAAGGATTTCTTGTGCTCTTTTTGAACCAAATACTGCAAGGACATCAAACCCGCGCGGGAACAGTCTCGGGTTAAGCCGCGTGCCAACCTTCGTGTAAACAAGATTTTGAAACACATAGGAATCAGGAATAAACTTCTGGCCAAAGAATCTCAATCCTTTAGTCACGACTTCGGACTTTTCAGTATCTGGTACCACAGATGACAGTATCCGAGGCGGACGATACTGCATCGCTTCATCGATAAACCGTTCCAATTTCTCATCATCTCGAGCAATCTCCAGTGGTGTATCACCCGGGAATACTCTATCTTTAATCTCAAAGTATTCCAGCAGAGTCAGATCATCACTCTTGCCAACATAGAGAATAATAGGTGCATTTATCTTCTTCCACTCCTCAAAATAATCCTTCGCCGCCTCAAGGATAAGAAGGGCACGCATTGTCTCCACTTTTCCTTTTTTATTATCTGGATCACTCTCCGGTTTCAGGCGAAACATCATCCTGCCATACCACGTCATTGCCTTGAAGTATTTCTTTAGTGTATCATTCCTTGTGTAATGACCCCGTGGCTTATATTGTGAATAATCTTCTTCGTACCCAAAGAGCGGCGAAACCGTAATCCTATCAGCTTTACTTATCAATTCTAGTTCACCAAGAACTTTGTCTTCTGCAGATTCTGAAATGACGATGTCTGAATCCAAGAGTTTTGCCGCGACTTCAAAATATGCCAGATTATCCAAGAGCGCCACCTTTACATCTCCTCTCTCTCCTTTCACTAAGGCCTCCGTCTTTGCGACCATCTTTGCGGTTAACACATTGACTTCAGCATAGAGGTGGTTCATCTCAAGAATTCGAAGGGAATAATCATAGAGTATATGATAGGTATGGAGAACGCAGTCTGTGGTTACATAGATCGGTAAAGATTTGTCCTTGAGATATTTGTAGAGAGCACTAAATTTAGGATATTGGGATTTTCGTGCAAAAAATCCATTCTGTTGGAGTAATTCCTTTTCTGCTGAGGTTAAGGTCGCGTAGAGTTCGGTCGGTTCAATGACAGATTCCTGGCCCTTAGCTGCCCCTCCCTCTTGGCAAATACAGAGTAATGTGAGGAGAGGAATAATAACACGATATTTCATGATACCTCCCTTCGGTGTAAAACCGATCAATCCAAAATGCCTAAACCCAGCCCGCCAAGAAGTGTGGCGGGCCTGCGTAAACACGTACATTCCCCAATAAGCATAACCGGAAAATTATGCGCGTCAAGGAATGACATCCGCACTCCTCGATTTAGTCATTCTCTATTCTCTTTTATTGACTTTTACTTGATTAGAAAATATAATAGTGCAGTGGCGCACTATAACAAAAGAAACCTTCCCCAAGTGATCGTACTGTTATTTATTGTCGGCTTCTTCATAAGGGTAGGCTTCATACTATTTTCGAAGAGTTATGTCGATCCTCATGACTGGGAGTACGGCGAGATCGCGAGGAATATGGTAGCAGGTAACGGATATGCACGAGTGAGTCAGTTTAGTGGCGACTTGGAATTGACCTCAAGTCACGCGCCACTCTATCCTTATTTCCTTACCCTATTCTACAGCTTCGGTCACACAACTTGGATATACATAGCAATTCAATTAGTCCAGGCATTGCTCTCTTCACTAACAATACTCATTTTGTACGAAATCTCGTTTCTCCTCTTTAACAGAATCGTTGGCACTGTTACAGCTTTTGGATTGACCCTGTATCCACCTCTGATTTATTATAGTGCAAAGCTCGTGCCGACAACATTTTTCATTTTCCTTCTAACCCTTACGTTATTGCTCGTATTGAAAATAAAGAACCGCAGGTCATTCTCGGTAATCTTGGCAGGTGTGACCCTCGGTCTCTCATTGCTCTGTGATCCCCTTGCTTTTGCTCTCTTTCCCGCTTTAATTATCTGGCATTTCATTCAACGCGAAACCCACTTAAAAGATACGCTCTTCGTCATTATGATCTCTTGTATCGTGTTAGTACCGTGGACAGTGAGAAATCATGATATTCATGGTCGCATCGTTCCGGTTACAACGCAATTCGGAATCAATTTCTGGATAGGTAATAACCCAAATGCAACTGGTACTGATTATTATAACGCAAACTCGATCGAGGATGGTTCATTCATACTGATGACTGAAGCATTGTCAAAAGATACTGAAGAAAGACTGGCAGGTATGAGTGAGATTGAGCGTTCACAACTCTTCTTTGATCAAGGTATACAGTTTATACAGCAGGACCCGAATAGATTCCTTACACTACTCTTTAAGAAAATCTACTACTATTGGTGGTTTGCACCTCCAGACATCAATGCATCTATTGATGTCGCACAACACCGTACAATTTACACTATCTTCTACTTGCCCATGCTTCTTTTGGGTCTTTTGGGGATTGTGATATCATTGCTTACGCCATTAATTAAAAATGCATCACTCATTATTCTCACAATGTTCTTTGTCTCAAGCACCTACACAGTTACCCATGTGGGATTGATGCGGTATAGAGTACCTCTAGAAGTCTATCTCCTCATGTTTGCATGCTTTGCGATTGTGGTCATCGCAGATTCTATCGTCAAAAATCAGTAATCTCAGTGGCTGTATTGACAATGCACCTATTCTGGGTATTATTCTCTAAATCAGTTAACATTTATATGCATTTCCGAGAGCAAAGTGCTCGTTGATAAAGGAGGCTCAATGGCAAAAATCTTAAGTGGTAAAGAACTTGCGCAAAAGATGCGTGAAGAAATGAAAAAAGAGCTGGTAGAACTCAAAGATAAATACAATCTAGTACCTGGACTTGCGGTAATCCTCATTGGTGATAACCCAGCATCCATATCCTATGTGAGGGGTAAAGAAAAGGCATGTGCAGAGGCAGGAATCTATTCACGTGAATATAAATTTGATGCTGACTATCAAGAGGGTGAGCTGTTAAGACTCATTAATGACTTGAATCATGATGATGCAATACATGGTATTTTAGTCCAATTACCACTCCCCGACCACATCAATGAAGAGAAAGTGTTATATGCGATTGATCCTGAAAAGGATGTTGATGGTTTTCATCCTGTAAGTGTCGGAAGAATGATGATTGGTGCCCCTGGTTTTTTACCATGTACACCCCACGGTATCCAGCAGCTACTGCTCCGTAATGACATAGAGGTTTCAGGCAAACATGTCGTCATTGTTGGCAGAAGCAATATTGTGGGGAAACCACTCGCAATGATACTTGTTCAGAAAAAACCAGGCGCAAACGCTACGGTAACGATGTGCCATACAGGCACAAAGCATATGGCAGATATTACACGACTCGCCGATATTCTCGTTGTCGCTGCTGGTAGACCGCATACGGTCAATGCAGATATGATAAGAGAAGGTGCAGTTGTGATTGATGTTGGTGTAAACAGGGTCGAGGATACAACAAAGAAAAAGGGATACAGGCTCATTGGCGATGTAGAGTATGAAGAGGTCAGCAAAAAAGCGAGCGCAATATCGCCAGTGCCTGGTGGCGTTGGCCCGATGACGATCACAATGCTCTTACACAATACCATCCAGTCTGCAAAAAATCATGCAGGTATCAAATAGTATAATACAATTTAAAACAATAGAGTATAATCAAAAAAATAACGAAATAACAATACTCGACCAGACACAATTGCCTGAAAAAGAAATTTATTTAACATTGAAGGACGTCGAAGATGTTTATCAGGCAATGAAAAATATGAATGTACGTGGCGCGCCACTCATTGGTGTTGCCGCGGCTTACGGTGTAGTCCTGTCCGCAGCCGGTGGTAACCCTGAAGCTGTTGCAAAAGCTGCTGATTACCTGAAGTCTGCTCGTCCGACCGCTATAAATCTTGCCTGGGCAGTTGAGAGAATGAAGAAAAAAATCAAGGATGCGAAGAATTTATACGACGAACTCTTCAAAGAGGCAAATCATATCGAATTAGAAGACAAACAATCCTGTCTGCGTATGGGTGAAATCGGTGCAGAATTGATTAAGGATGGCGCAAACATCATGGTTCATTGTAATGCAGGTGCCTTGGCCACAAGTGGTATTGGAACTGCATTAGGTGTATTGTATACGGCAAAGAAAAGAGGGAGAAAATTCACCGTATATTCATGTGAAACGCGACCTCTTTTGCAGGGGGCACGACTCACATCATGGGAACTCACGAGGAATGGGATCGACACATATACCATCTGCGATAATATGGCAGCAACGTATATGCCGCAAGTGGATCTTGTTCTGGTTGGTGCAGACCGTATTGCACGTAATGGCGATACGGCAAATAAGATAGGCACATGTGGACTATCAATTATCGCACACTACTATAAGGCGCCGTTTTATGTCGTTGCACCACTTTCTACATTTGATTTTAATGTAAGATCGGGAAAAGATATACCTATAGAAATTAGGTGTGAGGATGAGATAAGAAAATTTAACACCAAAAATATTGTAGCAGAAAGAGCCAAGGTGTGTAATCCTGCATTTGATGTGACACCCGCCAAATTGATTACAGGAATAATCACCGAGAAGGGAATTTTTAAACCGCCATACAGAGATTCAATAGCCGCATTAGCGAATATAAAATGACAGATGCCAAATGTCAAATCAATTTCCAATATTAATAATTCCAAAGCATATCTCGCTCAGAAGTGATTCCAAAATCTGACATCATGAATAGATTTTAAATTATGAATTTGATATTTGTTATTCTAAGTATTAACAAATGATTCTATTACTATTTATTCTTTGTTACGACTCTCTTCCCCCACTTCCTGACCTCTCACAGATAATCTTCCCAGAACCACCACTTTGGTTTGAGCAGGCAGAAAGTTCTTTACTACTGAGCGGCTACGTAGGAAATTTTTATGGCGGACAAGCTAAATTTTCAATGCAACGCCTCAATCTGACCGGCTTCGTTGAACGCATAATCGACTGGGATACATTGAAGACTGGAACCGTCGAAGCATCCTATTCACTACCGCTGTCTCACTTATGGATGAGACCAACACTATACGGTAATTTTTTCGAAAGAGATGCCAGATACATAGTACTATCGCCACAGCTCGATTTTTCATCTACTTTTCCTTGGGCAGTCCTTCTCGGAAATGTCGGGATTGATCTATGGTATATCAATGATACGCATTATAATGAAGAAAAAATGGAACTCGAAATAATCTTCGACCGCATGCGCTATATCCCTCACTTCAAACTATCGGGTATCTACACAGACAATCAATTGAAGCCCATGTTCACAGGCAAATTACACCTCCGTGATTTCCATCTTGAGGTTGGTTCACCGATTTTTTACCGCTACCCTTCGCCGCGGTTTGCGCTACAATATTTAGATCCAACAATAAAGATTGAGACTGAAATAAAATACGGGACTATCTTCTCTATCTTAAAGGATTACTTCGACCCTGAAATTCCGTTAAAATATGAAATTCCTGTTGCTGAAGAGAGTCTCAAGGTTGGTTTAAGTCTTAATTTTGCACTAGATTTTTTCAAACACTATTGTGGGCTCCTTGCAGCGTATAAAAATTGGAATACCCGTTTAGTGCCAAAAGAAGATTTCGAAATCAACACTGCTCACAATATACAGGAAGTAAATCTTGGCCTCGTATTAAAAAATCAACTTGGCTACGGTGAATCAGCAAAAATTCAAAATACACTATTTCTGACTCACAACTGGACAGATACAACAATTGCTTTTCTATCTCCTTATTCTATTATTGACACATTTGACATACACCTCAATCCTCTACAAATATCTGTCGAGGCAAAATATTTTTCAAAAAGAGATGGTTTAAGGAAAGAGTTTGCTTCTCTTGTCTTGATCAGTCCGACAATAGGCTTTGAATATGGATTTTGGAAAATATTTCTGAGAATTTTCAATGTGACCGATGAAAGAAAGGAAGTTTTAGACGACTACTTTCTGAGAGAGCGTCAGTATGCTGGGGGATTAGCGTTCAATATGACGTTTTAGCGGTGTATGAAGAAAATGTTAATTACAGTCTACACCGTTGAGTATCTCCATCATCTGTCGGTGTAACAAACCATTCGTTCCGAGTACTTCGTCGCCGTAGATTGAGAATTTTTTACCCATAAAATCGGTTACTTCCCCACCTGCTTCATTAAGAATCAATGAACCAGCAGCCTGATCCCACGGCGAAAGTTTCAACTCCCAGTATCCATCAAATCTTCCACATGCAGTGTAGCACAAATCCAAAGCTGCAGACCCCAATCTTCTCACTGCCTGGGCGCGTACTGCAAAATTACCGAAGTGATTTAAATTGTTCTCCTTCGCACTTCGTATATCATACGGAAAGCCGGTAACCAGAAGAGCTTGATCTAACTCGTTCACCTTTGATACGTTTATTTTCTTTCCATTGAGGAATGCGCCGTTACCCTTGAGTGCGTGAAACATCTCTCCACGTGTAGGGTCATATACAACACCGAGTACGATATTTCCCTCATTTTCCAGAGCAATGGATATCGCCCAAATCGGCAATCCATGTGCAAAATTCGTCGTGCCATCTAACGGGTCAACAATCCACTTAACCTTTGCATTAACATCACGGCTTATATTCTCTTCACTCAAAATACCGTAGCCAGGAAATTTGCTGGTTAATTGTTTAACAATCACATCTTGCGATTCCCTGTCAAATTGCGTGACGAGATCAATCTCACCCTTGTAATGTACACGCTTCATCTTGTGTGCACTCTTATGTATATAATCACCAACTTCTCGTGCGAGTTCGATAATAAACACCAACGTTTTTTTAGAATCAACCTTAGGATGCTTGGCTTTCATCATTCTCTAAGATCCTCCTTAATTTTATGAATAGTTTCATCTTCTTCATCTGCTCCTGACATAATCGTCCATACTATGAATTCGCTATATCAACATATAGTCTTATAATCTCCTCTCTAATAGCCTTCGCATCCTGAGGCTAAATCTCCTGATATTTTCTAAATTCTCCGATTCGCCGTCTAAGATTCTTAAGCGATTCACTCATCATTTTCTTGTAATTATATCAAGGATTTTATCTGGTATAAGATTTAGTGGGAGGATGTAGTCAACCATGCCCGTGTTAATGGCAGACTGTGGCATACCTCCTATTACAGCATCCTTCGGATCCTGGGCAATTGTCGTTCCATTGTATTGTTTGATCTTCTTAAGACCTAATGCAGCATCATGCCCCATACCAGTAAGCACAATGCCGATGGTTCTGTCTTTGTAGGTCTCAGCCATTGATTCAAACAAGACATCGGCTGATGGTTTTACACCATGCCGTGCTGGACTATCATCTAAAATGACCTTTTTACCAGTTCTATCAACCTTCGTGTGATTACCACCAGGGGCGATAAGCACCTCACCATCCAAAATGAGATCATTGTTTTTTGCTTCTTTTACTACCATGCTAGATCGTTCGTTTAGATGAAGAGCAAGACTTGCTGTAAAATAACATGGCATATGTTGGACAACGAGTATCCTCAGACCACACTTCGCAGGCAACGAAGGGATTACATAATTCAATGCTCGGACGCCGCCTGTAGAAGCAGCAATACCGACATACAAGTCTCCCAATTGCGCTAATTTTCTATGCCTCTTTTGCTGTATTATACGCGGTAATCTTGCCAGGCTGGCAATTCTTAACTTATTAATCAGAACATCTCTGTAATCATACAGGTCAATTGAAATCTGACCAGAGGGTTTGGTAAAGAAATCTACTGCGCCCATTTCCAGTGCCCGAATGGTCAGTTCTGCACCATCTTTAGTATGTGCAGAAACCATGAGCACGGGCACAGGTCTTGAATTCATGATTTTCTTAAGCAATGCCAAGCCATTTTCGCCTGGTAGTTCGAAATCCAATGTAACGAGGTCGGGTCTTAATTTATTGAATTTTGCCCAACCCTCGATAATATCACGGGCATAGCCACAAACCTCGAATTCTAATGCTAATTTGATAATATCACCGATAACCCTTTGCATCAATATCGAATCTTCAACTATCAAAACCTTCTTTTTCATATTATTTTGTTTCCATGTTTAAAAGATTTAACTTCAACTTCACCATTTTCAAGTTTGAATATTATCGATCTTCCCCAATTTCCTAATACATCTTCAGCAACAATCGGAATGTTCAATCTCTGAAGTTCCTTTCTCGCCTCGGTTATATTTTTTTTCCCGATCGTATGTTTCACGAAATCTCCAAACATCATAGCTCCACCGACTATCTTCGCAACAATCTTATTCAGTCGCGCTCCTCTGTGAGACATCTGTTTCATAACTTCGGTTATGGCACCTCTGGGATATTTAAGGCTTCCTTCATTACCAAAGGGAAGAAGACAATGAGCCAGACCACCAATCTTCGTTTCTCTATCATAAAGAACGATAACAACGCACGATCCAATCCCATATGCAGACAAGATGCCATCACCCTGTTCGACTCTGATCTCACCAATACCGACTCTGTTTTCGGTCATTGCTTATAGAATAGTGCACACCTTAAATATCCGTAGAGGGTATAGCTATATATTTTTCTTCATATATATATGTTCCTCACGACTCACGACTTCAAATAACTCTGCCTCGGGTATGCCAATGAGTAACTCAACCTTACCAATGATCAAAAACCCACCACTCTTCAGTCGGTTATAGAAATTCTTCAGTATAACCGATTGAGCATCACGGTCAACATAAATCAAAACATTTCGGCACATTATCAAATCACATGGCTCAAATGAAGATGACTCAAAAAGATCAAGATTTAAGAAATGGACTCGTTGCCTTATCTCTTCATTAATCTGAAGCCCCCGTTTTGTTTTCTCAAAATAATGTGCCACGATATGATCTGGTGTGTACTGGAATGCCGTGGGTGAATAGATACCCCTCGCAGCCTCCTCGAGAGTATGATTATCGATATCAGTGCCAAAAATCTTTACCCGATTCAATAAAGAACTCTCTTGAGCAATTATAGCGAGCGAATACGGCTCCTCGCCCTGGGCACAACCGGCACTCCAGAACGTTAGACTTCCCATCTTTTTTTTAAAAATAGGGAATATAGAGGTTTTTAGATATTCAAAGGTCTCAGGATTTCTAAAGAAGTAAGAAAGGTTTATGGTGAGGGTATCCAATAGTTTCTTAAGCTCAGATGGATTGTTTTTAATATGGTCATGATACTGACAAAAATCTGTAAGGCCAAGGGCTCGCATTCTGACTGCAATACGTCTCTTAAGGGGTTTTTCTTTATACCGACGGCATTTAAATGCAGTCTTCGTTTCGATATAACTCAGTAAATCTTGAAAATTATTTGTCACCCGATTTTTGGAGAACTTCGATATTACGGGTAATAATTTCTTCTGATGGGTTTAATTCCCGTGCCTTCTCCCAAGAATTGAGGGCTTTGTTTGAATCTCCCTGACGCAAATAGATATTACCAAGCTTGAATAGAATCTTCCAGTCCCTCTTGTCATCAGGAATCTTCTCATACAATTCCTTTGCAGCACCTAAGATTTGGGTCTCATAATAAAAATCAGCAAGATTTCTGCATATTTTTTCATCTCGGGGATTCGTTTCGAGTGCTTGCCTGAATAATTTCTCGGCTTCCTCAGGTTTGCCGATGCTTTCATATACAACAGCTAAATTATTCTTAAATACGGTAAATCGAGGAAACCTATCGATTGCGTCACGCAATAGATGTGTTGATTCCTCAGATTTCTCTTGCTGTAGATAGATGAGTGGTAGATAGATATAAGGTGTAATTATTTCTGGTGATTGTGCAATAATCTCTTTAAAAATTTGTGACGACATATCGAGGTTACCTTTGCAATAAAAAGCTATACCCAAATTACATTTGACTTTTAAATTATCGGTTGCCAAATATCCCGCTTGATTCAAATAATCAATCGCCTCATCATAGAGCTTCAATTTTATACACACATGCCCCAGGTTAGTAAATATAGAGCGAGTTTTCTCTGACTCGGATGCCTTTAATAAATTCTTCCGCGAAGCCTCGTAATTCCCTCTTCTCAATTCAATAAGGCCGAGATAGAATAATGCCTCTGTATTATTGCTCTCTATATCTAACATTTTATTGAATTCTCGCTCTGCTTCATCGTACATTTCTGTTTTATAAAACGCAAATCCAAGATTCTTGTGCTCCGATATATCACCCGTTACCTTCTTGTCCTCCAATGGCTTCTCTGGTTTTTTGAACAAACCAGCAGAAATCAATCCGTAAATGATTTTGCACGTTTTAAAAAAATCAAATTCAGAGATTCTTAAAATATCGTCGATGCTCCGCGAGCCATCGACGGACTCCAAGATTTTCTTTTCCTCGGTAGTTAAAGAGATATCCTCTGTATCAACATCTGTTTTTCTGAAAAGTACAGTTTCGAATGGTGGCATCTTGCCTTCGATCTTCTTCCACTCATCTATTCTTCGGGCACCTTCAAGTAAGATGTCTTGAGCTGATAACTGTACAGTATATTCTCTCGCTAATGGCAATAAATCTGTCTCAAAATTGAAGTATCCAGTTTCCCATGTCAACAAAGTAAAAATTACTTGTTCAATTTGAGCCTTTAATTCTTTTTCTAAGATCTCTTTAGTTATCGCACCCATATCCACGAGGATCTCTCCGAATCTTCTCTTCTTCTTCTCAGACTTCTGAATCTCTAATGCCCGTGTCATAGTTTCCTCATCGATTAACTTTTTTATTACTAGAATGTCACCTAGCCGCTGTTCTCTATTTATTATTGTAGCATATATTATCTTGCCATCTTTGATGAATACGTTACCAAAGTTGCGGGCATCAGTTACTGACAGGCAGCCAGACTTGCCTGAATAGGCTAAAAGTTGAATAACATCAGACAGAGATGCTTCAGTCAATGATCCTTTAATTGCCATCTATTACCTCATGTAGTCGCTCATGTACACCTAGGTGGATTGATAATTATCTTCAATCAATTCTCCTGAAACTTCATGTATGAGAAATTTCTCTTCATCAATACGCGCACCATGCTCTTCGACCCTTTCCTCAGATTCTCTCTGCGCTGCTGTTTCATCAATCTCCTTGGCTACTACCTCTTCAATTTCTTCTACATGTTCTGGTTCTTCACCTGGGAAGCCAAGAGGAACTACCTCGCGTTCTACTTCGCTAACCTCTGCCTTCTGTTCAGGTTCTTCTCTACGAGATCCAGGGGGCACAGTCTCTTTGAGTGAATATAAAAACTCATCGATTTCATAGAATGACGCGAAGCGCCGTAAACCTTTATCTATTATTTGTGTAGCCTCGTCTGACGGTAACCTCGATTTAATGTATCTTTCCACAACATCAATGCTTGGTTCTTTGATTTCAGTTTCGATACCAGATGTAAAAATCGACGATTCATCTTCTAACAAAGACACATTTGTGGGTATTGCATATGAACTAAAGATCACGGCCTTGCCAGATTTAATAAAATTTGTTACGCAATCAAAGATTCTTTTCCTCGCTTCTTTCGATGTAGCAAAGATATTGTGGAAATTATCAAATAGCAAAACATCATACGCTTCGATATCATCCAATCTCTGTATTCCAGCACTACTCGCAAGGTCGACGAATTTTGTTGGCTTATTTTGGGAGATAAGATCATTATATACAGCCTCTAAAAATCGAGTTTTGCCTGTACCTTTCTTACCATAAATAATGAACGGATTAAATTGCCCACCGAGATTGTTCAAGACTTGATTTTTATAGACTTCGAAAACATTACTATTACTTTCGCCAACAATATAGGTTTCAAATCCCTTACCGGTAGCGACAACATGAATGCCCTTTATGTCAGCGATGAGTTCTTTAATCTCGAGCACTTGGCTAGGAGAGAATAACATAGATTCAATTTTCATTGCCTCATCTGGAAACCTATTGGCATCTATCGTACTATATTCTTTTTGAAGTTCAAACAATTCCTTCACCTTCTGAATAAAATTATCATATTCCTTCTTTAAGAGATCAATATCACCGTCAATTAATAACTTTAGTGATGTAGTGTCAAACCCTTTCATCTCCCAGATATAGATCTTTTCTTTGTATTCTTCGCGCTCATCGAGTTTCTCAGAAAGGTCTTGCAAGACTTCACTCGCATCTTTTTTCAATTCCTCCAATAGAGAGGACACCGGACTGTATATGCCTTTTGGATAAAAGTCTTTCAATATCATACGGATGCTATTTATATCAAACGATAAATTGCCGAGAGATGAGTAGGCAATTAAACGGTTGATCATCCCCTCGATTACTCGAATCGATCCAGTTGAAATCTGCGCAACCTCTAGGGCAACTTCGTCAGGGAGGAGAATACCAGCCTCTCCAGATTTCTTCTTTATCATATCGACGAGAGCAATTTCCTTCGGTGGCTGAAGATCACAGACGAGTCCACCTTCAAGTCGAGAAAGCAATCTCGCATCAACATTTTTCAATTCTCTTGGTGCTGCATTTCCCGAAAAGCAAATTTGTGTATTACTGGCCAGGAATGCATCGATGATTCCGAGTATCACTTCATGATATTCTTGGGAAATGGTGTGAAAATCATCAACAATGAGTGGTGTATCAAAGTCTGATGTCTCCTCCACATATTTTTCAAAATCTTTGGCAGAGAAAAAAAGCGTTTTAGATTTCTTGTTCAATTCAGAATATATCGTCCACAGAAGGTGAGTTTTTCCTAATCCAGTACCACCATAAATATATAATGGATTGAAGAGTTCTCCGGGGAATTCAACAACCTTCTGAGCAGCAAGATACGCAACCTTGTTACCATCATATACGTAAAAATTTTCAAAATTTATTTCTCTCTTCATGCTCCGTCACTCAATATCTTTCCTGCCTCAAAAGAAAACTCCTCACTTGCCACCTTAACAACGCCAGGAAGTGTGCGGTCGTCAAAAAGTGAAACGAGTAAATACTCATCATTGACACCAACATAAAAAATACTGAATTTTTCTCCTTCTTGAAAGAACTGACTGAATTTATTTTCGCCTACGATTCGTGCAAGTTCCATTGTCGAGTTGAATACACCACAAGCCAGCGCCGAAATTGCCAGAACGTCAAATGAATAGACAAAACCTCTTTGTACTAAGAGTTGTCCAGCAGATGTTATAAATATAGACCATACTGTATTTGTTTGATTACAAAAATCACCGAGCAAACCCTCGAGTTTGTCAGCCTTCTCCTGCGTAATAGTTATCGCCATTCCCTTTTCCATCTCAAGTAAATTATAATAAAGATTTCGAAAAAAGTCAAGAGTTAAGAATTCTGAGTCCTATCCACTTTTTCTTACGGAACGTGCAATGTTATGATGGAATAAACATGGTTAAAGTGGAGAGGGATTAGTTAAAAATCTCGCTGCAACAGCTACCTCTAAATTTCTTGAAGGCTGTCCTCCTGCCGTGAAACGATTAATTTACAAATAGCCCCTACGGTATCAAAAACACCAATTCCTCTTATGGCAACACTTTCAAAGTACTGATACCCTCCTCTGTTTATATGACTTTGCAACTCTTCAATTGACAATATATTGGGAAGATCACGTTTATTATATTGAACGACCATAGGGAGATCCTCCAATCGTAACTTATAACACTTCAGATTATCCTGGAGATTATTCAGACTTTCGATATTTTCATCAACACGCTCTTGCTGAGAATCAACAACAAAAATCAAACCGTCGACATTTTTGAGCACAAATCTTCGCGAAACATTGTAATAGACCTGGCCCGGAACAGTGTATAAGTGATATCGTAATTTCCAGCCTTTAACAGTACCCAAATCCACCGGTAGAAAATCAAAGAAGAGCGTTTGGTCAAGCTCTGTGGCGAGACTCATCATTTTTCCTTTTCTCTCTGGATTCAGCGCTGCATATATCATACGAAGATTCGTCGTTTTTCCACAGAGCCCTGGACCATAGTACACTATTTTTAGATTCAATTCTTTCTTCGCAAAGTTAAGATTGGCCATCTTTTATCTTTTATCTATTATAAAAAACCTATTGTCTATTGTATAGATATTCACACCATCCGTCAATAGCGGTGCAGGATTACCTTCACCAAAGGGAGCAAGAGACTTCAAAATATTGATGTCAGATTTATTCAAAAAGGCTTCAGGTAAATCTTTAGATGAAGAAGCTCTATTGCCTAGGACTGCATTACGCTCCGAGGTATATTGTATAGTTTTATCCACACAGATATCAAGACTTTGTCTCAACATCGTAAATCCAGCAGCTCTACGGTGACCGCCGAAATCCAAAAAATACTGTTTGAGATGATACAGCATCTTAAATAAATCTATGTCATCGCTTCTTAATTCACCAAAGCATTTATCATCTCTTATACCAATTACAACTGTCGTCCTTTTATAATAGCTCCTCAGACGAGCTGCTACAGCACCGAGGTAGTGTTGTTTTGAAAATGGAATAACTGAAATAATTACATTTGGGAAAATTTTTGCTGCGGCAAGTGCATTTTTGAAAAGTAATTCGACATTTTGTCTTCGCTCGACGGTAACCGCCCTCAATTTTGCAACCGTTTCAGCTATGTAATCGCTGTCATCGCTCACGAGAATCCCTACTCCATAATTTGGATCACAATGGGCAGCCGACGCAATGGTTGGTATGACTTCACTGACGATGTTCGCTACACTCACCTGCCTCTCTTCTCGGAAATGATTAATCCATGGTTCATTAATACGATTGAATATCTGAAGACCATGGGTACAGAATATTCTATTTTCACCGCACAACAGCACACGATCAGAGATTGTACCTATCATAACTAATGGAAAAAATTCTGTTTTTAATCTAAAGAATTCATTGGCGGTTAAACGTAAGATTCTTTGATAGAGAAATTGAGCAAATTTAAAACTGACGCCCGCACCTGCAAGATAAGGAAATGGGTATCGTGAATCGGGCCGTTTGGGATCTACTGTGGGAGTGGCGAAGTCAGTTGAACATGTCTCATGGTGATCACACACAATGAGTTTGAGCTCCAGATCCTCTGCTACACGAAAGTTATGTTCACTGCTTATTCCGAAATCAACTGTAATCACAAGTTTAACACCTTTTTGTTTATATTCTTGCAGGACTTCTCCATTTAAGATGTAGCCATCCTTCTCACGGACGAGCGGATACACAAAAATCAATTCTTCGTCTGTGCGATATATATCTTTGAGCGTCTTGTACATAATTGCTGCTGATGTAAAGCCGTCAACATCGTCATGTGAATAAATCAGGATTCCTTCTTTTTTGTTGATTGATGCAATAATCTCATCTGCCGCTGATTCTATATCGGGTATTGTTGAGGGATTAAGGAGGTAATTTACATCAGGAAAAAGAAATGCCTTTGCCTCTTTGTACTTCGGGAATCTCTTTGCAACGATGTGTGCCAATTCTAATGGAATAGAAAAATCTGCAGCGTATTTCCGTGCAAGGACCTTATCAGTATCGACAAAATTTTCTCGACTGGGCATGTCCTTATTCCTCATTCTCTGAAGCCCTCTCATCAGCACCAACGCGTTCTCTCAGATACTGCTCTATTTCACTGTGCCCAGGAGGCAAGAGGAGAAAAATACCTCGAAATTGATTCAAAAAGGTCTTTCTCCTAAATGGGCTCAAGAGGATTCCATTCTTTCCTCTATGTATCTTCCTAAAATCTGATAGTCTTCTTTTCTGAGTCATAAAAATCTTCTTGACTATAACCTCGGTCTCAGTCACTTCGTAGTGAGTCGGTAGAAAGTATGAATTTAGTGAAAAGAAAAGAATAATAAATCCTAAGAGAGACCAGAATACCCCATAAAATACAGCTACGAAGCAAAGAAAACCGAAGACAAAAATGAGTGTCAAAACTGTTTTGGTGCGATGATATTTTGCAGGATGAACTGACCACCTCATGTAAATATAAAATCTTAAAATACGAAATATAAAGCTTTAAATTCTAAGCAAATACAAAATTCTAAATTCAAGTGATTAAACGAGTTTTGAATTTGGAAAATTTGAGATTTGAATTTGTTTGTGATTTGGTATTTAGGAATTTTGATTTTTCTCCTCATATAATGGGCCCGGAGGGACTTGAACCCCCGACCCGCTGATTATGAGTCAGCTGCTCTAACCAACTGAGCTACAGGCCCTTTGTATAACCCATCATACTTATCTGGATGGTTGCATATGTATAGTATTATAACTATTAAATTGTCATTGTCAATCCTCTTAATATTGACAAACTACAGAACTTTTCTATAATGAAATGAAAGAAGGAGGATACAGATGCTTCGCACAAATACAAAGAATCTCGTAATGATGTCAGTTCAAGGAAAGGTTGCCAACCCTTGGGGACCGAGGGCACATAACGTCGATTCAGAAGGAAGACCTTTTCTATTACCGAGTATCGGCGGCATTGTCTATAATATAAAGGTGGGAGACCCTGCCTTTGGCTGGGAATCAGACCACATCGAACCGGGTGTCTCCTCAATACTGGACGAAAAGAATAGATATGAGTCTGCGAATCGTGGCTATGTCTTCTATGCCTGCGTGGGGAATGAGGCTATTATCAAGTCTGGTGACGCAAAAGGAAAAAAAGGTATTGTCACAGGACATCACGGCGGAGCCGAACACGTAATGATCGATTTCTCTGATAATACATTGGAGAAGATGGCATACGATGACAAGATAATGATAAAGGGTTACGGGCAAGGGCTGAAGCTATCAGACTATCTAGATGTTGTAGTATACAATCTTGATCCACGTCTTTTGCAAAAAATGGATATAAAACCTAAAGGCAAAAAGATCCAGGTAGCGGTCACTGCAAAAATACCAGCAGAATTGATGGGTTCAGGAACAGGCAGTCTGATGATGGGTGGCGGTGATTATGATATTATGACAACCGACAAGGAATTTATCAAGAAACATAAGATTGACAAACTGAGGTTCGGTGATTTTGTCGCTTTGATGAATCATGATAATCTCTATGGTCGTAGCTTTCGCAAAGGCGCAGTAACCATTGGTATTGTAATACACGGCGATTGCCTGCTTGCTGGTCATGGACCCGGTGTCAGTACACTGTTGTCGGCAAGCAAGCCTGTCATAGAACCAGTGATAGATCCCAATGCAAATATTGCGAAAATCCTAAAGATTGGGAGGTTCAGAAAGAAATAGAATCAATCGGCAGCGTGCATGACCCGCAGGGCAGTTGGTCATGATCATTAACAAAGTAAAATGTAGATCAATCCTCAATAAATCAGGCATCCCAGGTATCGATTATGCGATAAATCCCTATATTGGGTGCGGACATAAATGCCAGTACTGCTATGCAGTCTTTATGAAAAGATTCTCCGGCCACCGTGAACCATGGGGTGATTTTGCCGATGTGAAAACAAACGCTCCTGAGGTTCTCGAACGTCAATTAAGAAGGCTCAAAAAGAAGAGCCATATCTCCTTTGGTACGGTCTGTGATGCCTACCAACCAATTGAAGTAAAATATATGATAACTCAAAAATGTCTTGAAATATTGTCAAATTATAGACATTCAGTGTCAATACTCACAAAATCTCCATTGGTCTTACGAGATGTGAACCTACTGCGGCAATTTGGTGATGTCGAAGTAGGATTTACGGTTACCACTCTCGACAATAAGGTGAGGAGGATATTCGAACCCGGTTCCTCTTCACCAGAAAAGAGGTTTGCTGCAATAAAAATTCTCTCTCAAGAGAGCATTCCTACCTGGGTCTTTGTTGCTCCAACCCTCCCCTGTCTCTCAGATACCAAAGAGACATTACGTCAAATATTCAACACTTCACAAGATGCTGGTGCACGATACATCATGTTCGACACGCTCAACCCCTATCCCAAGGTCTGGAATAATGTCATGCGCCTTATTAGAAGACATTTCCCTGAACTCAAAGAGTTTTATGAATACTATTATAATAACAAAGAGAAATACGGCAGGCAACTCAAGCGTAAAATTTCACAGATAGCACGTGACTATAGAATGAAATATACGTGTGTATTTTAAGAAGTGCTGTTTTATCCCTTGACGTCTGGCCATTTTTGTATTAAAATACATAGTGATGTCGAGAAAGATTATCATTGTATTCTTGGTCCTATGTCTGCCTCTGTATCTCAATGCCAAAGGGCCAAGCAAGGCAAAGATCTTCGGCATAGCCGGTTTTACCTGTAGTCTTTTTGCAATTGGTTCAGATATCTTAGCAGAGCATTATAACGACAAATATGAAGAAGCTACCTTCGCTAATGATATTTCTCATTACGAAGACCTCACTGAAGTATACGAAAGAATTCGCGATATGTCACTCCTATTGGCGGTAGCCAATTTTACAATCAGTACGATCTTCTGGATTGACGAGAAGAAATCTACAGTCAGTCTTGAATTAAATTATAAGAAAGAGAAGTTACGTGTAGGACTAAAGAAAGATTTTTAGAAAACCTCTGTATTAAATATGAATAAATGGCTTATTATCATACTCCTCATGACTAGTTCCTGCATTGATTTTGAATTCGAAGCGCCTTATGAAGATTTGAACGGAATCTATATTGCACACGTGATGAGGTACTCTGATGTATCAGGTTATAAGCTTCTATTTGAAGGAAGCAAAGGGTACATACTCAAGGAGAGTGGACTTTCATGTTATAGTTTTGTCAGTGTTGATTCAATTTTTGAAATCTGCTCTTATGACCACGGAGGTCATGACTTCGCCATTTCCGACAGCCACGCATATATCACCGATCCGAACCTAAATCTCTTACTCGTTATTAATTTCCAAGGTAGTCAGCCTTATCTTGTCTCGTCTTTGCACATCGATGGTGGTGCAGGATTCATTAGACTGCATAGTCACTTTGCATATATTACTGGAGTCAATACGCTCAGTATTATTGATATTAATGATAAGCAAGCACCTGTAAAGGTTGAAGAATACGTTTTTGCAGATCATGTAAGATGGCTTGAAGTCGATTCAAACCATGCTTATATTCTCTTGGGTAATAGTGATTTTTGGATACTCGACATCAGTGACCCAACGGACATAAACGTAGTCTCACAAGTATCTGTTATAGATACACTTGGTGGTTCAGCTAATATGTTTGCCCTAAGAGGTGATTATCTCTATTTTTTAAAAAATAGATACATTGAAACATATCAGCAATCAGAAAATGGTGATTTAGAGTATCTATCCAGATTCGGCTTCGCGAGTTACATGGAGTTCATGCATATCGGTGACAATTATGGACTCGCCTGCGATGGAATCTCTTGGGTCTATCTTCTCAACCTTGAGTATCCATCAAGACCCTGCATAACTGAGATTTATGAACTTGCTTGGTTCCAACATTATGGAATTATTAGAGATAATTATATTTATTTGCTTGTCCCCTATTTAGAGATTCTCGAAATTAAAGAAGTACAGTAATGAATATTTTTGTACTATTCGTAGTTTCCAGTACCATATCAGGTAAGGTTTTCAATCTTGATTCAAAACTACCATTACAGGCACATATTTATGTGAAAAGCTTAGACCACACTTCCATTTGTGATTCCTTGGGGGAATTCATCATCCATCATCTGCCTGAAGGAAGGCAGCATATCATCGTAAGCCATGTTGGTTTTAAAGAGGAGACGTTGAATGTTCACATTACTGAAACTGACACTCTTCATCTCAACATCGGTCTGAAAGAGATTCCAATCTCTATTAAACCTGTTGAAGTATCAAGCGAAAGAATACCAGATATTTATACGCAAACCATTGCACAAGAAGAGATTCATATTATCCCCGGAGCAGAGAAGGATGTTTTTAAAGCCTTGCAGACATTACCTGGTGTGAGTACGCCGAGTGACTACTTTGGATTGTTTTATGTCAGAGGCGGTGATTTATATGAGAATAAAGTCTTGCTTGATGACATGGAAATCCTCTCACCATATCACTACCTTGGCCTCGGCTCTGCATTCAATACAGACTTGATTGAAGACCTTGAATTCTACTTGGGAACATTCCCTGCTCGATATGGTGATGCAATCTCGTCGGTTCTGAACGTCCATTCAAAAGAGTCCAATGACATGATCAATGGCACTTTAAGCGTTGATTTAATGGAAGCAAACTGGTTCTATAGTTGTCCTATAAGCAGCACTATGTCTTTTATCTTTTCATCAAAAAGGAACTATCTCGACTTGCTTTTAGAGAAATTGGGAATTACAGAAGGTGTTATCCTCCCCTATTATGTTGACCATCAAGCCAAAATCTCAATCAATAGTGCACTTGGAGATTTTTCCATCGGTGGTCTAAAAAGCAAAGAGGGGACTAATATAACAGCGTCATTTGCCGAAGAAATCCTCAAATTAGAAATAGAAGGCGGTGGAAATTCAATTGCTGCCGGATGGAGTAAGCAATTTACAAACAGCATTAACTGCCGAGCCAATCTTTTCTATAGTGATATGAACAGATACCTTTACGGTGAAGTACCGATGACTCCAGAGCATTCTGAAGTTGCTGAGGAAGAAGTGAATGCGCAGAAATATGGTGGTATTTTTCGTTCAGAATACGATTCAGACATAATCAATCTAGAAGTCGGTGGAGGTATTGGAAGATATATATTCATGCACACCGGCCCAAAAGTGGAAGATATCTTATACAAAATTGGTGCGATTAATTATTCGCTCAATGTAGATACTGTCGGCAATTATCGCTATGTTTATGCTTCACAACGTCTTGCTCTACTACGACCCATTATCTGGGAAATTGGTGAGCGAATCGATTGGTTCCCATTGATTGAAAAACCAGTATTCTCACCACGCATTAGATTCATCTATGAAACAAGACCGACCTTCTATATCGCCTACGGACATCAGCATCAACTCCCTCCGCTTGAATATACATTAGAAGAACTAAAATCGTCCTATGCAAAGTGTCTTAGTTGTGGCATTGAATATCTAATCATACCGACACTTTTGGGCAAAATCGAAGTCTATCGCAAAGATTACGGTAACCTTGTGAGGAAATACGGTGAGGATGATTTTAAAATCGATGGTGATGGCTACGCATCAGGTATTGAGATCTCATTGAGAAAATATAGATTCGGCGGCACCTTTGGATGGCTCTCTTATGCATATTCTTCTTCAAAAAAGGTTTCGCCATACGACGCCGTTCCCTTGGTTACTGATGTGCATCGACCACATCTCCTAAATGTTGTACTCGGTAAACACTTCAATAACGGATTTGAGATAGGCATTAAATATCAGTTATCAACTGGATTGGCATATCGCCCATTGATCGGTAAAGAATATAATTGGCCATCTGAGTCTTGGAGAGCGGTATACGCCCCTGATAAATCTCGTCTTCCCTATTATCAAAGATTGGATGTTCATCTTGAGAAAGAATTCTCTCTCCTCGGATTTGAGGGAGAATTATATATCACAGTTCTGAATATCACTAACCACAGAAATGTACAAGGGTATCTCTATAACAGTAGTTTTACAGAACGCAAGGCATTCTACATGTTCCCAAGGGTGCCATTTGTTGGAATAAGACTCAAATTTTAGGAATAACCCATACGGTCTCTCATCACGCATGTCTACATGACGGTACCGGAATATAGAAACTATGGTTTCTTGCTCATGTATCAATATAGTTATTCATAATAACACTCCACTGTTCGATAATTATAGAATAATGGAATAATGAAATCTGCAGCAATAGAACTGCTCGATTTAATGAATTTTAGTTTTATTATTTTATTAGTGCTACTTTTTCGGTAAAGATGTCTGATTGTTTTTTAAATTGTACAAAATAAATGCCTTGCGGCAATCTCTGACTATCGTCGTCTGTTCCGTCCCATGTCATTTTTGATTGTAGATTGAAGATTGCGGACTGCAGATTGAAATTCTTGACCATTCGACCTGAGATATCATAGATACATAAGCTAGCTTCTGAATCTTGACCACTCTCCATCTCATATCTGATATCTGTCATCTCTTTAAACGGATTGGGAAAGACAGACAAACGACTGGCAAATATAGTATCATTGATATATGATTCCTCAACACCGCCCACATATTCATAGCTTCCATAGATATCCCAATCATCGTTTCTGTCTGTTTGCCAGAGAACCCAGATATTAAATCCGCCTCCTGTTGTGGTTGGTGAAATATCTTGAGAACCAGTAGTCTCTAAAGGTTCAGGATAGGATCCAAACCAGCTATAATAGATATCGTAATTGCCATTTCGGTTTGTACTAATGGCAGTTAGTGGTAGCCCCCCTTGCTCAGTAACGGCTATAAATGCTAGCGGACTCGGGGTAATATCAGCTGAATCATTATAGGTTATCCGATAGTGTACATCGAGGGTATCATAGGCAGTATTATATATCTCATAATTACCGTCACGGTCTGTCTGCCATACAACATGCACCCCTTCAGGAGGTCCATAAAATTGATAAGTACTCACATCAGGATTCATATCAGTATTGGGATCTGTTGTTATTGATTGAGGTAGCTGCCAAGAGCCATCAAAATATTCACTGTAATAAATGTCGCCTCCTCTCTCCCATACAACAAAGGGATGATTGTGACGACCATTTATTTTTGGATGAATATTAGGGTAAATAGAATCTGTAGTAATTGGAATCGGCAAGGACCATGTTGAGCCATCATAGTAAGCAGAGATGATATTTAAATTATCCTGCCATACAACCCAGACTGTATCAGAATTCACATATACTGACGACATCTCATCGTCTACAGAATTTATCGTCAATTGATATGGTGAAGTCCAACCGTTCTCGCTGTCGCCTGACGATACATAGACTTCCCAATCTCCAGTGCTATTATTCTGCCAAGCACACCAATAACAATCTCGCGAATAATCATATGCAACACTTGGATTAACATCATCAGCAACATCAATAGAAATTCTTACTGTGTCAGTCCATGTTGTCAGATAATTGAATCTTGAAAAAACATCCCAGTTTTCATTTGTATTATTCTGCCACACCATGCATGTGTAATATCCCCACCATATCTGCATACGGCAGGCTTGTGCATTTCTGTCGTCAGTACCTATTATGCCGAGATTTTGCGGTGGTGACCAGGCAAAGAGAGTACTTAGAATGAAACAGAGAAAACATATATATTTCATATTCCCTCCTCTCTAGAAATTATAATGGATTGACTTCTATTGTCAAGAGCACCGGCTACAATTATTTGCTAGTTTAATGAACAAAAATGTGTATTTCTCGGTCTTTCACCGCTGTGAAATCCTAACCATAGGACAGTAATTTTTCTATGGCATAGTGTTTGCCGTCCTCAGCAGCAAGGATAGTAACACCAGTTTTTTCCTTGAGTTGCCGTGCTACTTTCCAGGGACCTTGCCTGAGCATAGTCATGCCAAAGTGGGTAATAATAGCAACCTTCGGTTTTATTTCAGCAATAATCTTTTCACAGTCAGGTATTGAAAGATGGTCTATCTCAGATGGCTCTAATCTGAGAAGATTAAGAACAAGAATGTCTGCCTTGTATGCACTGACTATTTCAGGGAAGAATTTCGTATCCGCAATATAAGAAATTGAATAATCACTGTGTTCCAGTCTAAACCCATACGTCTCGACCCGGTGGTCGTGTTTTAAGGGGAATTCAAACAGTACATCATCAAAATCGAGTTTCAATTTAGGTTTGATAATTTTAATTTCTTTTAGAAATTCCAAAAGATATTTGAAGATAACCCCATCCTCTCCAAATGCATCCTGGGGTGCAACCAGTATCCCATGTTTCTTAAAACCACCTCTCGTCATCACATCAAGATAGACATTGATATCTGCAGAATGGTCAATGTGTTTATGAGAGAGGATGATGGCATCAATCTTTTCAGGATTGAATTTGGGAACATATTCCAAAAGACGATACAGAGATTCAGGACCGGGGTCAACGAGGATATTTTTATTGCCGATTCGAAAGAGCAGACCGCCCGTTGCCCTCAATTGTTTAGCAATGACGTATCGTGCACCACCAGTACCTAAGAAGACAATTTCATCTAGTATTTTAATTGATGCAGATGATTGAGTGTGGCGTTTTGCTCGTTTTTGATAATTTTTCATTTGGATTTTGAAATTATCTAGAATATAGAATTTATAGCGATATTATTGATTCTTGCCACTCAGCCTATTTCTAATGTACTCTGCCCGTTTGATGTCGCGTTCATGTTCTTCTAATAATTCTCCATAATATAACTGAATTGTCGCAGGCCTGCTGACGAGCATGATCTCATTGATCACACCGAGTGTCACATCTTTTATAATACCGACACCTACACCGAACCTGAGCGCGGAAAGAAGGTTCAGAACTTCATCAGAACTTATCATCCTTGCGGATTTCAAAACTGACAAACTGCGGAATATCTTATCTTCAAACTCATATTGTGCCTTTTCAAAAATGACATCCCTTGCTTTCTTCTCGATATCCATAATCATGTGTGTAAGCTTTACAATTGTATTTATCAAATCTTCTTCCTTTAGGCCAAGTGTGTGTTGATTTGATATCTGGAAGAGACTGCCCTTAATCTCACTCCCCTCTCCATAAAGACCTCGGACAGCCATGCCAATCTGGACTGCGCCCTTCAAAACCTTCTCGACTTCATTGGTAAATACTAATCCCGGCAGGTGAAGTAGAACAGAGGCCCTAAGACCTGTGCCGAAATTCGTGGGACAGGATGTGATGAATCCGTAATCTTCGTCATATGCATATTCTAAATCCTCACCAAGTTTTTCTTCGAGTTCGAAAACGTCACCTGTAATGTCTGCCAAGTTTAAACCGTATGATAATCCCTGAATCCTTAAATGGTCTTCTTCATTAATCATTATCGCAATATTAGATCCTTCAGTAATAAAAACTCCGGCGGGTTTGTCCATTTTGACAAAAGCCGGGGAAATCAAATGACATTCCAGCAGCGATTCTTTTTCTAAAGGAGTAATTTTTTTCATATCTACAAATTTCCCTTTGATATTTTTTTCGATTACAGACCGACTCAATTCAGCAAGTCGAGAAGAATCCTCTGCCTTCATTTTCATTTCAAATGGAATGTCTGCAATATTCCTTGCGATTCTTATACGAGATGAAACGACAATTTCCTCGTCTTCACCGCCAAATTTTATATTATCAGAAGGGATAAACCACTTAATGTTATTCAATATTTTCGACACCGAAACTCCTCAATTTATCTCTGATTTCAGCAGCCTCCTCATAGGCTTCCTTTTCGAGAGCTCGTTTTAACTGCTCACGTAATTTAAAAACCTCAAAACCTCTCTTCTCTCCACGCGTTGGCGACCTGCCGATATGCTTATCACCTTGATGAATCTGTTTTATGAGATTCTGTATGTGTGGTTTAAATGTCTTGACACAATGACTGCAGCCAAACCTTCCTATACGCTTGAACTCAGCTAGGGATAAATAACAAATAGGGCAAATAACCTTTGCGTCTTTAGCTGTCCGTTGCTTAAGCAGTTTCTGTAAAATTTCAATCGGAGACATTTTTTGTGTCGTCAGCAGACCTCTCTTGTGAGCGCATGTCTCGCAGAGATGTAACTCAACTGTTTTGTCCGACAAAACTTCCTTAAAAAATATTGTCGCAGGTTTTTGTTTGCAATCATCGCATAGCATTGAGCCTTCCTTCCTTTAGATTATATACATCTGTCCCCACCTTTGCAATATCTAAAGAATGAGTAACCAAAATAATAGATCTTCCTTCGCTGTTTAGACCGAGCAACACTTCAAGCAGTTTATTGGTGTTTTCTTCGTCAAGATTACCAGTAGGCTCATCAGCAAGGATTAGTAAGGGATCATTAATCAGGGCACGCGCGATGGCAACTCGCTGTTTCTCGCCACCCGATAGTTGTTCGGGTAGACGATTTTTCTTGTCAGCCATGCCGAATTTTTCGAGGAGAGAGAGTGCCTTTTCATAAACAGATTTTTGCGATGAACCATTTACTAGAGCAGGGAGGGCAATATTTTCAAGGCAAGAAAATTCGGCTAAGAGATGGTGGAATTGAAAAACAAATCCTATTTTCCTATTTCTTATTTCGGAGAGTTTACTATCATCATATGAAGATAGTTCAACTCTATCCAACAATACCCGCCCGCTCGTTGGATGATCGAGACTCCCGATAATGTTCAGTAATGTAGATTTGCCGCTGCCTGACGGACCACAGACTACTACAAAACTACCTTTATCTGCTTTCAGGTCAATTCCATTTAAGACTTCTATGGTTTCATGTTTCAAATAGTACGTCTTTTTGACATGGTAGAGTTCTAGAATATTACTCATTTCTTAATGCCTCAACGGTGGTCAGCTGTGTAGCACGCTTCGCTGGATATATTGTTGCCAAAAAGCTGATAACGATGGCAGCAAGTGCAGTAATAAGAAAATCATGAGAAGACATCTCGACAGGTAACGTTTCGATAAAATAAACATCACCAGGTAAATTTATGAATTGATATCCGCTGAGTAATGAACACGCGATATAGCCAAAAATGAGTCCTAACGCAGTTCCCAAAATTCCGATCATCGTTCCATGATAGATAAATATCATCATAATCCCTTTTGAGGTAAAGCCGTATGAACGAAGAACTCCAATTTCCTTGGTCTTCTTTTTAACCATATTGACCAGCGTGCCAACGATGTTAAAACCAGCAACGAGTATGATAAGGGTAAGAACAATAAATGTAACTATTTTTTCGAGCTTGAGCGCTGCAAATACAGAGTGATTGGTCTCAATCCAATCCTGGGCACGATAAGGGTATCCGAGTTCTGTCTCGATGATCTTTGAGTAATGCGGAGTTTTGTACACATCATCAACGCTCAACTCCACTCCACTCACAAAATCACCCATCTCGAAGAGAGACTGTACATCTCTTAAATCCATGTATAGAATCGTGGAGTTATAGTCATAATAGCCAAAATCGAAAATGCCTCTTAATACAACCTTTTTTGCCCGAGGCAGTAGGCCCAAGTGTTCGCCAAAAGGTGAAACAATGACGAGCGTATCGCCGACGTGTACCCTGAGGTTATGGGCAAGCTCTACGCCCAAAGCACAGCCTCCATCCAAATCAAAGACTCCATCAATCATCTTGCTGCCGATTTCAGTAATATTCTTCTCTTTCGCAGCATCTACACCCTTGATCACGACACCATCAATTTGTTTTTGAAACCGCACAATAGATTTCTGAACAATAAAAGGTGCTACTGCTCTTAAAAAAGGATACTGTGTAAGTTTTGTGGAAAGCTCTTCATGATCTGATAATGGTTCGTTGAAATATTTGCGAACAATGATGTGGGGAGTGCCACCAAGTATCCTCCTTCTCAACTCATTTTGGAATCCATTCATCATCGAGAGGGTAATTAAGAGCGCCGCAACGCCTACAAAGATTCCACCAACTGCAATTATAGTAGAGAATGAAAAGAATCTTCTATCCTTTGAACGAAGGTAACGGCGAGCAATAAAGAATTCAGTGTTCATGTCTAAACGAGGCAAAAGATGGTATGAGAGTCCACATCATAAGCCTCAATTGCCTTAAGAGTATCGTCAATTGTTCTGCCCGAAGGGCGAGAATTCTCGACCAATGGCGGAACCACAAATCGCCATCAATTGCCTTGGAATTCATTTTTCCTTGCGCAATTGTGGAAATAAGATGACGTCACGAATTGACGGTTGATTGAAGAGTACCATACACAGCCTGTCAATACCGATACCCAAGCCCCCGGTCGGTGGCATGCCGTACTCCAACGCCTCGATGAAATCCTCATCTATCTCGCTAATACCCGCTTCCCTTCGGGCTAGTTGATCCTCAAATCGTTTACGTTGTTCAATTGGATCATTCAATTCTGAAAAGGCATTGGCAATCTCAACACCGAACACGACGAGTTCGAATCGTTCAACACACCGTTCATCATTACGGTGAGTCTTCGCAAGTGGCGAGATTATTTTAGGATGGTCAATGACAAATGTTGGTTCTATTATATGTCTCTGTACAAGTTCAGTGAATAATTTATCTATCTTCGCGCCGTGGGTTATCATTTTATGATCGATACCACTAGCCTCACAGACTTCGTCTATTTTCTTTTCGTCAGCCGAAAACACGTCAAACCCCAGTTTACCATTCAATGTAGCAATGTACTCTATCCGCTTAAAAGGTCTTTGAAACTCCACTTCCTTGTCGACAAATGTTAAGGTATGAGAACCAACTGCACGCTCTACAAGAAACTCAAGGAGCGACTCGACCAATTCCATAATACCATTATAATCAGTATATGCTTGGTACACCTCCAGCATCGTGAATTCTGGGTTATGTAGTCGGTCTACCCCTTCATTGCGAAAATCTCTACAGACCTCGTACACCTTTTCGTAACCGCCCACAATGAGCCTTTTAAGATACAGTTCATCAGCAATTCGTAGATACATATCCTGTTCCAATGCATTATAATACGTTTCAAAAGGACGCGCCTCTCCTCCGCCGTAGATAGGCTGAAGTATCGGTGTCTCCATTTCAATAAAATCATGCTCATCAAGATACTCGCGTACGAGTGTAATTACCTTAGTCCTCTCCTTGAAAAACTCTCTAATTTCGGGATTTGCAATAAGGTCGAGACAGCGCTTTCGATACCTTATTTCAACATCCTTGAGCCCATGCCATTTTTCTGGAAGAGGACGCAATGCCTTGCAGAGTATCGTCAAATCCTCAACGAGTATAGTGATCTCCCCTGTCTTTGTTCTAAATACGCTGCCCTTCACACCAATAAAATCACCGATATCGAAAAGTTTGAACAGATTGAATCGCTCCCCGAGTTTATCCTGTCGAAGATAAATCTGCATTTTGTCAGATTCATCACCGAGTGTCGCGAAGATAGTCTTACCGTGCCCACGAATAGTAAAAATTCTCCCACAGCTCATAACTTTCTTTTCTGTCTGGCTGAGATCCTCAAAATCATCTTTAATCGTACGGAAGTTGTGAGTTCGTGTAAAACCGTAGGGATAGGGTTCAATTCCCTGTTCCTTCAGCTTTTCAAGTTTTTTTAGACGCTCTTCCATAGTGAAATAATATACCAATTTGTATGAATGTCAAGGTAAGAGTAGGAGATTTCTGAAAAACTTCAGCAATCTCTGTGTTCATGAAAGCGGTAGATAGCTTTTCAGGGTTCTCTATGAGATAGACACTATGATATGTTCATTGTGTACTGAGACGTTGACATAAGACCTCTTTTAGGTAAAATGTCAAGATGACGATAAGTGCTTTGCGGAGAAAGATTCTTGAGATGGTCTATGAGCGCTTTAAAGAACACCCGTACTACAGAATAACACCGAGGGAATTCAAGGAAAGTCTGAATATTAGTCTCAAGGAATTGCACTACAATATCATATATCTTGAGGAAAAAGGACTCATCGAACTCCAGAAACCGTTGGAGGGCAGTATCTTTGTCGGTGCACGTATAACTCCCAAAGGTATTGACCTCGTTGAAGACGAATACCAATTTGACATCATGTTTCCTCTATCCAGACAAGAAAAACCAGTAATGAATACATCTCATGAATTCAACACACTCATCAAAGATATAGAATCTACAGATAGTATGAGTCATGAATTACGAGAAATAATCATCGAAGAAATAAAAGATATACATAATGAGCTAACAGGAGGTGAACCGAGCTACTCCCGTGTAAAGAATCTTATCGGAAAAATCAAAGAGAGAAATAATGAAATTTACGAAAAGGTGATGACAATCATAAGGCATCCGAGTATCACACGGATATTAAATGAGTCAGCAAGAAAAGAGCTTGAGAACATGTAGTATAGCGATGTCCTGCATTCTCGTACTTACTATACTGCGAGAGTGACCACCATAAATAATCATCTTAACTACTTATCACTTTGATTCTATATTCTCGCGAGGTTCTTCACTGGAACAGTATAGAACTGTACTGTATCAGAGAATGGTGCTCTTTGCAAGGGTTCGAATCTGACTTCCACTTTCTGCCTTTCTTGCAAAGAAAAAATAAAGACATCAACTGTCCGCATCAAGACAATACCAAGGAGAAATGCAGCTGTAGCAAAGACAAAGCTCTTTGGGAAACCCCAAACGAATCTCTTTTCTTTTCTAGGCACATAAATACTACTTCGTATTCGTTTGTAAGTATCAAGTGGAGGAGCGAATCTGTGTGATTCTCGAAATGCGTTGATCAATTTTTGCTTTTCTTCGCTATCCTTCCGACACTGTTCACATTCTGCAAGATGTGCATTTATCTGTATCTCAATGGTTGGATCAAGTTCCTCCAAAATATAATCTTCAAGGTATTTCTTTATCTCTCTGCAATCCATCTATCCTCCTTTGCGAACTTTGCCAACCCTCGCACTTTATAAAATGGGCGGGGTCGAGTCCCGTTTGTGAAACGAACGAGGATTTTCCGTGGAACGAGAATTCTCGCCAAGAAGGCAGAACTCGTCCTATTGGACGGAACATCCGCGATTTTTCGACAGAAAAACGGGATCACCTTAATCATTATATTCAGCCTCATTTCCTCTTCTCCATCACTCTTTTTATATGCTTTATCCCCTCATGCATTCTCGACTTCACGGTGCCAAGAGGACAGTGTAATATATCAGCAATTTCCTGGTATTTCATACCATCATAAAATTTCAAGACCACGACGACCCTCTGATTATCAGGTAATTCGCTCAGTAATTTTTGTATTTTCCTCTCTTCATGTACTCTCGGTATCGGATTATTTATCTGCTGTCGAAATGTCTCTTCTGAAAAGCCAACCTCTCGCTTAGCCTTTCGCAATAGTTTATAGCACTGATTCGTTGCTACTCGATACAACCAGCCCTTTAAACTTCCCTTCTCTTTCAAACTGGAATGTGCGAGTTTCGTGAAGGTCTCGACCAAGACATCTTCAGCATGGTGCCAGTCACTCAAAAGTCGTACGAGATAATTGAATAGACCTGTGCTGAATCTGCGATACAGCTCCTCGAATGCCTTCTCATCGCCATCTTTGTATAATCTATAAAGCGCAAATTCTCCAAGTTTTGTGTAGTTTATCTTTTCTCCTGATATTGTTTAATGAGTTCAGGAATTTCTTTGTCATCAGGATTCGCTTCCAGACATTCAGCAAGTAGTCTAATCGCCTCTCTTTTCATATCACCGTCATAGTATGCCTGGGCAATTTGCTTTTTAAAATCTACATCAATAGCCGGCGTCTTGAGGAGTGCTTTGAATATGCTGTCGGCAACACCTCTCTCACCCATATCCATGTATGCAAGACCTTTATTGTAGAAGAGAAAGGGTTCATCACTAAAACGCAAAGCGAAATCTAATTCCTCGAGGGCTTCTTTATTTCCTTCGGTGAGTCCTAAAGCCAATGATAAATGAAAGGCAACAGCAGCATAGTTCTCTGATAAATTCTTAATGTGAATACTGAGAGAATCGACTGGGATGGAAAATAATTTATCAAAAGAGAGTACATTATGTAATAATTCTTTTGTCCGCTCAATATCCACATCTCCTTCACCAATCTCATACACCAAGCCAGAAAGCTTCAGTGGATACCCATACTGCTCTGGATTGTATACTGTCGTTGAAAATACAACAGGTTTCTTATTTTGTTTCAAAAGCAGCCCGATGAGTTGATCAGAGACGGTTACGAACTCATCATCCTCTTTCTTAGGCTTGATCTTATCTAATTCTGCTGAGGTGAGTTCCAAAGGCAGACCCAGTTTCTGCAAAAACTGCACATGCTCCTTGAGGTTAAAGAGGCTGCGGTTCACGATGAGCACATCTGTGCGTATTCCTTTATTTTGTAAAAACCATGCTGGATACGTATCATTATCGCCATTGGTAATAAGAATAGCATCCTTCGGCGCTGACTTCAACATGTTTTCATTATACTCAAGCAGAACATCTATATTATATGTCCCATGATATATAAGTTTTGCTTCCTTCTGCCAAATATCACACACCTTGGAAAATTCTTCCTTTCCCTCCCAGACATGCGAAAAAATGAGTGGCCAGTTGAAGCTACGATACAACTGCACAAAACGAGTAATTACCTTATGAACGCTATTATTATCGAAGAGGTTGAAATGATCAAGATCGAGTGGCTCTGGTTCTATCGGCGTCAACATCGTAGAGGACAAAGAAACTAACCCGTCACCCTCATATTCTTCAGGAAATGTGCCATCAACACCCTTTTTCCCACTCAGTGATGCAAAATTTTTGTTTTCTTCGAGTCTATCATAGTAGTGCCCAGCCACTAACCTTCGATTTTTGTTAACCCATGTGATAAAATCTGATTCGGGTTCCACATCTTGAGCATTTTTACCCAAACCATCAATAAAAAAGAAGCGATACGGGCTCTTGGCCTTTCTCGCGTTTTCTCTATTTGCGAAGCTTGATCCCAAAAATGGTGTACCAACCGCTATGACAGCCGATGAGATATCATTTTGGTAAACGGTAGTATCCGCAACGTAGCGGTGTGTAATTAACCCACCAATGCCAAAACTAACCAAATCGAGTCTAAATTCACCGTATTTGTCATGAAGCCTCTTGAGTTCTTCAATAAGAAAAAATGCATTTTCCTCAATGGAACTTTCATGAGGGTACACAAAAATCCAGACCGGCAGATTAAAACCAGCTTGTCTCAAGGTCGCGGTGAAGTTCTTGATATAATCACTCACATAAATGTCAGTTACAATAAGTAGTGCTTCTTGAGTCTTAGAATGATTGATAATGCCATAGTATTCTGGTTTCTCAATGACGTAGTACCCACCACCATGCCACAGTTGTGCTCTCAGCGTGTCGTTTTCAACACGTGAACTGGCAAGGGGCACAAACCCATCGCCGATCTTTGCGGCAAGAAACACATCATCACTTTTCGTTGGCATTGAAAAGAGCGCGGGCTTCTCGAATGATACTACAACTGGATCGATAGAAAATGATTGACCAAGACGTGAAAATCCCTGTTCATATTCTTTTCTTCCAATGCTCTTCACTTCCATTTCTATGACAGTCGATTCCGCAATACTTGTCTCGGGAATCTCAAGACGCATGCCATCAAACTCGAACACACCACCCCGCTGTGTGATGATGTGTTCAACACCGGGTGTTCCGCAGTGTACCGTGAACAGTATACAAACACAAGGTAATAATATCTTCATAGTACCTCCTATAGTAATAATCCGTTTCATCATAAAAAGGTTCAATTGAGATTACACTGGTTCTGAACGATTTCGAACTAAACGGACTGCCTACTGCACAGTTCGCAGTACTTACTCACGCTAGTAGCCGTTCTTCCTTAAGTCTTCTTCATCAAAACCAAAATAGTGACCGATTTCATGAATCACCACTTTGTGTATCAACTCGACCATCTCTGCCTCGTTCCTGCTTATACGCTCGATGTTGTTTTTAAAGAGAATAATTCTGTCGGGCATGACATTGCCGTACCAGAAGCCGCGTTTTTTCAAGGGAACGCCTTGGTACAATCCCAATAATGATCTGTGCATAATCGGTTGATCTTCAATAACGATATCAATATTCTTGAGTTTGTCGCGGATAAACTTTGGGAGGGTCTTTAATGAATCTCTAACGACTGTCTCAAATTCTTCTCTTTCCATGAAGTATTACTTTCGCAATATTGAGTGCAGTTTCTCTTTTACCTATACTCTTCAAATTTTTCCTCATATTATCGATCTTTTCAGGGTGTGACAGCAGATCAGCCATAACCGACTTTGCATCCTCTGTTGTAAGCCGCAGTGCGGCACCGTGTCTGATAAAGAAATCTTCATTTTTATCTTCAAGCCCGACAATTGAATTCGCAAACAAAAGACAAGGACCAGCGAGAGAGGCTTCAGTTGTGGTAATCCCACCGGCTTTCGTGATGAGAATATCGGTGGTGCAGATCAACTCATGTATCCGTTCCACCATGCCATACGTGCTGAGGTTTGCCCTACCTTTCAATCTTTCGATTTTCTTCATTGCCTCTTTATTCTCACCACACAGCACAAGGAGATCATAATCAAAATCAACGATTTCTCTCACGAGACTAAACCACTCGCCACCGAAAACCCGGCTTCCCATGACAGTTGCCGAAATGCGGTCTTTTGACAGACCAAACCGCCTCTGTGCAGCGTTCATATCGATTTTATCCTCGAGTTGAAGAGCGACCGGAATACCAAAGGGATAAAGCTGCTCTCTCTTCACACCAAATGCCATTATCTGCTCAATCAAATGCTCATGTGGCAGAAAATAATGGTCGATTTCTCTATTAACCCAATGTGGGTGAACATAGTAATCAGTCACCACGATACCGATCTTATACTGATATTCATTTTTATAGAGCGCCGCAAAATACCCTGGCGAAAAGTGTGTGCAGAGTATATAATCGGGTGTATACTCCTTTAACAGATTTTCAAATTTATAGGCAATCGCTTTATGGCTTTTATAAAGGAACTCCGATGAACCTGAAGAGATACCCATACCACCATAAAAAAACTTGAGCAGATTCCTCGCCTTTTTCTGAGCAAAATCATAGATCTTTTTGTAGATATAGCCATACAGCGGATTGACCCATTCAAAACAATCTTCAAATCTAACCTGAACGCGATGGTTTGTCTTTTCAAGTACCTGACGAATTGCGTTGCCTGCCTTCATATGACCAGCACCAACAGGAACTGCCAGAATGAGAACCTTCATGCATCACATTATATCTAATTATCTTGACATTTCAAGTCACTTCTGTATAATAAAGTATATGTGTAATAGGAGAAATATATGAACAAGATTGGAATAGTAGTGCTCTTCATGATACTTTTAATCATGCGTTGCGCAGAAGAAGAAGAACTATTCTTTTCTCATCTCTCTGGGTGGGTAAGAAACGAAGTAGATTCCATTGGAGTAAATGATCTATCTCTTCAAATCAGAGATATAGACCCAGATCAATTAGATCAATTTCGAGAGAGAACAACAACGACGATGACTCAGGATTCACTCGATGGTTACTTTGAGATGGATAGTGTTCTCTACGGTACTTCACAAAAACAAGGAACCGGTTATGTGGCAATCATTGCGGATAGTCTTCACAATGAAGATTGGCCCTTTCACATATGGTTTCCAAACATTGCTAGTGATGTAGCTGCAGTCACCCTATATATATCTAAGGACTAAAAACAAACATGAAGGTTTCATCAAGATTTCGTTATGGGCTGCGCCTCTTGGTCGACTTAGCGATGAATTACCACAAGGGTTATGTTCTCCTCAAAGACATTGCAGAGTGCGAGAGGATTTCAAAAAAATATTTGGAGCAGATTGTCATTACTCTAAGGGCTGCAGGACTAATAGGTGCTCTAAGAGGAGCAAAGGGTGGTTATTTTCTCACAAAATCGCCAGATAAAATAAAATTGGTCGATATATACAAAATCTTAGAAGGTTCTTTTTCCCCTGTTGATTGTCTCGATATCCCTGACGTTTGCACACTCACACAAACCTGTCCTACGAGGAAAGTGTGGTCTGACTTAGCAAAATCCGTAGAACGAACATTTGGTAACAAAACCATTGCTGATTTAGTAAAGAAAAAACGACAAAGACGCAGTCGCTAAGGTTTAGTCGCGCAACACACATCGATATATCTAAGATATAATATTGCGTAAGTCATTATTTGTCTCGCCTATGAATACCAGAGGCAAGATTGACAAAATGACATAATTGAATATAATCGAATTATGACAAATAAAGAGAACAAGGGATTACTTTCCACAATTACGTGCGCTGGTTGAGCATCGAAACTTTCAGCTGCGCAGTTGGCGCAGGCACTGGCTGTTTTGCCGGCTATTGAGGACAAGAATCTTTTGGTTGGTACGAATACTGCAGATGATGCAGGGGTATATAGGCTGAGCGATGATCTTGCTTTAGTCTACACCATTGATATCCTTACACCAGCTGTCGATGATCCCTTCACGTTTGGGATGATCGCGGCAGCAAACTGCATTTCAGATGTCTATGCGATGGGCGGCGATCCCCACATTGCCTTGAATATTGTTGGATTTCCTGGCAAGGATGATCCGAAAAAGCTTGGTGAAATACTCAGAGGGGGTACAGAAAAGGCACAAGAAGCAGGTGTCGCCATTGTTGGTGGTCATACATTTGTTACAGCAGAAGTAAAATACGGATTATCGGTCATCGGCTATATTCATCCAAAAAAGATTATTACCAATGCCGGTGCAAAACCTGGTGATGTCATATTACTGACAAAACCCATCGGTGTTGGCACCATTATCCAGTCATTTCTTGTCGGAAAGAGTGAAGGTATAGATCTTGCTCCTGTAGTTGAGGCAATGACCACATTAAATCGTGATGCGTCTCTTGCAATGAGGGAAGCAGGCGCCCATGCAGCAACCGACATCACTGGCTATGGACTGGTCGGTCATCTTGTCGAAATGGCTGATGCGAGCAATGCAGGTATCGAAATCTCAGCCTCCAAGATACCAATCCACAAAGGTGCACTTCAAATCATGGAAAATGGCATCTTTGAACCAGGTATTATGATGAACCTCAACTCTTTTAAGAATAAAGTCATCAGAGAGCATATTGATGACAATATCGGGAACCTCGTCTTCGGTTCTGAAACATCGGGTGGTTTAGCCATCGTGTTACCTGCAGAAAAGTCTGAGATATTTAATAAAAAATACAAGCGTAATGCACCGGTTATTGGTCGTATAACAGCCGAACACCCAGGTAGACTCAAAATAATCCCATAATTCATATCTTTTTAGCATTATTTAAAGTAATATATTAAAACGATATCCTCTGGTATTTCAAAATGAGAGCTCTGCGTAAGTACTCATCGCTCTCATGATTACAGGGATTTCTGGTTTTTTCAGAAACCTCCTCAATAAATACTTGACATTCCTCGAAATATCCATATAATTGAGCAATGATACACTTAAGAATATTGTTCACCGGAGGAAAGAAGTGAGATACTGGATTTGTGAACCCGGTCGGGTTCACCTCACGAATGACCTCCACTCCTCTTTTGTTTCGCAGCTAATATATCATATATCAACTTCGATAAAATCTAATATTTCTTACACATTAGTTACTATTGGAGGTAATAAGTGAGGGCGCTGGTCTCAGGACCAGTTAGGTCCTGCCACAGAAACCTCCCTGATTCTTTTATACCAGAAAAAGAAAAACATCACTTACAATCAACTGCAAATCTAGTACCCCCAGCAATACGACTCTTATCGTCATTTCGCTTTGTTAGCACTCATTCAAGAATCATATCCAATTCATAGGAGGAGAACATGTCCAATCATGAAAAAATGTGGAAAGCACTCGGCCTTGATGTTGAACTCCACAAGGAGCTCCTCGGGTCGATCGACAGAACATTTCAACAAACGGTCGGAACCCAAAAAGACCGTCCAGAAGGAATGGAATATTTCGACCATGCCCTCCACGAATCCCACAGTGGAAGAGTTGCAGAACTCATAGAGGCAAGGAAAAAAGGCAAGAAGTTCATTGGCACATTCTGCATATATGTGCCTGAAGAGATTGCAATGGCAGCTGATGCAATTCCAGTAGCATTATGCGGTGGCACGCAATTCTCAATCCCCTATGGTGAAAAAATGTTCCCACGTGATATCTGCCCGCTCATCAAATCAACATTCGGGCTGGCACTTGCCAAAATATGCCCTTACGGACCGATCAAAGACCTCGGTGTCGGCGAAACCACCTGTGACGCAAAAAAGAAGGCCTGGGATGTCGTCAATTTCCATGTGATGGAAGTACCACAAAAGAAAGGAAAACTCGATTTTGATCTGTGGCATCAGGCAGTGATAGAATTCAAAGAGAAGGTTGAGGAACTCACGGGCAGAAAAGTCGAATCAAGCCGGCTGAACAAGACCATCAAAACAATGAACGAAAAACGGCTCGCGCTCCAGAGACTCAACGCGTTACGTAAGAATGATCCACCGCCACTCAGCGGGCTCGATGCCCTCGTCGTTATGCAAGCAGCGCTCAACGACGAACCAGCACGTTTTACTGAGTACTTGCATGAACTGAATGAAGAACTCGAAGAGCGAGTCGGGAAAGGTGTTTCTCCGTTTACTCAAGGGATGAAAAGAATAATGATTTCAGGCTGTCCGTCTGTTATGGGGAATTGGAAAATACACGCGCTCATAGAGAAAGCCGGTGCTGCTGTTGTCATTGACGAAACGTGCACCGGAACGCGCTACTTCGAAAACCTAGTGGATAACACAGCAGAGGACCTTACCGAACAACTCCGCGCGCTCGCTGACCGCTACATGAAGATAAATTGTGCCTGTTTTTCGCCCAACAATGAGCGGCTTGATGCAATTTTGAAGATTGTGAAGGATTACAGTGTTGATGGCGTAGTTCATTATGTTCTCCAGTACTGCCATGGCTATAACGTTGAAGCAATCAGGGTCAGTAGTATATTAAAGCAAGCAATGATTCCAAATCTTAAGGTTGAGACCGACTATTCAACCGAAGACATCGGACAGTTGAGAACGAGGATTGACGCATTCCTTGAGCAATTAGATTGAGGAGGAAGTATCAAAGTAGCTGGAATCGACATCGGTTCAAGGACAATAAAGTGTGTGATACTTGAGGATACTCAATTCTCAGAATTCAGCATTGTTGATACCGGTGTTGATCCCCTCGCAAATTCGAAGGAGATTTTGGATAGATACGACTTCACAAAAATTGTAGCGACCGGTTATGGCCGCTACCTCGCTCAAGTTCATCTCGATTGTCCGGTGATAACAGAAATCAAGGCATATGCGTTCGGCGCCCACTATTTCTTTCCAGAATGTCGAACGGTAATAGATATCGGCGGTCAGGATAGTAAGATAATCCGAATCAGTGATGGAAAGGTATTGGATTTTGAAATGAATGACCGATGCGCTGCAGGTACCGGAAAGTTTCTCGAAGTTATGGCAACAACGCTCGGTTATACAATTGATCAATTCTGGAGAGAAGCACTGCAGGCAGAAGATACTATCGCAATCAATTCAATGTGTACTGTATTCGCAGAATCCGAGGTCATCACACTCATCTCTCAGGGCAAAGACAGACAGAGTATAAGCCTCGGTCTTCATCAATCTATTTTGAACAGGATTATGGTAATGATGGGTAGAACTGGTTTTGATGATGAAATAGTCTTTGCAGGTGGTGTAGCAAAAAATAAATGCATGGTTCACCTAATTGAGAAGAGGCTGAGCAAGCAACTTCTCATTCCCGATGAGCCCCAAATTGTTGGGGCGGTCGGAGCAGCCTTAGCTGCACAGAGCAATAAGTGAGAAAGGAGGAGTAATGAAAAAACTGATTGGGCTCTGTTTTTGCGTGATACTGCTTATCTCTTGTGCCGAACAGGAGAAGCAGATACTGAAGGTGGGTTATGTTGGTCATGACCACCAATCTGCCCTCTATGTTGCTGCACTTGAGCATGAAAGAACAAAACAAGATTGCGGTGTCTATCTGAAAGAGGTTGAAGCGAAGAAACACTATGAGCTCATCAAGAATGATAAGAAAATTGCTGATGTAGAACTCTATTTGTCTGGCGGTGGTTCGAAAATGCCAACCCTCATGTCCCAGGGACACTTTGAGGTTGGATTTGGTGGTGTTGCCGCAGTTGCATTCTTTACAGATAAAGGGTCACCCATGAAGATCATTGCACCACTCCATACAAAAGGAGACATGCTCGTTCTTCAACCAGACAACCCTGTCGGCTCGTGGGAAGAGTTTGTTGCCTGGGTGAAGAAGGAGAAGACACCCATCAGGATTGGCTTTAAAGACCCGGTTGCTATAGCGAAGCTTATTTTTGAGAGGGCTCTCTTGGAAGAAGGACTCACCTATACGAGTGATAAATCAGAAGTGACAAAGGATGTCCACATGATTCTCTTGAAAGGCGAGGAAAATTTGGTTCCGGGTCTACAGAATAAAATCGTTGATGGTTATGTATCAAATAATCCTTGGTGTGCGATTGCCGAGACCAAGGGAATCGGTAAATGCGTTGCCGATTTGAATGAACTTCCTCCAGGAATCTGGAAAGATCATCCATGCTGTTGTATTGGTGCTACTGATGAAGCAATGGCAACAAAGAAACCAATCATTAAAGAATTTCTCAGATTGATTATACTCGCGACACAATATGCAAATGAAGACCCAGCAATGCATGTGAGAGATGCATCAAAATGGATTGGTACGACAATCGAGGTAGAAGAAAAGTCATTACCAACATCAGGTTTTACAACGAATCCCGACGAGGAGTGGAAAAAAGCAATGCAGGTTTGGATCGATGAGATGAATCGGCTTGGCAAGTTGGAAGGCAAATTGAAAGAAAAGAAAGGTAGAGAAGTTGAAGAAATCCTCTATGATTTTAGTGCACTCAATCAGGCAGAAAAGGAACTGAAACTGGAGCAGTGGTATTAATATAACAAAGTCAATCCTTCTCGGACTTGTTCTCCCTATTATCATTATTGGAGTGTGGGAGTACTTTGCCGTGAAGCTTGATAACCCAGCACTCCTTCCACGGGTGGAGGCTGTCTTTGATCGCCTTGTCCATCCTTTTGCTGACCTGCTCGACACAGGCAGCTATGTTCGCCACATTATCGTGAGCGCCTCAAGGGTCGTTCTCGGGTTCTTACTGGCAGCTCTCATTGGGATACCACTGGGGCTCTTGGTTGGTAGGTACCTCCTTTTCCACCGGCTCTTCAGTCCTATCATCGAGATACTCAGACCCTTGTGCCCTATTGCCTGGATACCCTTTGCCCTTGCTATCTTCAAAACCTATACTGTCGCTCAGCTTTTTGGTGTTCGCTACACCACATCTATCTTCGGGCACATACAACTCGGTATGCTCTTTGTCATCTTCTATGGAGGGTTTTTCCCCATCTTTCTCAATACTGTACATGGCGTGAAATCTGTCAAAAACATCTTCATTGAATCAGCACTACTCCTTGGTGCTGAACAGCACAAACTATTCAGAAAAGTGATCTTCCCAGCATCACAACCTACGATCCTCACAGGATTGAGGGTAGGACTGGGAATATCCTGGATGGTAATCATCGCTGCAGAAATGCTCCCTGGTAGCGACGCTGGCATCGGATATCTCATTATGTTCTCTTACGCACTCGCAGAAATGGATATTCTGATTGCAAGTATGATACTCATCGGTGCTGTCGGTGCGCTCTTGAGTTATGGTGTTAAGTTCATGTCAGACCGAACATCAGTCTGGCAGGCAAAGGAGCGATAGTGCCCTTTCTTGCCGTCAATAAGGTGAAGAAAGTCTATTGGGGAGAGAGGAAAGAGGAGGTCACCGCCCTATCTGACCTGTCATTTACATGCGAACAGGGCGAATTCCTCTGTATTGTTGGACCCACTGGTTGTGGTAAGACAACACTGCTCAGATTGATTGCAGGATTAGAACGACCTAATTCTGGTGATATTCATATTCAAGATACAATTGTTGATGGTCTGAACCCCGCTACAACACTTGTCTTCCAGCAATACTCGCTGTTCCCCTGGCGCAGTGTCATAGACAATGTGGCATTTAGCATGGAAATAAAAAACATTAATAAAAGGGAGCGCTATGCACAAGCATCTCAGTTCATCAGTCTGGTAGGTCTGAGTGGCTTTGAGCAGGCATTTCCTTATGAACTCTCTGGAGGAATGCAGCAGAGGGTAGCTATTGCACGGGCACTTGCGCATGATCCAAAATTGCTGCTCCTCGATGAACCCTTTGGGGCGCTCGACGAGAGAACAAGACATCGCCTTCAGGAAGAACTTCTGTCTATCTGGCAGCAGCAGGCGAAGACGGTCGTCTTCGTAACCCATACAATTGACGAGGCAATTTTTCTGGCAAGTCGAATTCTTGTGATGCGAGACCGACCTGGTCGTATCGAAACAGAATATAAGATTAATCTTCCCAGACCGAGAAAACGCCGTTCAAAGGAATTTTTAGACTTTCATATAAAAATAAGAGAAGAATTCGAAAAAATTCTCACAACAGATGAAAAGGAAGATGAATAACAATAAAGCATCAATGAGAGGTAAACTGTCCTTATGCTGCACACAAAATAAACAAGGAGGTAAAATGAAGAGGATAAACTGTGTCATCTTTGCTATCTTTATAGTAGCAGATATAAGCCATACAGGGCCATTAATATGGCGCAGTGCACAAACAATCCCTGCTGGGAAAGCTATTATCCAGATGAACCTCGGCTATAATACAATCGATAGATCATATAACTGGACAGACAAAGAGTGGACAGATATAGCAGATGCGAGTCAGACTGATGTCATCGGTGCGCACTTTATGCTCGGTTATGCACCGATCAAGAGGTGGGAAGCAATGGTCCATATTCCATTAATGTATAAAAGCAGGGATACCTTGAGCACTTTTGGTTGGCAGGATGTCTGGGTCAAGACCCGATACAATTTTATCGGTAGCAAGAAGAAAGCATATCTTACTGGTGTTGCCGCAGTCAGAATTCCTACTTCAAGTGATGACGTTGACATCCTCCTCGATGACCAGACCCTCGATATTGGCGTAGGTGCAATCTATTTTCAAGAATTCAGTAATATCCTTATGCATTTGCGAGCAGGATACTGGTACAACGGAAAGACCGATGCCGATATTGATATTGGCGATGACGTTGAACTGCTCTTCAAACCTGAGTATGTATTCAACAAGAAGTTAAAGGTATTCCTATCTTTCGAGCATGTTGAAACTTTTGAGAACAAAGATGATACAGGAAACGAAATCGAGAACACTCAAAAACGACGTCTGACCCTCACACCAGGTCTTGTATATTCTCCTCTGCCAGGTCTGAAAATCAGACCAAAGTTCCTCTATCCAATAGAGGCGGTCAGCAAAGGTGGCAGCAATTTCTCGTGGAAAATCGGTTTGGATATGTGGTATGTACTATAGTTGGAATAGAATGAATGTTGGGGTGTCTGTCCTCTTGCGGGGCAGCCCCCAACTAGTTTTTGATGCATTTTACTATAAGTATATAGACAAGAGACTATTGGTGATAAGAATCATGTGTTAGTAGGAGGTTAGCATGAAATACATAAAGGACTACACAATAAAGGACGTACAAGATGTGTATGATGGTCCTGGTGGACTTCTCTGGGAAGCTGTGATGGGAGAACAGATCCACTCTGGGGGACCCGAAGCGACTGACTTCCTTGCGCAGAAAGTTGGTATAAAAAAGGGAATGGAGATAGTAGATATCTGCAGTGCGCTTGGCGCACCAGCCAGACATTTAGCCAGCAAATATGGTGTAATGATAAAGGGTATAGATGCCTCAAAGACTATGCTTGAGAAAGCAAGAGAAAGAACCAAAGCAGCCAAACTTGAAAATATGATCGAATTTTATGAAGGTAATGCCATGGACTTACCCTACAGAAAAGAAACTTTTGATGTCGTATGGGGACAAGAGGCATGGTGCTATGTCACGGATAAGAATCGACTCATCAAGGAAGCCTATCGCGTTCTGAAACCACGTGGAAAGATCGCATTTACTGATTGGATAATCACTGGCAAGATTACTCAACAGGAACTCGACCCTCTCTATGATACAATGGCATTTCCCTACATGGAGACGTTTGAGGGTTATCAGAAATTACTGAAGGATAATGGATTCAAGATTCTTCTTGCATTGGATCAAACAGAGGAGTATGCAAAGTGTTTTGATGCATACTACGAAAAAGTACATGTGGAATTGAAACCGACCATTATGAAAAATTTTGGACAGGACCTCTTCGACTTCGCTTCTAATCTCGTAACGATATGGCGCAAGGCAGCTAAAGAACATAAGGTTGGACGCGGACTGTTTATTGGCCAGAAGTAGATAGGTCAGCGGTTGTTGACCGGGAGGGGAATTTTCGTTATAGTAAGTAGTGGTCAAAGAAGCTACAGTGTACAGGAGGCTAATTGGTTTTTGAAGAACTGAAGAGAGCTATTATAGATATGGACGACAAGATGTGTAAGCAGCTTGTTAATGAAGCGATAAAGTCACGTATCGCACCATTGGATATACTCAATAAAGGGCTGATTCCGGGAATAAAAGAGGTTGGCGAGCTTTTTGCCAGAAAAGAGTATTACGTTCCCGAGGTGCTGCTCGCCTCTGAGACCTTTTATACTGGGTTTAACATAGTCAAGCCACTAATTAAATCTCAGGGAAACGTTAAAAAAACAAAGGTCGTGATTGGTGTTGTTGAAGGTGATATCCATGACATTGGGAAAAACATTGTAAGGGTATTGACAGAGGCATCGGGCTATGAGGTCGTTGACCTGGGCAAGGATATCCCAACAAAGAAACTCATCGATATAGTAGCCAAAGAAAAACCTGATATACTTGCCCTTTCGAGTCTGATGACCACAACGATGATGCGGATGAAAGAGATTATTAACATATTGGAAAATAAAAAATTACGCAATAAAATCAAAGTGATTATTGGCGGTGCTCCAGTAAATGAAGCATTTGCCAAGAAGATCAAGGCTGACGGCTATGGTAAAGACGCTGTAGCAGCAGTGCGACTAATTGAAAGGCTCACAAGTGAGTAGGATACACAACGTCATCTCCAAACAAGAAAACACGGCGGTCTTCCCTCTTGTCTGTGCCGACCACTGTGCGCATCTCCTCAACATCAACTTTTCTGAGGTAGCACGTGATGGCGAAAAACTTGCGTACGTTTTGACGTATGGTTATCGCCTCTATGGCTATGATATGGTCTTGGTTTTTTCAGACCCCTATGTAGAAGCGCAGTCGCTTGGCTGTCCAGTCAGGTTAGAACCATTTCCATGCCTCCTTGGTCCGAAATCTGACAAACGTCTAGACCGTACTGGTGAGATTATCAGAGCTGCGGAGATACTGAAGAACACATTGGATGTACCGCTCTTTGTATCTATCAAAGGCCCATTTTCTCTTGCTTCCTTCCTGTTCGGCATTGGAGATTTTCTTAAAATGCTCGTACGAAATGATAAAGAGGCAAGATATGCTATTGAACAAACGACAGAATTCCAGAAGACATATATTGAACGGTTGCTGTCACTGAAAGTGAATATCTTCATTGGCGATCCAGTAGCGTCAACAAGTGTTATTTCTCCTGAGATGTTTGCAAAATTTGCATATACACCACTCAAAGTCCTTATTACCATGGTACGTGATAAAGGATTACTTTCTGGAATCCATATTTGCGGTGAAACACGTCCAATATTACATATTCTCGATACGCTTGGAACAGATATTCTGAGCATCGAGGATATTACACCAGAGACAAGGACTTTAAAAATGGGAGGTGTTTCGACAGGGACAATCCTCTATGGAGACACAAACAAAATTTCGGAAGAGGTGAAGAGTGCATTATCAGAACCGAATCTTATCGTATCCACATCCTGCGACGTTCCGGTAGATACCAGTCCTGAGAATATCAAAACGATAATAAGGATTGCACGTGAAATCAGTGGTAATTAGAGATTTTGGTTCATTCAGCGTCAGAAGGGATAAAGGACTCATCGATCTTCTCATTGAAAAAAGAATACTAGTGATTGCCTCATGCGGAGGTCACGGACGTTGCGGACTCTGTCGAGTAAAGATAAAAACTGCAAAAGACATGCCTGATGAAATCGAATCAATACTTGTTCCTGATAGACTCCTTGAGCACGGCTATCGTCTTGCCTGTCGTTATCGAGTCAATGACAATATCGAAGTATCTATCCCCGTTAGCGGAGCACTAATGGTCTTAAGCAACGACAGAGCTATCAAGCACGTGAAAGAGATACAGAAACGTTGCGCACATATTGAACTTGCCAATCAGTCGAATTTCCAAAAAGTATGTATCTCCGCACTACAGTTTGCTCCATGGAATTGATTGGCTACACCTGTCCTTATATTCCGGTTGAATTACTTGCCGCAACCGGTCTAAAGCCATATTGTCTGCTTCATGGTGATATCCAATTGTCACAAGATGGCGAGCAATATGTAAGAGTGGATGCCTGTCCGTTCGTCAAATCAAATCTCACTCATATACTCAATAATCAGGAAAAGTTTGCCGCAATAGTGGGCACAACTGCGTGCGATATGTCAAGAAGAATGTTTGATGTAATAGATGAAATGACCAAAATACCTGTCTATGTTCTACACAATCCCAGAACTGACAATCCCCAAATATTCAGTGACGAGATCGATTGGCTAAAAAGTGAACTCGAACACCTCTCGCACAAAAAATTGAGCGATGATATACTCGCTATTCAAATTGACAGATGGGGAAAATTACGAGAGCACTTTCGCTCTCTCGATAACAAGAGAGCCGCCCATCCTTCAGTAATCTCAACGTCGCTTTTCTATAAAACAGCAACGAACTACTATCAGGGTAATATCGACGCTCTTCCAGTCGTTACTGAGACTATTTCAGACAAGCCGAGGGTTTACCTTGTCGGCAGTGAAATTACTTATGAAAGCTCTGCGCTACTAGAGTTATTAGAACAAGAGCTCAATATAGTCGGTGATTTTACGTGCGGCGTGTCGCAGTTTCTCAGCATAACAGTTAGGAAGAAAACCTTGGAAGGTATTAAACAAGCCTATTATTGCCAACCATCCCAAATCTATAAAAGACCAAATAAAGAATACTACGACTACATAAAAGTTCAACTCGAGACACGCAAATGTAAAGGTATCATTGCCTGGACATTAGACTACTGTGATAGCTATGAATTTGAATCGAGGAGAATGGAAAAGAACTTCGGCTTACCGCTCTTGAAAATAAGAAGCAATTTCTCATTCCAGAATGTCAGTCAATTGAAAACAAGGATCACTGCATTCAAGGAAGTGCTATGTTCAAGGAGCTGAGCCCAAAAAAAATCAGTATGAGTGAATGGAGCGAACAATTCAAGGAGATTGATACCAAAACAATCAAAAAATTCACGTATTATAATAATAAAGACTGGGGAGTGTATTTATCGCCTCCGGCCACCTTTATGGTCTACGGCGTTCGAGAATTGAAGCGGCTGAAATTTGACAATTCACTCGCCTCGCTCAGGCTCTGGGGGTTTGTCTTTAATGAATCAGAAAGACTATTCAGAGCAAAACAGAGCGGCAAGAAAATTGTCGCAACTCTGGGTGACTTGGGTACGATACCGACTATTGTAATGGCATTTCCAGACTGCATTCCTTTCTATCCCGAATGCATATGGTGGACACCTTTTTTCAACGAATCGACAGTACTACTCGATACAGCGAGCGAGCTCGGCACTCCTGAAGCAGCATGCTTTTCACGGGCGACACTTGCTGCATTCTACAAAAAGGCGTATTTTCCGAAACCTGACATACTCTTTGCCTCATCCGGAGCATCCTGTGACGACTATTCCTGCATCATGCAGCTTGTTGAAGACTTAGGATATAGCCCTATCTGGCTTGAGATCCCCTATCGTCGGAGATCAAGAAGCTATTTTACTACTGATGAGTATGAACGCACTCTTTCTGGTTTGGAATATCCAAAAAGGTTTGAGCACTACCTCACCAATGAGTATAAAAAGGTCTGGAAAGAGATGGCCGAGCTCACCGGCATACATGACCTTGAATTGCTTCGTACGAGTATAAAAAAAGTCAATCGTCTGCGTATGTTGGTTGAGAAGATCAAAGAGCTGGGCAATGAAGCCGAACGTGCACCGTTTCCAGCACTCGAAATGATGGTTATTGAGTTTGGTAATCTTTATGGTTATGCCGACCTTGATGAGTGGCTCGATATTCTGGAAATGGTGTATCAAACCATTAGAGGGCGGGTCCAACACAAAGTTGGAGTCCTTAGTGCTGATGCCATTCCGATCGCCTGGGTAACGCCCTCAGCAGAACCGTATTTACTCAATCTCGTTGAGGACATGGGCTGCCGTGTCGTGGAAACTGAATATGTCATTCATCAAGCACTCGTGGAAATCGAAGAAGACATTGATCCATTTCACGCACTCGCCCGTTCATTCCTAAACGCTTCATTGATCGGTTCTACTGAAGAGCGTGTGAGCCGAATAAGAGATAAGGTGCATGCTGGAAAGATTGCCGGGGTCTTGATTACCAATATGCTCGGTTGTTCACACTGTGCAATGGAAACCCGACTAATAGAGCAAAAGTTGAATACGGTTCCGGTACTTTCAATTGATGTGCCAGCGCCGTTTGCTGTTACCGAACAGATAAAATCACGAATTGCAGCGTTTGTGGAGACAATGAAATGGGCGAAATCCTGACACCGCGAGAACGATTTGGACTCCTGGTAATTGATGAGAAGCCAGACAGATGTAACATATTGCCATTAGTGACATCTCATGCGGCGCACGTCGCAGGTGTAAAATTAAAAGAATACTACACTGATGGCGAAACCATGGCGCGGGCACAGATAGTAGCATATGAAGAATATGGTCACGATGCAATCTCAATCTTTTCTGAGGTCGGCATAATCGCCGAAGCGATGGGTTCTGATTTCGATTATCCGGATGAAGACCTGCCAATACTCAAAACACCTGCACTCATAAAACAAAAAATCGACGACATAAAAATTCCAAATCCTCGGCGTGATGGCAGATTGCCGGTATATCTTGAGGCTATCGACTATGCCTATCAGGCAATAGGTGACAAAGTGCCAATCCTGGCTTATATCCCAGCACCCTTTACCACTGGAATGATGCTATCTGATGCTCATCAGTTCTTAATACAGACAATCAGAGAGCCAGACAAGATACACAAAATCATGAAAAAATCTCTCGATGCCGCAATCCAATCCTGCTATGGAATCATCGATGCAGGTGGTCTGCCAATACTCGTCGATCCGTTAGCATCGTCGAGTGTTATCAGTCCAAAGGCATACAGGGATTTCGCTCTTCCATATGAGCAAGCACTCATCGATTTTCTCCATCGCTATGATTTTGATGTGATTCTCCATATCTGCGGTGAGACAGAACCAATTCTCGGTCTCATATTGGAAAGTGGTGCTGATCTCATCAGCCTTGATAGGGTTGAACTCTCTCTCGCTATTCAAAGATTGTCAAAAAAATTGCGAATCATCGGTAATTTTGATACATCAGCCATTGCATTCTCATCATCTCGAGACATAAAAGATAAGGTAATAAAAATGGTCAAACAGGGCATCACGTCAGAAAAGGGTTATATTGCTGCAACTGGTTGTGAAGTTCCAATCAGAGCACCATTTGAGAATGTCAAGACATTCATAAAAGCTGCGAAGGAGGTTGCATGGTACTGGGAATAGACATAGGTTCATGTTATACCAAAGGTGTCTTGTTTGATGGTACCATAAAAGACAAAGTCGTCATTAAGACATCTTTCAAACCAAAGCAGGCTATCGAGAGAATTAAGAGACAACTCACAGGATTCGACCGCATTGCCGCCACTGGGTTTGGTCGCGAATTGGTTGTCGGTGCTGATTCTGTCATTACTGAGATAACTGCATTTGCACGTGGTGCCTATCACATCAATCCCTCAATTCGGACTATCATAGATATTGGAGCGCAGGACAGCAAAGTGATAAAAGTCCATGACGGTAAGGTCAGTCGTTTTGTTATGAATGATCGGTGTGCAGCAGGAACCGGAAACTTTGTAGAAAAGATTGCTCAATCCTTAAAACTCACCTTGGAGAAGTTTGGCGCCATGGCATTAAGATCCAGTCGACCAGAAACAATAGATTCGCTGTGCGTGGTGATGGCAGAAACAGAGATCCTCAGTTTGGTCGGAGAAGGCAAAAAACTCGAAGATATTGTGGCTGGTGTGTGCGACTCTCTCATTCGTAGAATCAAGGGTTTTAGCAGTCAGATTGGCATTGAAGAACCCATACTCTTTTGTGGTGGTGGTGCACTCAATCCTGGCCTAGTAAAATCAATGACAAGAACCATCGGCAGAGTTGTCGTTCCTGAGGAACCGCAGTTCATCGGAGCCCTCGGTGCCACTCTTTCACTATCATGATGTGCCACATTCTTGACATATCATTGCTTTTCACTATAATTCCCCGTGATGAAAAAAATACAGAGTAAAGAAATTCTAAGAGATATTCCATCAGTTGATAAAGTACTCAACTGGCAAGAGGTCAAGAAGTACGGCAACGAGATAGAACAGCACTACCTTACCGTGATCATCCGATCTACGATCGATGGATTCAGAAAAAGAGTCGCTGCCGGAGAAAATCTGAACATAGAACAGCTCAAGCAGAGTATCATTCAAGAGCTCCACGACATCACGCATCCGTATTTCTGCTACGCCATCAATGCACTCGGCATTGTACTGCATACCGGTTTAGGCCGTGCACCCTTGAGCCAGGGTATTGCCGATGTCATGCACTCGGTAGCTCTCGGATTCTCTCGTCTGCAAATAGATGAAGAAGGAAGAAGAGCAGATCGGTACAAAAAGATAAATCAACTTCTGCATATATTGACCGGCGCAGAAGCGGGTATCATAGTCAATAATAATGCTGCGGCGACACTCATTGTTCTTAGTACTATGGCAAAAGGAAAAGAGGTGATTGTCTCACGTGGACAGCTCATTGAAATCGGCGGAGCATTTCGCATTCCAGAGATTATGGCGCAGAGCGGTGCAATTATGAGGGAGGTCGGTACAACGAATCGCACCCATCTCAGGGATTATGAAGGCGCTATCAATGAGAATACGGCAGCACTCCTGCGCGTGCATCAATCCAATTATCGCATCGTGGGTTTCACGAAAGAGGTCCCGCTCGATGAACTTGTTACACTCGGCAGAAGGCAGAACATCCCTGTCATTGACGACCTTGGAAGCGGTGCGCTCATAGATTTTTCGAAGTACGGTCTACCAAAAGAACCCATGGTCCAGGAGAGCATAAAGATTGGCGCTGACGTTGCCTGTTTCAGTGGTGACAAGCTGATTGGAGGACCACAATGTGGTATCATCGTCGGCACAAATACATACATCGATGCAATCAAGAAGAATCCACTGACCAGGGCGATGAGATGCGATAAGTTTACGAATGCCGCACTCGAAGCAACTTTACAATTATTTTTAACAAAAGAAGATATTTTAATGAGAAAACACAACGTTTTCGGTATACTATTAAAGCAAGTCTCTAATATAAAACGCCAGGCAACACAGTGCGCTTCGAGTCTGAAAAAGCAGTTCGGAACTAAGTTAGATATTTCTGTAAAAGAGGACGTCTCAGAAATCGGCGGCGGTTCCTTGAGTACTGAACAATTGCCTACGTATGTTGTTGCCATAAAGAGCAAAAAAATCGCTGCTCAGGACCTGGCGCGTGCCCTGCGCACATACCGCATACCCATCTATGGCCGTGTCTCAGAGAATACACTCCTGCTCGACTTCCGCACCGTCTTAAAGGATGAAGAAAAAATCATCATCCAAGCATTCAAAGATATCTTCTCTACCAAATGAACAATGTCTATGAATCATACAATTCAAGGCACACGTGAATTCAGTTTCCAAGGTCCATCGATTGATGCAACGCATCGTCGCACGGTTAAAAACAAAAGACAATTAACGAAAAACGATACGGGCTTCGTTACCGTCTACCCTATAACGAAAGACAGAGCCGCGACAACAAGCAAACAATTGTGGCAACCAATACAGAGTGAGGTTTACCATGTCTGAGCATACCAAGCGTCATATTGTCATCGGTACTGCTGGTCACATTGACCACGGCAAGAGCGCCCTTATCAAGGCACTCACCGGTTATGATCCTGACCGACTTAAAGAAGAAAAAGAACGGGGAATGACCACAGACCTCGGCTTTGCATTCTATGGAGAGGATGTTACTATCATTGATGTGCCCGGACATGAAAAGTTTGTTCGACATATGGTGGCTGGTGCGAGTACCATTGACTTTGTGATACTTGTCATTGCTGCTGATGACGGTATCATGCCGCAGACCATCGAGCACCTTGAGATTTTGAAACTCCTTGCAATCAAAAAAGGCGTGATAGCGGTCACGAAGAAAGATCTCGTAAAAGATGATTGGCTTGAGATAATCATTGAAGAAGCTAAAAAGCTTGTCAAAGAAACCTTTCTCGAGGATGCACCGATTATTCCCGTATCTAACGTCACGAAGGAAGGAATCGATGAATTCAAAAGAGTATTGGACAAACTCATCGCCCAAACCGTGGCAAAACAGGACCGCGGCATATTTAGACTCTTTGTTGACCGTTGCTTCACGATGAAAGGTTTTGGCACAGTCGTTGCCGGCACAGTCCTCTCTGGGATGGTGAAGACTGGTGATTCGCTTGAGTTATTACCCGCAAAGAAACAGGTTAAGGTGAGAGGCATTGAAGTACATAATAAGAAGGCATCTGAAATTGGCACTGGATTTCGAGCAGCAATAAATCTGGTTGGCGCTGAAAAAGATGAAATAAAGAGAGGCGATATCCTTGCTCAAATTGGATACTACAAACCATCAGACTATCTAAATGTATCACTGTATCTACTAAAATCATCAGGAAAACCTCTGAAGAGCTTCACCAGAATAAGAATTCATCTTGGGACAAAGGAGATTCTGGGCAGAGTGGTGCTCCTCGATAAGAAGATTCTCGAGCCGGGTGAAAAAGCAATGGCTCAATTCCGTCTCGAAACACCTGCCGTGAGTGACGTTGGAGACCGATACGTGATAAGAACATATTCCCCTCAGACGACCATTGGCGGCGGTATTATTATTGAGCCTAAAGCCGCAAAGGCGACTGGATATGATGAAGAACTGATTGAACATTTGCAGAAGATCGAGGCGGGTGATCCTGCAGTTATGGTTGAAGAGTATTTAACCTCCAATTTTGAGCTGCCACGAAAGATTGATGAAATTGCATACGACCTCAATTTACCACAAAAAGAAGTGAATAATCTGGTAGAAGAACTGATAAACAAAGAAAAGGCTCTCTGCATCGACAAAAAGAGAGGATTATACTACTCACAGACAAATCTTGAAAAACTAGAAAACAAGATTAAAGAAATTTTGAAAGAATATCACAAAAATAATCCAACTGATGTCGGCATGCCGCAACTGGAAATGTTAAAGAACATTAGTAGAGGACTCGATAAGAGCTTACTGAATTATGCCCTGAAGATGATGGTTCAGAACAAAAGTATTAAGTCAACTGGTGACAAAATCAGCCTTTTCGATTTTGGAATTATCTTAGATAAAGACCTAGATGCTATTGTGAGGAAGATTGAAAAAATCTTCTTGGACGCTGGTTATATGCCTCCAAATTATGATGCTATACTCAGCCAAAGACTCGGTCCTGAAAACCTTGTCAAAAAGGCATACAAATCCATGCTTGACTCTGGCGTACTCATCAATGTCGGAGAATCAGTCGTCCTGCATCAGAGACTGGTGAAAGAGGCTGAAAAGAGGCTCGTCCGCTATCTAAAAAACAATAATGAGATACGCGTCTCTGAATTCAGGAATATGCTCGGCGCAAGCCGTAAATTTGCACTGCCGTTGCTTATATATTTTGACACACATAATGTGACGATCAAACGCGGCGATGTAAGGATTTTGGGACAGAAGTATAGATAGACCAAGTCTTGCTACAGCAAGGCTTGGTTAAATCCTAAATTCGAAATACAAGACAATTTCGAAACTTCAATTTCAAAACCAAGACATCAATGCTTTTATAATTTTATAATTAAATAATTATTTAATTATTTAACTTTGATGACAATCAAGGGGACAAACATCTCTTCTTTACTCACTCCTCCATGGTTTCCGATGTGGTGATGCTCCCTTTCACCCGCGACAACGTCTTTCATTACGTAATTCTCTTTCATGATTAGTACATAATCACCAACCCTATCAAATAGTTTTGTATGCGGCTCAAAGAGACCAAAGTAATTATTTTCAATTAATTCTTCTCCCCTATGCACTTCACATATGTCTTTGAAAATCCTCCTTACATATTTTTTAAAATCATTGACGCGTGAAGGACGCACGTAACAATATGCAACCCGTGGTTCGCCACAGAGTGGTAGAGTGAGTGTGTCAGCAAATTGAGGATGCTCCTTTAAATTAATTATTCTTGATTCTTCCGTGTTAATAAAACCATGGTCAGAAGTGATAAGCATCATCGTATTGGTACCTTTAATCGTTTCTAAGAATGATCTCAAACTCCTTTCTAATTCTTTGAAATGCGAAAATACCTCTGGACTGTTCGTTCCATAATGATGGCATAAGCCATCAAATTCAGGCCAATATGCGTAAATATATTTTTTGTTATTATTCAGGGCGATGGTCTCTTTTATCTTTGTGAAAAAATCGGCAAGAGTCTGATAACCTATCCCTTTTGCCGTGTTGGACGTTGCAGATGTGTAATCCGTGGTCAGTAACTCTTTATAAATAACATAATATGAATCAACACCGATTCTGTCAAATATAGATTCTTGATTAAATATGATCTTAGGGTCTACATCTGTAAGGCTAAACGATAATCCGCCGCTTCGCGGCATAAACGGCAATATTTTTGCAACCAGACCCATTTCTTTTAGGTACATAAACCAGCCTGTAATAGCATGCTGCTGTGGTGCTACACCAGTGAGAAACGTCGTGATACCTGATGCCGTGGTTGCAGGAAATACTGATGTTACCCTTCCCTTCAGATGTCTGTTAAAAACACTTCCTTTCCCATGTTCCAGTAAGTATTCATATCCGAGTCCGTCAATGACCATCAAGACAAAATTTGTGGGCGCACGCAGTTCGTCTGGATTTAATATCTGTAAAGGTTCATAGTCAGATTCACAATTATATGCCCTCAGAATAGAACTCATTAGGTTGACAATACTACCATCTTTGTAGTTGGGCAAATATAAATTCTGGTTAAGATGATGCTCCACCCTGAATTATACCTATATAACGAGCATTGTCAAACAACTTGATTTTTGAGAACATATCATTATAATTTTTTATGAAGAAATTTTTAATAACTCCTATTATTTTAACATTAATACTCAGTTGTGTGACAACTGGTCCAGGTGGAAAGAAGAGTCTTATTCTCATCCCAACCGAGACTGAGGTAGAGATTGGTAAGGAAGTCATCAAGGATGTTGAATCTACAGAGAAAGTACTCGATAATACGCAGGTGCAGAATTATGTAAACAGAATAGGACAGAAGGTTGCCAAGGTGTGCGACCGCAAAGATGTAAAATACACCTTCAAGGTACTCGACAGCGAAGAGATAAACGCCTTTGCCTGTCCAGGTGGGTATATCTATATCTATGCAGGTCTTATGAAGATGATGGACAACGAGGCACAATTGGCAGCTGTATTAGCCCATGAGGTCGGTCATATTGTCGCTCGACACTCTATAAAACGTCTCCAGGCAGTCTATGGCTACAGCATTCTCATGGAGGTCGCACTCGGCGATAAGATGGGCAAAACAGCACAACAAATGGTCAATGCGGCGGCAGGTCTTATACTTCTCGGATATGGAAGAGACAACGAATATGAAGCAGACAACTACGGCATACTCTATGAGAAAAACGCAGGATACAATCCAAAAGGTATGATTCAGCTCTTCAACAAATTCAGAAAGATGGAAGGAAAACCGCCGAGCACGTTCGAAAAATTGCTCTCATCTCATCCACCTGCCAAGGATAGAATCGGTAATGGCAATAAGCAGATAGAGAACATCGGCGGCACCGACCTCCCCTACTACGAAGACGAATACGAGGAAATCAAACAATTACTGTAAGTTGCTCGTAACTCGTTTTTCGGCATCGCTGCCCGTATCGGCTATCGGTTTCGTAAAACGAATTGGTAATTCGCTGGAATAATGGCTTCTATGTTTTCCCAGATCACTGAGTACTGAATATTTTCAATCTGCAATCTACATTCTTAAATCTGAAACTGCCCCCTGCTTCCTACTCCCTACTCCCTAACTTCCGCTCCCTACTTCCTACTCCCTACTCCCCACTCCCAAATTTCTGTTCCCTGCTTCCTGCTCCCTACTCCCTAAAACTGGCGGAGGCGTGTAGGAATCGAACCTACCGTCCCCCTTTCGAAGGACATCTGGATTTGAAGCCCAGCAGGTACACCAGCACCTATCCGCCTCCGTTAATGTTTACAATGCTTTGCGGGCACATACTTTTTTGACGAGGGCATTTGTGCCAGATTTGTGCCAAGTTCAGAGCTATTATAGTCCGATAATTTCAATTTGTCAACCGCAAATATTTAAAAAAAATCTTGCATGTGACTAGCAGTTCATCTACCACATAATCTAAGAAAAAGAAGGGCCAACTTCGACAGCCGGCCCTTCCATCAACTGGATTTACCTTATTTTCTTGTCTATTTCACGAGCAGAATTTTATCCTGAGCCTGAAATTCACCAGCCTCAAATCTGATAAAGTAAACGCCAGATGAGAGTTTCCTAGTCATATCACCTGTACCATTCCATGTCGCAGAGTAATAACCGGGATTCTTTATTTCTGAAACCAATGTCTTAACCTTTCTGCCAGCCACATCATAAATCACAATCTTAACAGCTGCTTGGTTAGGTAGGGCATAAGCAAGCCGAGTTTCTTTCACAAAAGGATTAGGCTTGATGCTGAAGGTATAAGATATAGGGACGTCTTCCTTCGGGCTGCTCTGTATTCCTTGCGAACCATACACTGTCTCGTGGCCACCAACAATCACCAGCCTTAAATCAACATCGGCTTCTACTGTATAACCGTTCTTTGTAAGCACTTTTTCATTGAGCCGTTTGCCAATTTGATATAGACTGTAACCTACAAGCATATCGCTGTGAGTCGTATTCCAGTATACTTTGTTCTCACCAGATAGGAGTGTGGAATATGGTTTTAGCTCAATCGCCCTCAATTCCTGAATGTCCACACCTTCATTCAGTTGATAGTCAATAATATCGTAATACGCTTTCCCTTTCATGGTAGCTTCAACTATTAGCACCGTCTCCTCACCATTTTTCCAAGGCTTTTTGAAATTACCTACATCAAAGCTTATCAGATTGTATGAAGAACCATTATTGGCTGTCACGCAACTGGCGCTCTTCTCAGTCAACACGTCACGCGGATTGTTCAAACGATACGTCGTAAAGACAATGTTCTCAAACCCGGCTTCATCAAAATGAGTCCACACAATGTGAGATATTCTTCTCTCATCTTCCGTATTACCTCTCGGCTCTCCAGTGCCCTCGCTGTTATAGGTTCTGGTAGCAGATCCACCTATACTATTTTTCATACGATCTACCACACACTTTGATGTCACAGTCATGGGTCTATACAAATCTGCATAGCGATAGTAAATATTATTCTCTAATTCTTTCCTAATTTCTTTATTGCCGCCCTCATCAATGACCCAGACAGGCGCACGATCAGGCAACTGTAATGAACCAACATATATCTCGACAAGATGCTTTTTTCGAGGTCCAGTCACTACAAATAATCCTTTTGCTTCATTGGTCCACTCGATTGGATTCCATGTCGTATCTTTCGTCGCGACAAACTCGTATCCAGTTCCTGGTGTGATCGGAAAGTTCGGGGTCGTAGGATGATTGCCGTACCATCCTAATACAAAATGCCAGATCCAGCTATAGTATAGCTGTGTTGGCTCATCAAGCATCGTGATCTTAGTCACCGTCGAACCAGCAGGACTCAACTCATCGGTAATGTCCTCCACAGAGTCGTATGCTGCATTATAAGGCATTGATATCCAGTTTCTATCACTCGTCGTCGTATCCGTATCAGGATTCTCATTCAATGAAATTAGGCTGTCTGGCTCGTTAGCACCAGCAAATATTACAGTGTCATCAGCCACTGCAATCATTTCGTATGCTGTTCCTAATACAATTGGAAAATTTGGATGAGTAGGATCATTACCATACCATCCAAGCAGCGAATGGTAAATCCAACTGTAGTAGTTCTGCGTCATTGCGTCGAGTCGAGTAATTTTGTTTATCGGATCACCACTAGAACTCACGTCATCAGTGATGTCTTTTACACTGTCATATTCACTAATATATGGCAGGCTCACCCAGTTTCGATCACTCGTCGTGGTTGGCGTATCAGGATTCTCATTGACGAATTTATTGAACTTGTATCCCATGTTCGATTTTTTACTCTTATTACTTGCCGAATCAACTGCCATAATAAGATAGTAGTAACTATCTGAATCCGTTAATACATCTTGATCTGTGTAAGTTGTATCTGGATGAGCAACAGCACCGATTGAATCTGAAGTACTGGGAATAAAATCTGGTTGGGTATCTCGATAGACTATATAGTAATGCATTGATTCTAGATTGCCTAGTGTATCGGTTGTTATTTTATCCCATATGAAATCAACTGCATATCTAACCGTTGCACTCTTCTCGACTTTCACAAGATATGGAGCCAATGGTGGCACAATGTCTTGTACATTTATCTCAATACTATCAGAAGGTTCGGACACATTACCCAAGGTATCGAAAGCACTTACTTTATATCCATATGTATTACCCACATCAACGGTTGTGTCAAGATGTGTAGTATCGCTCACGTCCACAAGCAAGGTCCAATCACTCCATTGTAAACGAGTTGCTTGTTCTCGTCGATAGATGCGATAACCATCAAGGTCTGGCTCCGAATTTGGGCTCCACTCTAATCGCACATAATTATTCTCTTGGCTTGCTGATAAACCTACGGGCTGTACAGGTATGTCATCTTTAATACGATGATGTAACAAAATTTGATTCAATGCAAACTCATGATCATAATCATAATCATTCCAACCCGAGCGGAAATGAAAGATTGTCCAGCAGTTTTTTAGCGTGTCTTGCGGATCTTTTGGAGGTCTTAAGGGGTCGTAATGGTCAAAAACAGTCCAGATTTCGTCAAAACCCATGGTTAAAGAATCGGCCAAGGCAGTGTCAGGAAACCCAGGCCAGGGATAGGAGTGGTAAGGAATTTCGTCTTTGGCATCATAAATATCCCATAATACACCAGCCACAGCACCTTCGCACCAGGGACCACCCATAAATGTCGTAGTGTCAAATTCACCAAGCCATGGATTTTCAATGTTACTCCAAACATAAACAGAATCTCCGCCAATCCCTTTTGCCGTATTTATTATCAACGAATCTGTTCCAGAGCCAACTCTTGCCCGACACGAAAAGAATTCTGACCAACCTTCACCATAAGCGAGGCCAGGTTTTTCTGGGTAACTGATTGGCCAGGCATGTGCACCAGTATCGGAAGGTGGACCCTGTGCATAACATTTCATTATATAATGACCAAATTCATCCAAAAGGATATCATCATCCCATTCATCAGTGCTTTTGTCGGGCGGAGTATTTGCATCCGCTGTTACCCAAATTGTGTCGTCATTAGCAGGATAAGTCATATTCATAGCAGTGCCATGAGTATAACCTGGCTCCCACATAACTCTCAGTGGTCTTGTGGGTGGTGGACTCATGAATGTTCGGGCATGGAGATAAATCTCATAGATGTTGATACTGCCACTATGCGGTTGTGAGTATGCTGGAAATGTGTCGGTCCAGATTACCCCCAAAGTGCATGGATCACTAGTATTGTCGTAATCATGAGGTGGCGGAACACCATTTTCTCTCACAGCATAAAGAGTTGGATCATCGGAGTCTTTCCAATAATCTGCTATGGTCCAATTGGAGTCTGACACATTCAGCTTCGGTGAAGATGGATCTGGACCACTTGGATATATTACAGCATATGCCCTACAGTTGTACGCTCCTGCTGGTATGTCAAATGTGATATGAAAATAACCTGAATCGTCTGTAGCATCATAATTTGATAACACTCGATTAAAACCACCATTCCAATACGTCATTAATAATCGCGCCTTACCTTTTTTTATCGGTTTTTTGTCTGCATCTGCTAACAAGCCTTGTGTTTTGTTGTATTTATGATCTTTGAACCACCATTGCCCATAAAAATCTTTCTGAGTCCTATCACGAGAACGATTGTTACCACCACTATTATTATGATTATCAGGACGAAAAAAGTTCAAACTGCCCTCCTTCCAACTCTGTTCAATTTTCGCCTTTTCCTTCTTCAACCATTCATCGCGCTTTCCTTCCTGTAATGCCTTGAACCAACCATCTCTTAGGTAATACTCATATACCCCTTTATCAATCCAACGTTGATTCAAAGAATCCCACTGGGACACGCCTCTGGGTATACCCACCCGGTATTGGTCAGAATGTAACAGTAGCGCCAGCGAATCGCTGAGTCGAGGTTCTAACTCTCTTATCATTTTGATGATCCGTCGGTTTTCTTCTACCGGTGCTGGATTTAGAGAAGGTGAACAAGTAAATGAACCATCCACCGGGTCGTAACGATACTCTGCTGGTAAATTTCCCTCATACTCCTCCTTTGTCCCATACTGACCAGTTTCGGGGTCGAGAAGGAACATCTCTATATATGCGCCTTGGCCGAAGGGCACTGGTTTCGTTGCAACTATGCTGCCACCGATTCCAACTTTTTCTTTGGATTCTTTAATCACCATTTTCGCTTTGAATCGTCTTGTTTCTCCCTTTTTTAAATAGCCATGGATAATATGCTCTCGTCCTTCGATGATCTCGACATCGCCTTCAAATTGTACCGTGTAATCTGGTCCCGCTTTGTAGTACTCAAGATCGTTTTTGCAGTAAATTGTTATCGTCGCCTCAAATATTTCTCCAACTTTAGGAATAAATGGTATCGCGACCTCAAGTCTGACAGCTGTAAGCAGTAGTTGAGGAACAGTTCTTCCTGGTGGGTGATCTGGAGAAACTCCCACAAGACCTTGGGATGACATCAGACTTATTCCTACCATCAGCAGCCATACTGCTGCCATTTTGTTTGTTTTTATTGCTCTCATTTTTGCCTCCTTTTCTGTGAATTATTAGAAAAATATCTTCATTTCAATACCTTCTTGACATCACCTCCTTTTATACAAAGCTTTTTGTCTGAATGTTGCTCTAGGAATCAGAATCACATTACATCTTTTCATAGTGACCACATTAGTTCTCCTATACCTGCGTTAATTACATAAATTAGCTGATACTCTATTTATGAATATAAAAAACATAAAGAACCTCAAGCAGACATAGCGCCCTCAGTTCTTTACACCTATTTCTTTATTACATTATAGTGTTGGTATAAGACGCGTCAAGGGTACAGAATGAGACTCAGGTGTTCGGCATACCCTTAATTTTACTGAAAAGGAAGGAAAGGGGTCGGTTCATCGCCGACCCCCTAACCTTGTGCCAATTTTGTGCCAACTTAGCACCAAAACGTACAGAATATACAGACCATACATCAATGGACAGAATCGCGGAAATGATTGTATGGTTTAACTTTGTGCGCTTTCTGTTGTAATTTCAGAAGTTGTGAAAAACCATTGAATTGGTTTTGAAGCCCAGCAGGTACACCAGCACCTATCCGCCTCCGTTATTATTTATCAATGCTTTGCAAGCACACCCCTGTTGGCTGACACTGCTTGTGCCAGATTTGTGCCAACTTTGTGCCAAGTTCAGAGCTATTATAGTCTCATAATTTGCATTTGTCAACGGTAAATGTTGAAATAGATATGCCTACTGGACTGGCAGTTCAGCCACTACACATAATCCAAGAAAAAGAAGGCCGGCTTCAATAGCCGAACCTTCTATCAATTGGGTCTATCTTATTCTCGTATCTATTTTACAAGGAGGATTTTGTCCTGAGCTCTGAATTCACCAGTCTCAAATCTAATAAAGTAAACGCCAGATGCAACTTTTCTGCCGTGATCATCAGTACCTTGCCACATCGTGGAGTAATAGCCAGCTTGTTGTATCTCTGAAACCAATACCTTAGCTTTTCTGCCAGCCACATCATAAATCACAATCTCAATAGATGTCTGGTTAGGTAGAGCATAATCAATCCGAGTCTGTTTCACAAAAGGATTAGGTTTAATGTTGAAGGTATAAAATATTGGCATGGTCTCCTTTGGACTGCTCTGTATTCCTTGCGAACCATATACTGTCTCGTGGCCGCCAATAATCACCAGTTTCACGTTAACATCACCATCTGTCTGAAAATTTCTCCTAGTGAGTATTTTTTCATTGAGTCGTCCGCTATTTTTATATAGACTATAACCAACAATCATATCACTGTTAGTCACATTCCAGTATACCTCCCCCTTACCAGACACGACTGTGGAATATGGCTCTAGCTCAACCTCCCTCAATTCCTGAATGTCCACACCTGCGTCCAATTTGTAATCGATAATGTCGTAATACGGTTTCCCTTTCATGGTAGCTTCAACTATGAGTACAGTTTCTTCACCATCTTTCCATGGTTTTTCGAAATTGCCGACGTCAAAGCTTATCAGATGGTAAGAAGAACCATAATTAGCAGTCACGCAACTCACGCTCTGCTCAGTCAATACATCATACGGATCGTTCAGACGATAGGTTGTAAACACAATATTCTCAAAGCCGCTCTCGTCAAAATGAGTCCAGACAATATGAGATATCCTCCTCTCATCTTCCGCATTACCTCTCGGCTCTCCTGTGCCCTGGTTTGAATAGAATTTAGAAGCCGATACACCTATATTATTTTTCGTTCGATTTACCACATCCTTCGATGTCACAGTCATGGGTCTATATGAATCTGCGCAATGTTCGTGTATATTTCTCTTCAATTGTTTCTTAACTTGCATATTCACGTACCATGCAGGTGCACGAGTAGGTTGCATAGAAGTACCAACATACATACTAATATCAGGTTTTTGTGTTGGAGGTACAACTATCAAAAGTCCTTGATCTTCATTACTCCACTCAGTCGGATTCCAGCTCGTATCATCATTCGCAACAAACTCATAGCCCTTACCCGGGTAAATCGGGAAGTTGGCACCGCCAGGATCATTTCCATACCAGCCAAGAATAAAGTGATAGATCCAGCTGTAGTAGTTCTGCGTCGTCTCATCGAGCCGAGTAATCTTACTGATCGCCGAACCAGTCGGAGCCAAGTCATCGGTAATGTCCTTCACAGAGTCGTATGCTGCGTTGTAAGGCATTGATATCCAGTTTCGATCACTCGTGTCAGGATTCTCATTCAAGAAAACTGAGCCGTCTGGCTCATTAGCACCAACAAATATTACCGTATCATCAGCTATGGCAATCATCTCGTATGCCTGACCAAGTACAATCGGGAAGTTTGGATAACTCGGATCATTACCATACCAGCCAGAAAGATGAGGATTATAGATCCAGCTATAGTAGTTCTGAGTTGTTGCGTCAAGTCGAGTGATTTTGCTTATCGGATCACCACTTGGACTAAGATCATCAGTGATATCTTCAACACTATCATACTCACTAATATACGGCAGACTTACCCAGTTTCTATCACCAGCACTACCAGTATTTTCATTGACGAATTTATTGAACTTGTATCCCATGTTCGATTTCTTACTTCTATTCTTTGCTTCGTCAACAGCCATAACAAGATAGTAATAATTTTTGGTAGAATCAAGAACACCTGAATCAGTATACGTCGTATCTGGATGAAGCACTGCTCCTATTGAGTCTGATGAACTTGGAACAAAATCAGGAGCTGGATTCCGATACACTACATAATAATCCATGGCCTCCGAATTGCTAAGTATATCGGTTGTTATTTTGCCCCATGTCAGAACAGCGCCATTTGTCGAGGTAGATTTCTCAACATTTGCTATATATGGCGGTGATGGTATAATTATGTCTCGTTGTCTATACCGGACACTCAGAGTGCTCAAACTATCTCTAAGAAAAACAACATGCCTTCCCATATTATCAGCAGTCATGTCTGGCAGATAATACACATAAGAAGTATCTGTGATTCTTACTGTATCCTGCCAATTATCGCCCCAATCAGCAGATTCGAGATAGTAGATGTTGGAATCTTTCTCAAAGACAACATGTAATCCACAACTGTCCGCAGCAATTGATGGATGATGACCATCAGCACAAAGCAATGTAGCGTTCGGCCAGCTTGAACCATTGTTCGTTGAACGACGGTAGTAAATTCCCGGCCCGGGCTCCGTTGTTCGATCATCCTGCCAGACAACGTGAACAGCATCATATGTCGGATCACTATAAGCAACGATGTCAGGGAACTCAGAGACACCACTAACATCAGTCAGTGGAAAACCAGCGGAATCATGCACCCAAGTTGAACAATGATCAGTACTTTTATTATAGTAAATTTCGTAGTTAGATGTATCAATACTACGATTATCAGCCCAGACAATATGAATAGCACTAGCGTTTACGCTCACTGCTGGATGCCAGGAATTTCGCTGTGCCTGTGTGAGACGCTGCGCAGTAGACCAATTGCTGCCCCTATCCGTAGAATATCTACGATAGATCTCGTATTCCTTTGTAGCCGCGGAAGGCCATTGAGCATAGATTGCGTGCAGAGTACCCCCATCAATCGCAATTTTCGGATGTAGTGGATATTGTTGATCACTTTCAACTGTTACTTCATTTTCCCAATTATCGCCGCCATGTATTGATCTCACGAAGAGGATGGTTTTTGGTCTATCATAGATAATCATAATCGTATCCCCTATAGTGCCAATATCTGTTGAACGATATAGAACACCTGGTACCCCTTTATCAAAGTTGGCATTAATTAAATTCCAGTTTGTACCATTGTCTGTTGAGCGCCAGTATCTAAGGTCAGAGCACCTTTCACCTTGGCCTTCTTCCCGTGTGGCGACGTGAATCCTTCCAGAATTATCAGTAGTTATATAGCACTCAGTGTAGAATAGTTGGTCAGCGACGGTAACCTCATTTCGCCAGCCAACCGGTGATGCGTGAGTAAAGATAAAGCAAAAAACAAAGAATGTAATAAATAATGCCATGTTTGATTTCTTCACTTTTCCTCCTCTCCTTACGTAATTTTCACCATTTTCTTTACAATTGAGTAGTCACCTCCTTTCAAACTCACAAAATAGATTCCAATTGGCAGTTCTTTCGGCTGCCAGATTATTCTCTGTGTCCCCGCCTGCTGTATACCTTGATGTACAGTCTCAATCACTCTGCCAAGAGCATCGTAAATTGTTATCTTTACAAAAGAAGAAATAGTAAGATTATAATCAATTGTAACTATATCTCTAAAAGGACTTGGAAACATTTGCAGCTTAGAGAATCTGACGCTCGAATTGTCTTTTTCTTCAGATCCCAATACTGAAAGTTTCATGTAAAAGACATAAAGTTCAGGATAAGTATTGTCGCTGACCCAAACGAGGTCTAAAGAGTTAGCGATTACGGGGTTACCTAACTTGGGACACCCAGAGTACATGGAGTCTTGAGTCAGATTAATGATGTCGGACCATGTTGAACCATTATATGTGCGATAATATATTTCGCGGTTCATAACATTTGTTTTTTCTGACCATACCACATACAAGTTATTCCGAAAGTCTACTGCCATTGAGGCGTATGCTGAGCTTTCAACTGTATTACTTAAATTTAAAGGCTTACTCCAGGTTACACCATTGAAGGTTGCGTAATATACATTGCCACAATGCCACACTATGCACGGGTATCCCTGTGAATTAACCACAATACAAGGACCAGTCGATTGCCCCCCAGGAATAAATGCAATTGCCTCAGGCTGTGTCCATGAGATCCCATTATGACGAGAATACATTATTGGGCCGTCCATCATGCGTTTCCGCCAGACTAAATGAAGATTGTTATTATGATCAATTGCTAGTGCAGGGAACGCATCATCGTATGGCGATGAAGATATTTGATATGGAGTTGACCATATAGTATCGTTGAAGTAGCTATAGAAAATATCCCAGTTTCCAGGACCAGTGCTCATATCCCACACCAGATGCACATAATCCCTCGAATCAACCACCATGGACGAATAACAGGCATCAGCGCCTAAGTGTTGATTACTGATATTCACTGCCTCAGTCCAACCTGAACCATCATTCTGTGAATAATATAGATCATAGTCAATAGAGATAGTTGAAGTGTCGTCATAATACTGTTTCCAGACACAATGAAGCCTATCCTGAGAGTCAATTACTAAATTGGGTTCAACAGATATAAACGAATCAGTCCTACTTACATTCTCGGGCTCAGACCAAGCAAGGCCGTTATCAGTTGAAAAAACATAGAATACTTCCGAACTGTCGACAGGTGATGGTTCCCACCGGTAGCAATACACTGCATGAATAGTCCCTTGTGAGTCTCTTACTGATACCCTGCTACCACTATTTTTGGCTGTTGCTGCCCAGTAACGGGTATGGCCAATTACAACACCTGAATCAGGATAGAAACTCTGGGCACAAAGTGGGAGAATTGTGAGTCCCAACACTGCCATTGCGATGCGATATTTCATACCTCCCTCTTTCGTAATGATAAGAGAAAAATGAAAAATGTCAAGTTGTAAGGATCTACACTAAGATTCAAAAAGGAGGTCGGTGACTATCCGACCCCCCTTTTCCTATGGCAACCTTGTGCCAGATTTGTGCCAACTTGGCACCAAAATGTACAGAATATACAGACCATCCATCAATGGACAGAATGGCGGAAATGATTGTGTAGTTTAACTTTGTGCGATTTCTACTGTAATCTCAGAAGTTATGAAAAACCATGAAATTGGTTTTGAAGCCCAGCAGGTACACCAGCACCTATCCGCCCCCGTTAATGTTTACAATACTTTGCGGGCACATACTTTTTTGACAAGGGCATTTGTGCCAATATTGTGCCAAGTTCAGAGCTATTATAGCCAAATGTTTTCAACTTGTCAACTGTAAGTGTTGATAGATATGCCTACTGGACTGCTTGGTCGGGGTGGTGGCGATTCTGGTGCGTCAATGATAGACTTTACAACATGTTGGAGAAACACGCATTTGTGATAGCCTCTCTTTGTGTCAAAACTCGCCATCTTGACAACTTAAATTCTCAAGGTATAATTATTTGGAGGTGGAGTCAATAATGAGAAAGATTATCAATTTGATTTTTTTTACAATTTGTGTTGCCTCTCAATCTTTAATCAACAATTCACCAATATTGCTTAACGCCCAATCAGAATGGAGCGATGATGTGAGATTAACTTATTTTTTTGGCTATTCTTATGACCCGCGCGCTGTTTGTAATGGCGATACAGTTCATCTTGTCTGGTGGGAACATTACGGCGTATCAGGAAATCTTAGAGAAGAAGTATTTTACAAGCGCAGTACTGATTGTGGTATGACCTGGGGAGAAGATGTAAGGTTAAGTGTAGAGGATGATAAAACGTCAGTTTTACCTTGGATTGCTACTTATGATAATTACGTCCATGTAGTATGGCAACAACAGGATGCTGGAATTTGTTATTGCAAAAGTATTGATGGCGGCAATTCATGGTTGCTAATTGATACAATACCTAACGGTGGTTCAGGCAATCCATCAATTTGTGTGGCAGGAAGTAATGTATATGTAGCTGCTTACCGAACAGATGGTAAAATAATTTTTTCGAAAAGTACGGATAATGGAAATACTTGGTGGCCATCCCAGAAAATTGATTTTAATTGTGCTTCAAGACCTCGTATCGAAAATCTTAATTCAAGTCAGTCTAGTCTTATTCTGGTCTGTGAAAATCTCACATCATCGGTGGAGATCTATTTTAAGAAAAGTAGTGACGCTGGTACCACATGGAGCAAAAGTCAGGTAATCTCCCAGTACGACTCAGTGAGCTCACAAATCCCGGCGGTGGATGTCGATGATACAAGCGGGGTACATATTACCTGGTATGATTATAAATACTCTCCCTACCCCTGGACTGGAGACATATTCTACAGGCCGAGTAGGAATTCAGGTAATACTTGGGAGGGGATTGATTCACTGACCGTTATACATCGTGCCACAGCATCTGATGTTCTATCTGAAGGTGGCAATTTGCATGTAGTCTGGGAAGATGATAGATATGTTTTTGGTGAAAACTTCGAGATTTATTATCGGTTGAGTAAGGATTTAGGTCACACTTGGGAACCCGAACTTCGATTGACAGATGCACCTAATTGGTCTCGTGGTCCTTCGCTGGCGTGTGATGGCAAGTATCTACATCTTTTCTGGTTTGACTTGCGCGATGATCCGAGTAATATCGTGGGAGAAATCTATTACAAGCGTAAAGACCTATCATACTCGATTGAAGAATCAGATGAATCAGCTTTTGTTACAAATTTAAGATTTACCGTACATCCGAATCCCTTTCGGGAGATATTAAACGTTAGATGGAAGATGGGAGATTTTAGTTCAACGGAAAACGTTCAACGTTTCACGCTGAAGTTGTTTGATGTAAGTGGCAAGGAGGTGATGATCTATGATTTGAAACACAAAATTGGGGGGCTTAAGATAAGTACTAAACACCTGCCCTGTGGGATATATTTTGTGCAAGTGGCGGCAGGTGAAGAGAGTGGGATGAAAAAAGTAGTGAAGGTAGAATAACACAGAGTCTTTTGTAGATGGATAAGAGAAGGAAAAAAAGTGAGTACAGGTAAAAATGTGGTAATGTCAGACTCAGAGTATGGTATGATTTTTTCTTGTGATACCCCCAAATAGACCTTAGCATCCCTTCCTAATGTTTGTTTATTAAGAGGAGGAAGAAAATGTGTAAAACATTAGTAATAATCATAGCATTGCCACTCATATTATTTGCTGCACAGTGGCAGAGTCTAAATGGTCCGCCGGCGGGTAGGGCAGATGATGTGAGTATAGGCAAAGATGACGGTACCTATTATATCTATGCTGCTGACGATACTCACTGGCTGTACCGGTCAACTGATTTGGGGATGCAGTGGGATTCGATCCCTAAGCCATACACTGACAAGCCAACGTGTGTGGTGACGCTGGCAAATGATGGAAGAAAAGTCTATATTGGTAGATCAGATAATAATCCAACCAAACGAGTGATGAGAAGCGCTAACGGAGGAGACGACTGGGATGATGCTGGTGGAACTGATCCCAACTGGGTATCCAATCCTAATCCCTTATCTTTAACAATTAATCCAAATGATACACTTACTATCTATCTTGGGTGCGAATCGGGTGATTGTGCTATGTTCAAGACTGAAGACGGCGGTGATAACTGGTCCAAAAAGGAAATTGATACCACAGCAACTGATCCCGCTGTCAGTGAAATAGCAATAAAACCAAATTATCCTAATACTCTTTGCATAGCAACCGATGAGGGTATCTATCTTAGCTGTTCTGTTTCAGCACATGTGGGACACTTTGGCTGAAATCTAACTAACACCTCATAGGGTTGTGCTCCATCCCAAAAGGGGTATAATTGAGAGCCCCGAGGAGGAAGGATGGAGAACACAACACAGACCCAAACAACAGTAGAACCAAAACCAGCACCTGGTGGTGCGGCGCGCTTGATTCGTAAAGTCAATAAACTGCATCCCCGTTAGGTTTGAATGGTGATTATTGATTGACAATAATGACTTTTTTGAATTCGGTTTTTTCGACGTCGCGGTA
>SMTZ1_10000272_pt1 | contig 102380 bp, 75 predicted proteins | sample DeeMarSWOR136_30_FD_25667 | JGI IMG/M metagenome (IMG submission 25667) | reverse complement strand
TGGGGATCAGCGCTCCAGCCAAAGAGATGACGAGTGAGTTTGAGCATGTTGTAGGTGCAGCAGCTCTCGTGGCTGTCGGGCCCCAACTCGCTTGACATTTTATAAGGCTCGGTTCTCCAGGCCTCGTCATTGCTGGTTCCGCCTGTGGCATAGGATCTGGCACTGGTAACCTGATCCCAAAAAAACGTGGCGATACGGCGGAGTGCAGGACCACCGGTCAATTCATACTCGCGGGCTGTGCCGATCATGTTGGGGATAAAGGAGTTGACATGGAGTCCTTTGAGTTCATCCCGGTAGTGGGAGAGAGGATCGGTGTAACTTTTTTGGTCGAAGCGTCTAGCAAGCTCAAGATATTCCGTCTTCCCGGTGGCCGCATACAGATTGCTCAACACATCGTTCATCCCGCCTTGCTCTGTCCTATCGAGCATGCGCTGCATGTGTTCCTCATCCAGTCGGTCTGTGCGCATCTTCACCCATCCGGCCATTCTCTCTGCAACGTCAAGAGCCTGTGTGTTGCCGCAGTGGATGTACATATCGAGAAGGCCGGCCAATATTTTATGCAGGGTGTAATATGGCGCCCAGACCCTTTCGGTCGCCTCCACCCTGTCGATGAACTCTTCGGGAAATGCGCTGAGATACCCGTTCGGCCCCAGCGCATCCTGACATCTTTCCAGCTCTGCAACCATCCTATCTGCTTTGGCTTTGAGCTCTTCATTGCCAGTGCTGGCATACATCAACGCACAGGCAGAAAGAAAATGTCCCACAGTATGGCCACGAAGCTCCACATCCGGCTTCTCCCATCCCCCCAGAGGTTCTGCTGAAGAAGGAATTCCCGCATTGACTCGAAAATTATGAAGCAGTCGGTCAGGCTCCAGTCCTCTCAAATACTCAGCATCCCTCTCCATTGCCTCCTTGAAGGGACCGTCCAACAACCGAACCTGCTTCAGGTCGAAAGGTTTTGCCTTGATCTCTATAACAGGCTCGACTTTATAAGTAAAGAAAGCCGTTTCTGTAATCTTCCCCTCTTCCTGTTCTGTTTGACATGCCGTTATTCCGAAAGCGGCAATAAGAAATAGAACTATTAAACGTGGTTTTGAATTTTTCATTATTTCCCCTAACTTTTATATATCACAGCCCCAACAGCCCGGTCAATGATTCCATGGTTGTTGACATCTGGCATGTGGTGATAGTAAATATAATCAGTTTAAAATTTTAAAGAGAGGCGAACATCCATGGAGGGACTTCAATCTTTAGACTGGGTCGTCATCATCTTGTATTTTTGCGTGATTTTTGGAATTGCCTGGTGGGTCATCCGTCAGAAGCAGGCCACTACAACTGAATATTTTTTGGCAGGCCGGCATGTAGGCTGGTTCGTGATCGGTGCAGCGATCTTTGCCTCCAACATCGGATCCGAACACATTGTCGGACTCGCAGGGACGGCTGCCAAAACAGGCGTAGCCATGGGACACTACGAACTTCATGCCTGGTGTATCCTGCTCATGGGTTGGGTGTTTGTTCCGTTCTACATGCGGAGCAAAGTCTTTACCATGCCGGAATTTCTGGAGATGCGCTATTCGCCGTCGGCACGCTGGTTCCTCTCCATCATATCCCTCATCGCCTATGTCCTGACCAAAGTTTCTGTCACCGTCTACGCAGGAGCTGTGGTCTTCCAAACACTGATGGGCGTGGAATTTTGGACAGGAGCTCTGATCACAGTCATCCTGACCGGAATCTATACTATACTAGGCGGGTTAAAAGCAGTAGTTTACACCGAAAGCCTGCAAGCCATAGTCCTTCTTCTCGGATCCATCACGGTCACCATCGTGGGATTGATAAAAATCGGAGGCTGGGACAACCTGGTCTCCATCGCCGGAGGCGATCATTTCAACCTGTTTTTGCCCCTGGACCATCCCGAATTTCCCTGGCTAGGGATGCTCTTGGCTCCACCCATTGTCGGCATCTGGTACTGGTGCACCGACCAGTGCATCATCCAGAGGGTCTTAGCAGCAAAAGGAGAAACGCATGGAAGGCGCGGCTCTATCTTCGCCGCCTACCTGAAGCTTTTCCCGTTCTTCATCTTCTTTATTCCCGGGATAACCGCCTATGCCCTGGTCAAAACCGGACAGCTGCAACTCGGCGCCTCTGACCAGGCGTTCCCTGCTCTGGTCAAGGCCCTTTTGCCCGTTGGACTGAGAGGGCTTGTGGTGGGCGGCCTTTTGGCAGCCCTGATGAGCTCCCTGGCAGCTGTCTTCAATTCCTGTTCGACACTTTTCACCATGGACATATACAAGAAGATCAGACCTGACACTTCGGAAAATAAACTGGTCAGAGTCGGACGAATCGCGACCGGTGTGGTGGTCGTTTCAGGAATCTTGTGGATACCCTTCATGAAATACATCTCCGGAGAGCTGTACCACTATCTGCAAAGCGTCCAATCCTACATTGCCCCTCCGATTACGGCAGTGTTCTTGCTGGGGATCTTCTGGAAAAGGATCAACGCCAAGGGTGCGATCACCACCCTGATCGGCGGGTTCGGCATCGGAATGATTCGGTTGGTCGCCGAACTGAACAAAGAGCATTTGGGAGGAATCCTGTACAAATTCGCCGATGTCAATTTTTTGTATTTTTGTTTCTATCTGTTTGTTGCCTGTATCGGAATAATGGTGGTCATCAGCATCCTAACCAGAGAGCCCTCTTATGAAAAAATCCAGGGATTGACCTACAGCACGACTGTGGCCGAAGACAAAAAAGCATCTCGGGTAAGCTGGAATACTAGGGATGTGGTATTGTCTCTGGTCGTTCTAGTCATAATTGCTCTGGTGATGATCTATTTTTCCCCCTTGATCATTGCCAAATAATATAAAATGAACCATTTCTTAATGTATTGATATAAGCCAATAAAGAGAAGGAAGATGAGAAAATTTGCTTTAGGTTTGGACTTCGGGACCAATTCTGTAAGAGCCCTGCTTGTCGATGTGTCGAACGGGGAAGAGATTGCCACATCGATCTATGAATATGAGGGAGGCCAGGAGGGAATTATCCTGGATCCGGCTAACCCTCATCTTGCCCGGCAGCACCCTCAGGATTACCTGAAAGGCCTGGAGGTATCTATTAGAGAAATGACCCCAGCAGCAAAAAAGGAAGAGAGAGACTTCGAATCCAGCCGGATCATCGGCATCGGTGTCGATACGACCGGATCTACGCCCTTGCCGGTCGACCAGGATGGAATTCCCCTCTGTTTCAAGGACGAATTCAAAGACAATCCTAACGCTTGCGCCTGGCTCTGGAAGGATCATACCAGCACAGAGGAATCGGCCATGATTACGGAACTCGCTGCTAGAGAACACCCTGAGTATCTGGCCAAGTGCGGCGGCACCTATTCTTCGGAATGGTTTTTCAGCAAGATCTTCCACTGTCTGCGAACCGACCCCAAAGTCTTCGATGCGGCCTACAGTTGGGTGGAATGCTGTGATTACATACCTGGCGTCCTTACCGAAACATCAAAGCCCGAACTTCTCAAGCGCAGCCGATGTGCAGCCGGTCACAAAGCCATGTACAGCAACGAATGGAGTGGGCTCCCAGCTAAAGAATTTCTCATCCAGCTCGATCCTAAACTCGGTGAGCTTCGAGACAGGCTCTATGAGAAATCCATAACTTCGGATAACAAGGCAGGAACTTTAAGCAGAGACTGGGCAGAAAAACTGGGGCTTCCACCGGACCTTCCAGTTGCAGTCGGCGCATTCGATGCCCACCTCGGAGCTGTCGGTTCTGGAGTGGCTCCAGGTAAGCTCGTCAAGATCATCGGAACCAGCACCTGCGATGTAGCCGTTTGGCCCAGTGACGAGCCGCTGGCCGACATCCCGGGAGTGTGCGGCATCGTGGATGGTTCTGTCCTCCCGGATTTCTACGGGCTCGAAGCCGGACAATCCGCTGTGGGCGATATCTTCAATTGGTTCGTCAATACCATTCAGCCAGGAGGAATGGATAAGGGATCCCATGAGGTCCTGAGTCTGGCTGCAGCAAAATTAAAGCCAGGACAATCGGGACTCCTCGCTCTGGATTGGAACAACGGCAACCGAACCATTCTCGTCGACCAACGATTGACCGGACTCCTGCTGGGACAGACGCTCCACACAAGGCCAGAGGAGATCTACCGCTCGCTGATTGAGGCGACCGCCTTCGGCGCCCTGACCATCATCAATAGGTATGAAGAATATGGAGTAAGGATCTCCGAGGTCATAAACTGTGGAGGGATTGCGGAAAAAAATCCGTTGATCATGCAGATTTATGCAGATGTCATGGGACGAGAGATGAAGATTGCGCGATCTTCCCAGACTTGTGCCCTAGGATCAGCTATTGCCGGGGCTGTGGTTGCGGGAGAGAAAGCAGGGGGATACGAAACATTTCCGGAGGCCCAGGCAGCCATGTGCGGTATAAAAGAGACAACGTACAAACCCAACCTCGAATATCACGACGTCTATCAAGACCTTTATTTGCTCTACAGCCAGTTACACGACGCCTTTGGAAGAGACGGCTGGACAGGGCAGCTTTACAACGTCATGAAAGATCTACTCAAAATCCGGGAAAAACAAACCAGGGGGGATTGATGCTTTTAGAACTCAAGGAACACGTTTGGAAGGCCAATCTGGATTTGGTCAAGTACAATCTTGTTACCTACACCTTCGGAAATGTCAGCGGGATCGATCGAAGCCAGGAACTGGTGGTCATAAAGCCGAGCGGGATGGCCTACGGAGAACTGATGCCGGATGACATGGTTGTGGTTGACCTAGAAGGAAAAACTGTGGAAGGCCGTCTCAGTCCATCCTCGGACACCCCCTCCCACATCGAGATCTATAAGGCTTTTAAGGAAATCGCCGGCATCACTCATACGCACAGCGAATATGCGACCATGTTTGCCCAGGCGAACAGGGAAATCCCCTGCTTGGGGACCACCCATGCCGACCACTTCCATGGAACCATCCCCATCACTCGGATGATCACAGAGGGTGAGATCGAGGAAAACTACGAGAAGAATACGGGCAGGGTCGTTGTGGAGCGCTTTTCTGACCTCGATCCCAGGGAGATGCCGGGAGTTTTGGTCGTCGGTCATGGAGCATTCACATGGGGGGGATCTCCCGACGAATCGGTCCTGAACAGCCTGCTGCTCGAGCACATCGCAAAGACAGCCTGGGGAACGCTGGCACTCAATTCCCGATGCGAGGCGATCCCCGATTGTCTCCTGAACAAGCATTTCAGACGAAAGCACGGACCCGATGCCTACTACGGCCAGAAAAACAAGGAGGGGAAAAAATGAAAAACTGGTCCGATGTCAATCTGGGAATCGCTGCCGTGAGCCGCGACTGTTTTCCGGTAGAGTTATCGAAGAACAGAAGGATGAAGGTCGTGGAGGAGTGCAGGAAGAAGAAAATCTCTCTCGCTGAGATTAAAACCGTCGTCGAAAACGAGAAAGACGTGTTAAAAGCCCTGAAGGAGATCGAAGAGCAGAACGTAAATGCCCTCGTCATCTATCTGGGAAATTTCGGACCAGAAGGTCCCACAACTCTGCTGGCACAGAAGTTCGAAGGACCCGCGATGTTTGCGGCTGCAGCAGAAGAAACCAAAGACAATCTGATCCATGGAAGGGGGGATGCATTCTGTGGGATGCTGAACACCTCTTATAACGTAGGGTTGAGGCAGCTCCGTCCCTACATCCCCGAGTACCCTTCGGGCACAGCCGTTGAAGTGGCAGATATGATTCTTGAGTTTATTCCGATTGCCCGAATCATCACCAGCTTAAAAAGCCTGAAGATTTTTTCTTTCGGACCGAGACCTCAAGATTTTTTGGCCTGCAATGCTCCGATCAAGCCCCTGTTTGACCTGGGTGTGGAGATCATGGAAAACAGCGAGTTGGACCTGTATGACATCTTCCTCCAAGCAAAGGAAGATCCGGTCATAAAGACGGTCGCCGAAGACATGGCTAAGGAACTTGGAGCGGGCAATGCCTATCCTGACCTGCTCGAGAAGCTGGCCCAGTTCGAGGTAGCCCTGACCAAATTCAGGGATGAGCATCTCGGGGCCTCTAAATTCGGCGTGTTTGCCAACAAGTGCTGGCCGGCCTTCGAGAGCTACTTTGGGTTCGTGCCCTGCTATGTGAATTCCCGCCTGGCTTCGAAGGGCATCCCGGTATCCTGTGAAGTGGATATCTACGGAGTGCTGAGCGAATACATGGCTGCCTGTGCGACCGAACTCCCCGCAACCCTTCTGGACATCAACAACACGGTTCCTCGAGATATGTACGAGGAAGCCAAGGATAGAGTTGGAGAATATAAACCTAGCGACCTCTTCATGGGCTTTCATTGTGGAAACACCGCGGCATCCTGTCTCCTGGATGGTGCGATGAAATTCCAGCTCATCATGAATCGTCTTTTAGAGGCGGGCGAAAAACCGGATATCACTCGCGGGACGTTGGAGGGCCGCATACGCCCGGGCGAAATCACGATCTTCCGTCTGCAGTCTACAGCGGATACGACACTCCGGGCCTATATCGCAGAAGGAGAAGTTCTGGACATCGATCCCCGCTCATTCGGAAGCATCGGAGTCATCGGCATAAAGGAGATGGGACGATTCTACAGGCATGTTTTGATCGAGAAGAGGTTTCCCCACCACACAGCGGTGGCCTTCAAACACGCGGGTAAGGCCTTGTTCGCTGCGACAAGATTACTCGGCGTCGACGATATTGGTTTCAACCTGCCCCGTGGCCTGCCTTACGAAAGTGAAAATCCTTTTAAATGAGGAATTGAAGTCCATATGAAAGCAGCATTCTTGACAGGGATACGCAAACTCGAGGTAATGGAAGTCCCTGTCCCCCGAATCGAAAGCGGGACGGATGTATTGCTTCGTGTCAGAGCTGTGGGCCTGTGCGGTTCTGATATCCAGTATTACTCTACCGGAAGGATCGGAAGCGATGTTGTCCAGTATCCTTTTATCATAGGGCATGAATGTGTGGCTGAAGTCGAGGAGGTCGGCAGCAAAGTGAAGGGGATCGAACCGGGCGATCGCGTGGTCATCGATCCGGCCATAACCTGCGGAGAATGTGGCCAGTGCCTCCGAGGCCGATCCAACACCTGCCGCAGCCTGCGTTTTATGGGCTGTCCTGGACAGTTGGAGGGCTGTCTCGCTGAATTTATCAGAATGCCTGAATCCAATTGTTTTCCTCTCGAACCAGATACGAAAATAGAAAGGAGCATTCTGGCCGAACCTCTCTCTATCGGCATCTACTCGATGCGTTTATTAGGTGATTTCAAGGCCGCAACAGCAGCCATCCTTGGGTCAGGATCCATCGGTTTGAGCGCTGCGTTGGCAGCCAGGGATAATGGAATCCACGCCATCTACATGACCGACAGGATAGACGAAAGGCTCGAAGCGGCTCAAAAGGCTGGAGCCATTTGGACAGGCAATCCATACCGTTCGGATATCGTCAAGGAAATCGGAACCCTAGAATCTCGAGGACTCGACGCTGTATTTGAATGCTGCGGGGATCAGGACGCTCTCGACCAGGGCGTGGAACTTCTAAGGCCAGGGGGCAAACTCTTGATCGTCGGAATCCCAGAGTTCGATCTCATCTCTTTCAATGTTCACAAACTCAGGCGTAAAGAAATCAGCATCCAGAATGTGCGACGTCAGAGAGGCTGTATCCCTGCCGCAGTAGAACTGATTAAAAAATTAAAAGCGGATGTGGACTTTATGGTCACCCATATATTCAACCTGGAAGAAACCCAGGAAGCCTTCGAACTGGTCGAACACTACCGCGACGGCGTCATCAAGGCCATCATCAAGCCATGACAGTTTTAGCAGCAGTCAGGCAAGCTGATTAGGAAGCCATCCGGAGGCGAGCGGGCACGGTTCCTCGAAGAGGAGAGCGAGCCGAGGAATAAGCGGATTTTCATCGCTGGGGAAAATCCGCGGGCTGACGAATTAGCTTGCCTGACTGCTGCTATATTAAGGTTCTAGAAATGCTAGCCAGGGAAGATCCTCTGTTGACTCTTTCTTCTGGCATGTGATAGGCTTGCACTGCGGAGTTCGCAAAAAGTATCTAGGGCCTAAAAAATTTGCATGACTACCTGAATTCTGTAGTTGAACTATTTCGCAGCATAAAGGTTGGGAAGGAGGGAATGGACAATGAACATTAAAAAAAACATACGAAACTCTCTGTACGTCTCTTTAACGGTTCTCATCAGTTTGGCCACTCTCTCCTGTCGAAAAGTCTCTGAGATCTCTCAGCATGAGATTCTGCTCGATGAGGGATGGCATATCCGGTCCTCTGCTGACCTGTCCATCGGAGGGGAGGTCCTATCGAAGGCCGGTCTGGACCTCGAAGGCTGGTATCCCACTGCCGTCCCCAGTACTGTCCTGGCAGTGCTGGTGAAAAATGGTGTGTACAAAGATCCTTTTTTTGGAAAGAACCTAGAAAGCATCCCCACAGAACAGTTCAAAAAAGCCTGGTGGTACCGCAAAGAGTTTATCGTGAATGAACAAATGGCACACACAAATGCACGCCTCCTTTTCGAGGGGATCAATTACAGCGCGAACATCTGGCTCAACGGAAAAAAGATCGCATCGACAGACGAAATCCATGGGGCTTTTCGAATGTTCGACATCGACATAACATCCTCGCTTCTTCCAGGCACGAACACACTGGCTGTTGAAGTCCTGCCGCCTGAACCAGGAAATTTCACCATCGGATTCGTGGACTGGAATCCCAGGCCTCCAGACGAAAGCATGGGAATCTGGAGGGAGGTCAAACTGTGTCTGACAGGTCCCGTATCCGTCAACAGTCCTTTTGTTCAGACAAAGCTCAACTTGGATACCCTGGATGAGGCCAGACTCACCATTACGGCTGCACTCGCCAACCACACAGAGAAGAAAGTTTCGGGAATTCTAAAGGGAGAGATCGAAGAGATCGAGTTCGACCAATCCTTTACGCTCGAGCCTCACGAAACCAGGGAAATTGTATTTCAACCCAATGAGTATGAGCTCCTGTCCTTCCGTTCTCCCCGCCTATGGTGGCCGAATCATTTGGGGGAACCCAACCTGTATACTCTTAAATTGACCGCAACCGTGGATGGAGCCGCCTCCGATCGTGACGAAGTCCTCTTTGGTATCAGGGAGGTCTCTGATTACATCAATGAGGAGGGTCACCGAGGCTACACAATAAACGGAAAAAAGGTGCTTATTCGCGGAGGCGGATGGGTGGATGATCTGTTCCTGGTGGAGGAGCCAAAAAAGATCGAAGCTCAGGTCAAATATGCCAAGCACATGAACCTGAATGCACTTCGACTGGAGGGATTTTGGGGAAGCAGTCAGACACTCTACGATTTTGCCGATCAGTACGGCATTCTTTTGCTGGCTGGATGGAGCTGTCACTGGGAATGGGAGGACTATGCCGGCAAGCCAGTGGATCAATTCGGAGGAGTCAAAACGCCGGAAGAGATGGATCTCGTCGCCCGCTCCTTACACGATCAGGTGCTGTGGCTGCGCAACCATCCGAGCATATTCGTCTGGGTCCTGGGGAGTGATAAGCTCCCTCGCCCTGAGCTCGAAAAAAAATACATGTCTTATCTGGATAAAATTGACCCAACCCGTCCCACTCTTTCCGCCTGCGGGTCTTTAGAAAGCGAGGTCAGCGGACCCACTGCAGTCAAAATGAACGGCCCTTATGACTACGTAACCCCCAACTACTGGTATGTGGATAAAACACGTGGAGGCGCCTACGGGTTCAACACAGAAACCGGCCCTGGTCCCCAGCCGCCCCCTCTGGAAAGCATCGAAAAGATGATCCCCGAAGATCACCTCTGGCCCATCGACGACTATTGGGATTTCCACTGCGCCAGGAACGAATTCAACACCCTGGACCGATACATGCTCGCCCTCGAAAACCGCTACGGTGCACCTGAAAGAGTGGAAGAATTTGTCCATGTAGCCCAGGTGGCAAACTACGAGGCCATCCGAGCTATGTTCGAATCCTTCGGAGTCAACAAGCCCAGCACCTCTGGAATCATCCAGTGGATGTATAATTCTGCCTGGCCTGCGATGTTCTGGCAGCTTCATGACTACTATCTGATGCCCAATGGTGCTTTCTACGGCACCAAGACTGCTTGTGAGCCTCTCAACATCGTCTACAACTACGGGGATAAAGACATCTATATCGTCAACGATACACACCGTACTTATTCCGATCTAACCGCAGAAATTGGAGTCTATAACATCAGCTCCAAACGCGTCTTCAAACAGGATATCCCTGTCAATGTGGGCGAATACAGTTCGACAAAAATCCTCGAAACCCCGAGCATGGAAGGTCTGAGTACTGTCTACTTCTTGGATCTCAAGCTAAAGGACGCATCCGGCAATCTTCTCGGCAGCAACCTCTACTGGTTATCCACCAAAGAAGACATTCTGGACGAGAACAGTTCCACATGGTTTTATACGCCGAATAAGGCATTTGCTGACTTTACAGGCTTGAAGGATTTGCTTGAAGTGCAGATCGAGGCTGCCCATCAGTTCGAAGAGCTCGGTGAAGAGATGGAAATCCGAGTCACACTTCAAAATCCATCCGAAATGATCGCTTTCTTCATCGATTTGAATGTCTACCGTGCAGAAAGCGGGCATTCTGTTCTTCCCATATTCTGGGATGACAACTTCATTTCCCTCCTTCCAGGAGAGACAAGAGAGATCCGGGCTCGTTTTTTAAAGGAGGACCTGAAGGGGGAAACACCTGCTTTCCGTCTGAGCGGATGGAATGTAAAAAGCGATTAAGTTCTTCACAGGAACCTGATATAATTTGTGAGGTCTGGCACAGATCTAATAAAAGGAGAATTTGAACCGTGAAGAGAAACGCCTTCATCGTGGGTCTGATCTTTCTGATCTTTTTTGTTATTTCATTCCTGACCAACATCCTGGGACCTTTGATCCCGGATATCATCGACAGCTTCACTCTCAGCTTGACCCTGGCAGGATTTCTTCCCTTCTCCTTTTTCATTGCCTACGGAGTGATGTCTATCCCGGCCGGAGTTCTGGTTGAAAAATACAAGGAAAAGCGTGTCATACTCGTCGCTTTCATCATCGCCTTTTTGGGAGCGCTCATGTTCGCTTCCCTGTCCAGTTTTTCCTTTGCCCTGGTATCCCTGTTTCTCATAGGACTCGGTATGGCTATGCTCCAGGTTGCTATTAATCCCCTCCTGCGCGTTGCTGGAGGAGAGGAGCATTTTGCCTTCAACTCGGTTCTAGCCCAGCTGATCTTCGGATTGGCATCCTTCTTGAGCCCTCAGGTCTATACCTATCTCGTCACCAACCTCAAGGATGTTTCTGGCCAGGAAAATTTTTTGATAAGATCTCTGGCACAGGTCGTCCCTGAGGATCTGCCCTGGATTTCTCTCTATTGGGTCTTTGTCGTTATCACGCTGGTCATGGTTCTGCTCATCGCAGCGGTGAGGATCCCGAAAGTCGATCTCAAGGAAGATGAGCGGATTGGCGCCAGAGAAACATATCTTCAGCTCTTCAAAAACAAGATCGTTGTTCTTTACTTCCTGGGAATTTTTGCCTATGTCGGCTCAGAACAGGGGGTGGCGAACTGGATATCCAAATTCTTAGCCACCTATCACGGATTCGACCCGCAGACAGTGGGTGCGGATACGGTCTCCTATTTCTGGGGACTGCTGACCGCAGGCTGTCTCCTCGGACTGCTGATGCTGAAAATTTTTGACAGCAGAAAGGTATTGACCTGGTTTACGAGTGCGGCACTTGTCAGTCTGACGGTCGGTCTCTTCGGACCAGGGAACATTGCACTCATCGCTTTTCCTTTGGTCGGCTTTTTTGCTTCTGTGATGTGGTCAATCATCTTCTCTCTGGCCCTTAATTCCGTGGAGAGGCACCATGGTTCATTCTCTGGCATCCTCTGCACCGGAATTATCGGAGGAGCAATCGTGCCCCTCATTATCGGTTGGCTGGGGGATCTCTTTGGGCTGCGATTCGGGATGATGTTTCTGTACCTATCCCTTGGGTATATACTGATCATTGGCTTCTGGGCTAAGCCACTGATCTCGAACGTGACGTTCCGTGATAAAAAGAAAGCTATTCAGGAAAGCCACGATTAATTAAAGGAGCGAATTATGGTTGGTGCAACCATCGTCGGCGTCGATTTGGGAGGAACAAAAGTCAGCATTGGCAGGGTCACTGGTAATGAGCTCGAGACCCACTTTAAGGCCGATATCACCACTCAGGGAGAAGAGGAACATATCCTGAAGGAAGTCGTGGCTGCCATCGAGAGCGTCTTCGACCAGAGTGTAGCAGGAATAGGTATTGGCGTTCCGAGTGTCGTGGATGTGGACCAGGGAATTGTTTACGCTGTTCAGAATATCCCTTCATGGAAAGAGGTTCATCTGAAGGAGATTCTGGAGGATCATTTTCACGTTCCTGTCTATGTTAATAACGATGCCAACTGCTTTGCCGTAGGAGAAAAACACTTCGGCAAGGGCCAAAAATTCAATACCCTGGTCGGCGTGACCCTGGGAACAGGCCTGGGCACAGGAATCATCATCGAAGGCCGGCTCTACTCAGGTCCCAACTGTGGTGCCGGAGAGTTCGGCCACATAGCCTACAAAGACCAATTCATCGAATTCTACTGCAGCGGACAGTTTTTCATGAACCAGTACGGGCAAAAAGGGCTGCAGGTCTACGAAAGAGCAAACGAAGGTGATGAGAAAGCCTTGGAAATCTTTGGAGAATATGGGACACATCTTGGAGAAGCCATCAAGACCATCCTTTTTGCCTTGGATCCTGAGGCCATCATCTTGGGCGGTTCGATCTGCAAATCCTTCCCCTTCTTTCAAAAAACGATGTGGGAGCGCGTCCAGACCTTCCCTTACAAAAAATCCATAGACCGCCTCGCTATCGAAATTTCTGACCAGCCCCAGATAGCAGTCCTGGGAGCCGCCGCACTTTACTACGACGCCCAACTGCGCAAGGGCACAGACTGAAGAACATCATTCGAATCGCTCCTCGTATCCTAAGGGAGAAAAAGCAGATTCCTGGAGGTAAAGAGGGGATTATTTTTTAATGCATCGTACCTGAGGAGGGTTTGATATATCTCCGTCAGATAAGCTTCTTTACAGTAACCAATAGATCTGAAGGATCTACCGGTTTCTCAAGAAATGCATCGGGAGTAATATCGAAATCGACTCCCATAACTTCCTTTTTTCTTTCCTTGAAAGGCTGCTCCTCCACGTAACGTTTCATATCAACACCAGTCACTTGTCTGGCACCTGATACAACAATTATCGGAACTTCTTTGAGTTGTTCGTCATTCTTTATCTCGTTGAGGAACTTGATACCGCTTTTCTTCGGCATCAAAAGGTCCAGTAGAATCAAATGCGGGGGATTCTCTTGCACCTTATTCAATCCCTCTTCCCCATTAGACGCAGTTATGGTTTCATAGCCTTCTTCATCTAGGATCGCCTTCAGATATGCTCTTGCATCTGGCTCATCGTCTATGATAAGTACTCTCTTTGTTTTAGACATGCAACCTCCTTTAGAGTGCCCATTATACAGGAGAAAATTCTCGCTTTCAAGCTAGCTTGAAAGGGGCCCTTTTAGGGGAAGCGTCACCGCAAATGTGGTACCGGTTCCGACCTTAGAATCCACCTGAACGTGACCCTTGTGCTCTTCGATCACTTTGTAGGTAACAGAAAGCCCAAGACCAGTCCCTTCAGCACCCTTTGTGCTGAAAAACGCCCTCCCCAGTTTTGCAAGATTCTCTTCACTGATACCTTGCCCATTATCCCGAACGAGGATCTGGAACTGTTCACGATCAGGAAGAAGGTGCGTCTTCACCTCTACCTTTCCGCCCTCCGGAGGGCAGGCATCGAGTGCATTTGTGACCAGATTCAATAATCCTCTGTATATGGCTTTTCCATCGAGCATTACCTTTCCGAGTTGATCATCAGGTATGAATTGAAGGTTCGCCCCTTTCGACTTGGCCTTTTCCTGGAGGAGTTCAACCACCTCTTTCGGAATGCTATTTCCATCGATTTCTGCATAGACTGGTTCTCGAGGTTTGGAATAGGTAAGCATATCGAGCATAAGATCCTTGAGCCTCGAGCTGTTTCGTTTGAGAATCTCCCATCCCTCATGAATGGAATCATCGACTCCCTTGTCAAGACCTCTTTGCAGTATAAAAGATCCTCCCTCAATACCATTCAAGATATTCTTGATACAATGACCAAGACCTGCAATAGCTTGTCCAACCGCAGCCAGCCTCTCGGATTTGATTTTATCCTCGTAAAGCCTGACGTTCTCCACGGCAACCCCCATTTCTGCGCCTACCGCCGTTAAGAGTTTCAGGTCGCTGACTGAGAATTTGTGCGAGGACAGCCCGGAGTGCACGTAAATCGCACCCAATATCTCGGTTCGTCCCTTTAGCGGAACACAAATTGCACCCCTGATCTGTTGTTTTTTGACACTCTCTGCGGTGCCAAACCGCTCATCTCTACCTGCATCGAGCGTTAGGACTGCTCTGCCCTTTTTGATAGCATGATCGAGTATGGTGGTGCTCAGATGTGATCCGTCTTGTAGCTGTTTGCTTTCGCCCTCCCTGAACTTCTGGGCTTTAACCACCATCTTACCGGTCTCAGGTTCGACAAGGAGTACAAATCCTCTTGTAGCTGGGATGATTTGGAAAGTGAGATCCAGAATGCCCCGAACAATATCCTCAGATTTGAAGGCGTCTTCAAGGATTTTGCCTGCCTTCTGGAAGAAAGCGAGCACCGAACCTGTAGAAGCATCCAGTGCACCTTCTCTCTCCCTTTTTGCCTCGGCTTCGAGTTCTTCAGGGGAAATCAGTTGGGTGGATAGATCCCACTCCTCTTGAGCAATGTCAGCTTCCTGCTCTCCTATCTTTACAGTGAGTTCATAGGTTTTACCGAGCCGTACCAAATCATTGGTAGATAGAGGAGATGATGTGATTTTTTGATTATTGACGTACGTTCCATTACGAGAGTCAAGATCCTTGATAAAAAGCTTATCTTTTTTCAGGAAGATCTCTGAATGAAGTCTGGAAACAGATTTATCGCTCAAAGCAATATCGATGTCTGCTTCCCTGCCCAGGGTCACAGGAAGTTTTTGGACTTTGAAGGTAACGGAATTCCCGTCCTTTCCTTGATGCACCAGACTGATTTTCACATCCGCCCCAGTCTTAACCATATTTTAGGTATGTTGGATTTCTCGAAGATGGACAGATCCAATGCCATTCTGCTGTTTTTCCACTCGAGACGAATGTATTATACTCGAAAAGATTGTTCAATCAAATCGAAATATCGACAAAACACAATAGATGATCCAAAGAGGGAGTTTCCAGATAAGCCTTCCCTTCTCCTCGTCTGTCATTCCATCCAATCCATTCGATCGACAATTGACACCTGTCTTATTCCTTGATATTCTTTCCAAGCCAGGTTACGGGAAGATATTGACCATGAAATGCCCCAAATGTCATACAAAAAATCCTGATGATTCCAAGTATTGCAAGGAATGTGCGGCACCTCTCAGTCCTTCAAAGGATGTCTCTGTCACTAAAACCCTACGAACACCAATAGCTACCCCAGGTAAAACCATCGCTGGTAAGTACAAGATCATTGAGAAACTCGGTGAAGGCGGCATGGGTGTTGTCTATAAAGCTAAGGACACCAGGCTAAACCGTACCGTGGCTCTTAAGTTTCTCCCCGCTGAACTAACACAGGATAAAGAGGCTAAAAAGAGATTCATTCAGGAAGCACAGGCAGCGGCTGCGTTAGAACATCCGAACATTTGTACAGTCTATGAAGTCGAGGAGCCCGATGACCAGACTTTTATCGCCATGTCTTATATCGAGGGCCAGAGCCTGAAGGATAAGCTTAAAGATGGACCGTTGGACGTCGAAGGAGCAAAAGACATAGCATTACAGGTTGCGGAAGGACTCAAGGAGGCCCATGATAAAGGTATTGTCCACAGGGATATCAAGCCAGCTAATATAATGTTAACAGAGAAAGGACTGGCAAAGATCACTGACTTTGGGCTGGCAAAGCTATCCTGGGGTGCAGATCTGACAAAACCAGCCACAATCATGGGAACGGTGGCCTATATGTCACCTGAGCAAGCTAAAGGGGAGGAAGTTGACCACCGCACAGATATTTGGTCGTTAGGAGCGATTCTCTATGAGATGCTAACAGGAGAGCGACCTTTCCAGAAGGCTCAAGAACAGGCTTTAATCTACGCCATCCTCAATGATAAACCAACACCCCTCTCTTTGCTTAGATTTGATACTCCAGATCACATAGAAAAAGTGATTGATAAAGCCCTAGCGAAGAAGACAGACGAGAGGTATCAGAATGTGGATGATCTCATCCAGGATCTGAAACAGTCTCAGCCTCTCATCTTTCCAAAGGCTGAGAAATCCATAATAGTCTTACCATTTGAGAACCTGAGCCCAGATCCCGAACAAGAGTACTTCTGTGATGGAATGACTGAAGAAATAATCTCAGATCTTTCCAAGGTCCAAACACTAAAAGTTATTTCAAGAAGCTCTGCCATGACATTCAAGGGTACGAAAAAGAAGGTTAGAGACATTGCAAAGGACGTTAATGTCCAATATGTTTTGGAGGGGAGTGTCCGGAAGGCGGGGAATGATCTCCGGATCACAGCTCAATTGATAGAGGCGGCCAGCGACGTGCATCTTTGGGCAGAAAAGTACACTGGGATCCTAGATAATGTCTTTGACATTCAGGAGAAGGTTTCACGTTCTATCGTGGATGCCCTGCAATTACAGCTCACACCTCAGGAGGACGAAAAGATTGCAGAAAGATCAATTGAAAATGTTCGAGCTTTCGAGTGTTACACCAAGGCCAGAGTAGAAATGACTCATTGGACAGAAGAGTCCTTAGAATATGCACTTCAAATGCTTCAAAATGGCCTGGAAATTATTGGAGAGCATGAAGACCTTTATGCCGGTATGGCATTAGCGTATATATATTGCTATGAGGTCCATGTCAAAATGGAAGAAAATCCTCTGCAAAAGGCCGAGGAATTTATTCAGAAGGTGAAGAAGTTAAATCCTGATTCTCACCATTATCATCATTTGTTAGGCAGACTTGAAAGATTCCGGGGCAGTGCTTTAGATGCAATCAGGCATTTAGATAAGGCCTTGGGCCAAGATCCGAATATTCCTGATGCTTTGCTTTTTCATGGGTATCTTTTAGCGGCATTCGCAGGGAAGCCAAGTCTTGCTGAGCCTTATGTAAAAAGGCTTTTGGACATCGATCCTTTAACGCCAATGAATTATTTTGCGCCTGTGATGCTCTATGCTATGAAAGGAGAACTAGATCTTGCTGTCGTCTCAACACGCAAGTGGTGTCAAATGGATCCAGACAACAGATGGGCAAAATTTTTTCACTCTAGATTTCTCTCTTGGAATGGGCAGTTGGATGAAGCATTCGAATTTGTTGATCAAGTAGTTAAGGAAAATCCAAAAGATTTAGTGGGTGTAGTAAGTCAATTTTCTAAATACGCCCTTCAAGGTGAGAAAGCTAAAGCGTTACAAACATTGACTGCAGATGCAAAGAAGTATTTTTGGAGTGATCCGGAGTGGCCATTGTGGGCGGCTGGATATTATTCATTAATAGATGAAGAAGAAGAGGCACTTAAGTTGCTGGAACATACAATTAACCGAGGTCTAATAAATTATCCTCTTCTTTCCGAACAAGATCCTTTTCTCGAAAACATCCGCAGTGAACCCCGCTTCAAGAAGCTCATGGAGCGAGTCAAACACGAGTGGAAGAATTTTAAGGTGTAAATGGAAATTCCTCGATTTCTGGAAGAACCCTGACCCGAGGATTACTAAGCTGGAGGATGCACGTAAGAGGTTGGCAGTGCTGAAGGATCAATAGTACTTAACATTTTCGCTGTCTGTCTATCTGACCTTGAAAATCCTCACTTGACATTCCGAATTTCAATGATATAATGGGGTTATGATTTCACGTCCGGCTGCCTTAGAACGAATCGCCGCCGCATTTAATGTCCATCCTATTGCAGCCCTTCTGGGCCCTCGTCAATGCGGAAAGACCACGCTGGCAAAAATAATAGCGGAGGGCGAGCCATCCACCTATTTTGACCTTGAAAATCCAGTCGACCTCCGCCGCTTGTCTGCTCCTCTAAGAACACTGGAAGAGCTTGACGGACTGGTCATTATCGATGAGATTCAGCGGCGCCCCAACCTCTTTGAGCTGCTCAGGGTTCTGGTGGACCGTATCAGGAATAGGGCCCGTTTCTTGATTTTGGGTTCCGCATCCCCTGGATTGGTCAGGGGAGTTTCTGAATCCCTGGCCGGCCGTATCGGTTTCGTGGATCTTTCAGGATTTGACCTCGTGGAAGTCGGCATAGACAAGCGCTCCCGTCTCTGGGTACGTGGCGGTTTCCCCAGATCTTTTCTGGCAGAGGATGAAGCTTCCAGTATGTCCTGGCGTGAGAACTTCATCCGTACATTCCTGGAACGGGATATCCCACAGCTGGGCATCAACATCCCAGCTGAAACCCTGAGGCGTTTCTGGACCATGATTTCCCATTACCACGGACAGATTTGGAATGCAGCCCATTTCGCCCGATCGCTCGGCACTTCAGAGAACACGGCACGACGCTATCTCGATATCCTTGCCGGTTCCTACATGGTCAGAGTCCTTCCTCCATGGTTCGAGAACATCCGAAAAAGGCAGGTTAAGGCACCGAAAATTTACATCAGAGACAGCGGAATCATGCATAATCTACTTCAAATCTCTACCTTGGCAGATCTCCAGGGACATCCGAAGCTCGGATCTTCCTGGGAAGGCTTTTGTCTGGAAAACCTTATCTCTGTGCTGGAAACACGCAACATTTACTTCTGGGCAACACATGCAGGCGCAGAACTGGATCTGTTGGTGATGGTAGCCGGGAAGCGATATGGTTTCGAGTTCAAATATGCGGATGCCCCGGGCATCACGCGCTCGATGCACATCGCCATTTCGGATTTAGACCTCGAACACTTATGGGTGGTTTATCCTGGCCGGGAAGAATATGCCATCGCCGATAAAATTTCCACCGTTCCGCTTGATTCTATTACGCGATTTGCTGATCTAGGGTAACGCTCCGCCATTAAACGCATGCTGTTGATTGCTCCGACATCATTTTACACAAAATAATCCCTTATACTGTCCCTATTCAATCTTACAGGGAAATCCATTTGACAATTGATTATAGTTGTGGTATTGGAATAAACACCGGATTCAAGAGAATTAGCAAATTACAAGGAAGAAAGATAAATTAGGGGCGAAAGGAGGTGAGGATTAGGGGAAATTGATAAACAACAATCTTTTTGTCCTTCTTCAGCGCTAATTAAAAAGGGAGGGTAAAGTGAAACTTTTCCACAATTTCAAGATTAATCTCATTATTTCGGTTTTTCTGTTTATTTCTTTATCGGTTGTCTTCGGTTCTTTTTCCTCAGCATCGGGAGAGGAAGCAGAAAAAACCTATATTTTGACAGCAGGAAAGTGGGGGAAGCAACAGAATGCCGCAGTAATCACGGCAGGAGGGACAGTGACCTTCAGCCATGGGGAGATCGGAGTCGGGATTGTGGTCTCCAGCGCGCCTGATTTTTTAGAGAAGGCTCTGGCCAGCCAGGCCTTTACAGACGGCGCCGAGGACATGATGATCGAATGGCAGCCGCCGACAGAAGTTGTGAAGTTCGATGATGCGGACGTTACTCCAGGCGATGAGACCTTTTTCTTTCTGCAGTGGCACCTGGATGCAATCGAAGCTCCGGCTGCGTGGGATGCGGGATTTACCGGCGCAGGAGTGCGGATCGCGGTTCTGGATGGCGGGATGCCAGCGGACCACAATGATATCGCACCCAATCTCGACTTTGCGGCTTCGGCGTCTTTTGTCCCAGGCTTTAACTTTGACGAAGACGTTCCTGGATTCCGCCACGCTGGCCACGTGGCCGGAATCGCCGCCGCACCAGACAACGGATTAGGAACGATCGGAGTGGCTCCGGAAGCGACCATTATCGGCGTCAAGGTACTTCATGATGGAAGTGGCTCCTTCGGTTGGATCATTCAGGGAATCGAATACGCGTCCCGATCGCTCGCCGCGGGAGGTGCTGGCGCGGACATCATCAACATGAGCCTCAGGGGTATTTTCTGTAAAGGCGGAGGTGCGGGTCCCCTTGTTGCAGCACTGAACAAGACTATCAACACCGCCACGAAACGCGGTGTCCTGGTGATCTCTGCAGCAGGAAACGATATGCTCGATGTCGATCATTTATGGGACTGTATGGTAACACCGGCCGAATCGGGAAATGGTATCGCGATCTCAGCGACAGGTCCCTTGGGTTGGGCGCTGGGCAACATGAATTTCAGGCGCTCCGCTCACTACACCAACTACGGAAACTCGTTAGTGCACGTGGCAGCTCCGGGGGGTGACTGGGTTCTACCAAGTAATGACCCGTGCACCGTGGGATTGATCACTCGCCCTTGCTGGGTCTTCGATATGGTGTTTAGCGTTTGGGGCGTTGATGCAGGTATTCATTATTATACCTGGGCCGCCGGTACCAGTGCGGCCACTCCTGTCGTTGCGGGAGTAGCGGCGCTCATCAAACAGCGTTTTCCTAACATCTCGGTGGGGGCTTTAAAGAACAAGCTGGCCAATACCGCAGACGATGAAGGCAAGCCAGGACATGACCCTTTTTACGGACGCGGCTTTGTCAATGCACTCCGTGCAGTCCTGGAATAAAAAGAGCCTCTACAAATAGTATTCGGTTAACCAAAGGGAAGCCAATCAATCCTGGCTTCCCTTTGGTTCGATGTTGACAGGAATATCCATGGAAATGGTTCTTGTCATCTTAATTCCATTTGAGAATTTCTCGGATAGAAGCAGTTAAAATTTGGTCAAAAGGGGAAAACAAATTCCCTATTTTTATTCACATTTTTTTATTTATTAAATCCCATTCTTTTCAAGATTTTTGGAAACCTTGGGTCTGAGCGAAGAATATCGACCACAGGGCTCACCTTGAGATAGACAAGCCAATGGTCACGTTCCTTAAAAGCCTTTTCTATCCACTCGAATGCCTTGTCTCTTTCCCCTAGATATCCGTGAACCGCCGCGATCATCCAGGGTGCGACATAGCTCTTTTTTGACTGCTCTAACATTTGAACAAGAGTTTCTCTGGCTTCATCTTTCTTTCCTGCAATAGCATATATCATACCTTTGACAGTCCACATGAGTGGAGCTCCTCTTCCTGAAACAGCCATTGCCTTATCAATAGTTGCAACGGCTTCATCATACATTCCTTTGAAGGCATAAGGAAAAGCAAGCCAAAAGCGCGCTGTATAATAATCAGGACTCATCTCGAGCAGTTTCTTGTATTCCTCTATCGACCGGTCATACTGCCGCATGGTCATGAAAATGGTTGCTCTTGTTTGGGATACATTGCGTGAGAGAGGATTGAGTTCCTGAGCACGTGTGTTCTCTTCAAGGGATTCCTCAAATCTTCCCATGATCCATAAATAATGAGCGTACAAATTGCGAGACGTTGCATTGCTCGGATTGAGCTCAATGGCCCGCTTGTGTTCTCTTTCGGCGCCTTCCCAATCCCATTCGTAAAGCATTTTTATGAATCCTAAAGTGGTATGAGCTTCAGCGAGGTTATCATCGATCTTTAGAGCTTTCTCCGCTGCTTCCTTTGCTTTTGGAAAAGCCTTCTTTGCCGGAACAAAATTATAGAATCCAAGGTTAGTGTAATAGGTAGCTATTCCAACATAAGGGCTGGCATATTCCGGGTCCTTCTCGATGGCTTGCTGGAAAGATTCCAGGCTTTTCTGTAAACCCTCTTGGGTAAAACGTTTCATAAAGTGACGGCCCTTCAAATTCAAGTTATAGGCTTCAAGATCCTCCGTATAACGCTTGATGAGCTCGACCTTCTCACCTCCTAAAAGCTCGACTCTCAGTGTGTCGACTATAGCCAGGGTGACCTCGTCCTGGATGGCAAAGATGTCTTCCATGTCCCGGTCGTATTTTTCAGACCAGAGATGGTAGCCGTCAGCGACATTGATGAGCTGGGAGGTAATTCGAAGCCTGTTCCCTGCTTTTCTCACGCTGCCTTCAAGGACCGTTTCCACATCCAGTTTTTTGCCGATCTCCCGGACATCCATCTTCTCGCCCTTGAATGAAAAGGCCGAGGTCCGTGCGACGACCCTTGATCTTTGTGAGGGCATTGATGAGTTCTTCTGACAGGCCATCACAAAAATATTCCTGATCCTTCTCCGGGCTTAAATCTGCAAAGGGAAGAACAGCAATAGAGCTTTTCCATTTTGATCCACTGGGTTTTTTGATTTCAGTTCCTTCTTCCCCAATCTTGATCAATTCAGAAAAGAGCTCCTTGGCGTCCTGAAACCTTCTCTCTTCGTCCTTCTCCATACAGCGGAGGATCAACTGGCTAAGATTCTCAGGTACTAGGGGATTGAATTCTTTGGGATTAATAGGGGTTTCATTTTTGTGCTTCATGGCGATGCTGAGTGTTGTATCGCCTGCAAAAGGGGCCCTGCCGGTAACCATTTCATACAGGATGGCTCCTAATGAATATATATCCGAACGCTGGTCGGTTTCCTTCCCCTCCACCTGTTCTGGAGACATATACTCAGGGGTCCCTATCATCACTCCCGCACCTGTGATCCCTTTGCTTTCTAAAGACCGAGCTATCCCGAAATCCATAATCAGAGCATTTCCCTCTCTGTCTATCATGATATTCTGAGGTTTTAAATCCCTGTGCACTATCCCTAACTTGTGAGCCTCAGCCAAGCCTTCACACACCTGCTTTGTGATGGAGATCGCTTTTGCTACAGGCAGTTGACCTATCTTTTTTATCAAGCTCTTCAAATCTTCCCCTGCAACATATTCCATCGTAATGTAGTAGGTGTTTCCCTTTTTACTGAGATCATACATACGGCATACATTCTTGTGGGAAATTTTTCGGGCTAATTTCAGTTCATTTCGGAAACGTTCAATGGTCTTTTCATCGGCAGCGATCTCAGATTTTAAAAGCTTTAGCGCAGTGCTTTCTTTCAATTCGATATCGAGAACCTTATAGACATTCCCCATTCCGCCTCTACCCAGTTCCTCGATGATTTGGTACCTATCTGCAAAGGTAGAGCCTGTGGTTAATTCTTCTTTCGGGGTCTCTATGGTTTCTGTCACATTGATTTCTTTAGCAAGTTTAAGCGGTGCAGCACAATTCCCACAGAAGCGTGTGTCATCGGGATTTTCATGATAACATTTGGAGCATTTTACTGACATTGCTGTTCCCTTGTTCTCCCATTGTTGGTCAAAAGAAGAATATCAAGGAATGCGGGAAGAGTCAACAACAAGACAACTGTTATTCCAAATCACGCACGTATTTATCATAATCCTTACTCGCCCCCCTTCTCTTCACTTTTTAGCTGTAGCAATGACAGGTAAATGCACCTCACTCTAAGATTTTGCTCCGGCCATATCACCTCGATGCGTTTCTTGCTGCTAACACGATTCTATTCGCAATTATCTGGAATTATGTATAATGTGCCCTAGGGAGGATGATAAAAATGGCTCTCATTAAAAGTAAAAACACAAAACTTCTCCTCTTACTCTTCCTGTTAGGGCCTGCCATATGCCTGGCTTTATCAAGTCTCAAACAAATCACTACAGATAAAGCTCATGATTATCATATAAAGTGGTCGCCCGACGGGAAAACACTGGCTTTCACTTCACAGAGAGATGGAGAACCCGGGATATGGCTGATCTCTGCTGAAGGCGGTAAGGCAGTCAAATTAGAAACATGGCTATCCGGAGACCACCACATTTCCTGGTCTCCTGATGGATCACATATCACTTTCGATGCCGGACCGGAAGGCCCTCCCAATATCTACACGATTCCTTCGAAAGGAGGCAATCCGAAAAGGCTCTCTTCGAACCAGATGCCGGATTTCCATCCCTGCTGGTCACCCGATGGTACAATGTCGATATCTGGGTAATGCCCTCTGAGGGAGGACAATCGATCCAGCTGACGCATCATGAAGCTACGGATCACCATCCCGTGTGGTCCCCCGATGGATCGAAGATCGCTTTCTCTTCTAACCGGAAGGGAAATTATGATATTTGGATTATTTCCGCTTCAGGAGGAGAGCCTGAGCAGCTCACTTTCCATGAAAGCGATGACGACCATGTCTGCTGGTCTCCAGAGGGCACGAAGATCGCCTTCATGTCAAAACGAAGTGGGAAGCAGGACATCTGGATCATGTCCCTTCCGGATAGAACGCCTATTCAGTTCACCGAGGAAGCGAACAACTCCTGGCCGAGCTGGTCACCTGACGGGAAAAAGATAGCTTTCGCTTCAACCCGTGCAGGGAATATGGATATCTGGGTAAAGGATGCCAGTTCATTTTGAGAAGGGATGTCTGAATTTTGTTTCGGTTTGACACCCCCTTCATTCCTTAAAATTTTTGTGTGGGATCCTTTCCCAGAACAGATCGCTTCAGAAACACTCCCATTATCCGGTCTCTACATTCAACATTACATTTGACTCTCCTCCTGCAAATTTATATCCTATATCCAGCAAAGGACAGGAAATCTAGTGTCAGTCAAGTGCCCGAAGTGTCAATCAGATAATCCTGATACTTCGAGCTATTGTGCTGACTGCGGCACCCAATTAGGCCCTCCAAAGGATATCCCCGCTCAAACCAAAACATTTGAAACGCCCTTTCCTCAATTTGCCGCAGGAACATCTCTAGCCAATAGGTACGAAATCATAAGAGAGCTTGGTAAGGGAGGTATGGGTGAGGTCTACCTGGCTGAAGACACTAACCTGAAACGGCAGGTAGCCATCAAGGTACTTCCTCAGCCATTTGGCCTGGATAAGGAGAGACTAGCTCGCTTTGAAAGGGAAGCCCGGCTCTTAGCGTCACTTAACCATCCTAACATCGCTACAATTCATGGTCTTGAGAAATCTGACGAGCAGCAGTTCCTGGTGATGGAACTTGTAGAGGGTGACACCCTTGCAGATCGGATTATGAGAGGGTCCTTGCCTACAGATGAGGTACTAGAGGTATGTAAACAGATTGCTGAAGGGCTGGAAGCAGCTCACGAGAAAGGAATCATCCATCGGGATCTGAAGCCTTCTAATGTGAAGGTCACACCTGAGGGGAAGGTCAAGATCCTTGACTTCGGATTGGCAAAGGCATTCCATGAGGAACCCACAACTCCCGCTACCGACCTCTCCAAATCCCCAACGCTCACAGACCGAATGACCCGGCCGGGTGTGATCCTGGGGACTGCTGCTTACATGAGCCCAGAGCAGGCCAGGAGCCATTCGGTCGATAAAAGGACAGACATCTGGGCATTTGGATGCGTGTTGTATGAATGTCTAACCGGAAAACCGGTGCTCCAAGGTGAAACCGTAACCGATACTCTAGCCCTCATTTTGAAAGGCGAGCCTGACTGGATAAAACTTCCTGCGAATACGCCATCCAATATAAGGATTCTCCTTCGTCGCTGCCTGCAGAAAGATCCAAGAAAGCGCCTCCGTGACATCGGCGATGCCAGGATAGAAATGGAAGAGATGGATGCAGCCCTTCCTATAGAAGAGACCGAGAAGAAGCGTTTCCCAATGAGTTGGATCTTTATCTTTGTGGCAGCTGGAATTCTTTTGGGACTCCTGATTGGAATTATCGCTACCAGAACTGGTGGGAGTGGATTAGCTCCTTCACCCGTGGCCTCGGTGATCAAAGTCGAGCCCAATCATTCGCTGACAGGGGTACGAATGGAGTTCGAATTCAACTGGCCCAGCAGGACCGCCATGGCAATCTCCAAAGATGGCAATTTCATCATATATTGTGCAATAAATGACCAAGCCGGACCTGAAACAAGCTCTCAATTATTCATGAGACGCCTCGATAAACTGGAAAATATTCCAATCCCCGGTACAGAAGGCGGCATGTCTCCTTTTCTCTCTCCAGACAATCGCTGGATAGGATTCTTTGCAACCGATAAGCTCAAAAAGGTTTCAGTCGAAGGAGGGGTACCCCAGGATTTGTGTGAAGTCCGTCTACCATTTGGAGCGAGCTGGGGTGATGACGATAGGATAGTCTTCACGAGTCGAGGAGACACAGGTTTATTCAGCATCCCTTCCCACGGGGGTAAGCCTGAAATCCTAACAGAACCTGACCTCGAACATGGAGAATACAGTCATCGGCTTCCATCTCATCTCCCCAACGGAAAAGGTGTACTGTTCACGATAACGAGAAGTACCCATGACATCGAACCCTGTATCGCAATTCTTGAAGGTAATAACAAAAGATGGCGGCTCTTGTTGGAAGACGCCTCTGATGCTCGCTACATCCCAACAGGACATCTTGTTTTTTTGAGACGAGGAGCTCTCATGGCAGTTGCATTTGACCTGGAAAAACTTGATCACTATGGTCAACCCGTTCCGGTTATCCCCGGAGTCATGCACGGATTGAATTCTGGTCATTCTGATTACTGTACAGGGGCAGGCCAATATAGCGTTTCTGCTTCGGGAAATCTAGCCTACGTTCCCGGCGGTATAATTCCAGACCGAAAAAATTCACTCATTTGGGTAGATCATAAGGGTAATGAGACACAAATAAGCTCCCACATCAAGGCCTATTTTTCCCCACGCCTTTCTCAGGATGGGCAGAGGATCGTCTATAAAACTATAGGAACAGAGGCATACATATGGGTGTATGATATAAGTCGAGACATTTCAAGTCCAGTGATTTTAAAGGGTCATGGATTCTCCCCTATTTGGACCCCAGAGGGGAACGAGATTGTTTTTGGATGGCAGGGTTCAGTTCCACCTAGAAATATCTATATGATGTCTGTAGATGGAAGAGAGTCGATGGAAAGGCTTATAACCAGTCAAGAAATTAAGGCTGCTTCTTCGTATTCACCAGACGGAAATTTGTTGGCATATGTGGAAGGAATGGATAATCGAGATATTCTTATATATGATTTTCGGGATAAGAGCTCCACTCCATTCGCAGCAACAGAGCATGAAGAGACCCATCCCGAATTCGCACCTGATGGACGCTGGATTGCCTATTGCTCTGACGAAGAAGGACAAACTGAAATATATGTCCGTCCCTGCTCAGGCATTGGTGAAACAATAAAGGTCTCTCGTGAAGGAGGAAAGGAACCGGTTTGGGCAAGGAGTGGGAAGCAGATATTCTACAGATCTCTTGATTGGAGACAGATGTGGGCTGTTAACGTCCGAACCGATCCAGACTTCTCTCCAGGAAAGCCCCGTTTGCTTTTTGAGAAAAGAGGACTAGGGATTGCTATACCAGTCCGTGGTTATGACATTTCCTTGGATGATCAATTTTTTCTGATGGTAAAACTTGAAGAAAGAGAACCTCAGCCTGTAACAGAAATGATCCTCATCCAGAACTGGTTCGAGGAGCTTAAGCAGCTTGTTCCTACAAGGAAGTAAGTAGAAAGCCAAAGTCATAGATCAAAACGATCACAACAAGACATTCCTCATCCTCTGGACAAACACCGGTCTAGATATACAAGAGATCAACGATGTGAGAAGGAGACTGACTGGGCAAAAACATCCCCCAGTTATGCAAATTTAATCAGAGTGTGATAAGAGATCTATCAAGTATGCGATATGATTCCTAATAATGGAGAGCTAACTGAAATCCTTGAAATCTTTTGCGGCCCATCCACCAAAAAAAAGAAAAATAAATCCAGGATAAGTTGTTAACTTTGAAAGAATATAGGGAACATCGCGGATTATGACACCTCCCAGGAATTGAGCAAGCCCTGTAATAATCAAACCTACTGCTCCTACAATAAACATAAATCGCTTCTTTATTAAAAAGGTCAATATTCCAATTGGAATGAGTAACATCACAGCAAGATAAGAAATGGTAATTAATCGAAAAAGTATCGAGATAAGAGACAAACCACCCAAGAGTAAGAGGCTTACACCCAGTTTTTTAAGGTGCTTCCTCATATCTTTTATATCCTCTTCTGTCATGGATTTATAAAAAGGATCTTCACTGAGTTTTAATTGTGCCATACTTCCTCCTTATATCAATCTCTAGAGTTTATGATCCGATGACTTCAGCCTTTTTTGTTGAGACTTGCTTAACAAAATCTATAATAGCCGATGAGACCTTGTCAGGATTGTAGGCCTGAGGGTAGTGGCCCGAATCATCCACCAACAGCACATCGGCCTTCATATGCTTTGCTAGCGCATCCGCTTCTTTTTTAGGATCTGGAAAGTCCGGATCAGCTGTGCCCATAATGATCAAACCTAGTTGACTGACTTTATCTAATCGTGTACCAGACTCGGAGTGGCTGTCCTTTGCCTGTTCTTTAAAGGCTCTAAAGCGGCCTGGTTGGGCTAAATTCTTAGCCAGGGCATCGACATATTCTTCATGATCTTTAGGTTTATTGCCAGGGTAAAGTTTTTTTTTGTAATACGATACCCAAGTTATACGACCCCATGGCCCGCTGAGCATTACACTGAACAGCAGCCTCTGCCACCATTTGATCGGGACCTCGCGTGCGAAAGGCGCCAAAAGCACCAAGCCTGAGACCCTGTTGGGATTGTCAGTGGCTGCGATAACAACCGAGGAGGCGGTCTTGGAGTTGCCGATAAAGATAGCCGATGGCAGACCGAGATGATCGAGCAGCGAGAGATAGTCAGATGCAACGGCAGCGTCGCTGTAATCATCCCAGTCGACCGATGATTCTCCTATTCCCCTTAAGTCAAAAGTCACTACTCGCAGACCCGCTTTCTTCAAAAAAAGCGACAAATAGCGATAACTACCCCTTGTATCGCCCATGCCCGGTGCAGCGATAACCAGCGGACCACTGCCGCCGGTATCGTCATAGGCAATCCGGCCACCGGGTATTTCAAGAAATTGCGTTTCACTATTCATATCAAATTTATCTCACGATTATTTTCGACTTTCCCCTCAATCACTTTTGGGAAATATAAGTAAGGATGAAAAAGATGTCAAGGAAGGCTTAAGGAATTGTCACAAAAATTGAAATGCAATTAAGCAGCTGAATGATTGCATTTCTAACAAAAAAAATATAGATTGCACTAATCTTTTTAAAGGAGGTGAAGTTGAAAAAAAGAGGATGGATGACTCTGACCGTCTTAATCCTTTTTCTAGCAATGATGCTGGCTTGCGGCAGTGATGGTGGAGAGTATGGGGATGTAAAAAAGACGATGGAGAGAGCTGCCAAGGTTATGGTAACTTTGGTCCAGGAAATGGACCAGGCTGAAGACGGTAAAGCCGTGGCTTCAGCGCTCAACAAGTTCGCAGACGAATTGAGTGCTCTTCAACCGAACATGGAAGAGTTATTAAAGAAACACCCCGAGCTCCAAAACCCTGAGAATCTTCCTCCTGAGGTTAGGGAGATAGTGGAAAAGGTAGAGGCTTTCGAAGGAGAGAAACTGACGGGAGTGTTCATGAAAGCGACAAAATACAGCAGTGATCCGGATGTTGCAAAAGCTATGCAAAAAATCCAGGAAACTATGAAATAATACCAACATTATCATTAACACTCGATCATCCATCTTCCGATATGTAGTCAGATAGGCATGAAGCTTTTTTCTACTGTCAGAAACCATCAGCACCTTGGATTAAATTCTCTATCTGATTTTCCTTACAACAATTTGTGACATCTACGTCTCTGAATTTACAATTGACTCTCATTTCATTCCTTGATATCCTTCCCTAGACCAACAATGGGAAAAAAAGGGGACAGTAATGTCGATTAAATGTCCTAAATGTCATCACGAGAATCCGGATGATACCATCTATTGTGGCAAATGTACCACACCTCTTAAACCTGTCGAGGAAATGGGAGTCACAGAAACAATCGAAGCACCCAAGGAAGAACTGACCCGTGGAACCACCTTTGCTGGCAGGTATGAAATTATCGAAGAACTGGGCAAAGGGGGGATGGGAAGAGTCTACAGAGTCGAGGATAAAAAGCTGGAACAGGAAATTGCCCTGAAGCTGATCAAGCCCGAGATCGCCTCTGACAAGAAGACGATAGAACGGTTCAGAAACGAACTGAGGATAGCCCGGAACATCCGTCATAAGAATGTTTGCGGGATGTTTGATTTGGGTGAGTCACTGAGAGCACATTTCATCACCATGGAGTATGTCCGTGGTGAGGACCTGAAAAGCTTCATCCATAGGTCAGGACAACTGGCGGTTGGAACAGCAATAAGGATTGCAAAGCAAATTTGTGAAGGGCTTTCAGAAGCTCACAAGTTAGGTGTCGTGCACCGTGATTTGAAATCGAACAACATCATGATCGATAAAGAGGGAAATGTGCGGATTATGGATTTTGGAATAGCCCGGTCTCTCGAAGGCAAAGGGATCACAGGTGCGGGCGTAATGATCGGAACTCCTGAGTACATGTCACCTGAGCAGGTAGAAGGAAAGGAAACCGACCAGCGTTCGGATATATATTCGTTAGGGATCATTCTGTATGAGACGTTGACAGGAAGGGTGCCATTCGAGGGAGACACGCCTTTTACAGTCGGAGTCAAGCACAAAAGTGAACGACCAAAGGATCCCAGAGAATTGAACTCTCAGATTCCAGAAGATCTCAACCGCGTGATACTGAGATGTTTAGAAAAAGACAGGGAAAAAAGGTATCAGAGTGCAGGAGAAGTGCGATCTGAATTATCCAAGATAGAGGAAGGCATTCCGACCACAGAAAGAATTGTGCCTGAGAAAAAACCTCTTACATCGAGGGAGATAACGGTCCAATTCAGTTTAAAGAAGCTCTTCATTCCGGCATTGGTTGCTGTGGCTCTTATAATTGCTGCAGTAGTCCTCTGGCGGATTCTCTCCGATAGGGAAGCGATTCCTGTTCCCTCAGGCAAACCATCTCTGGCTGTTATGTACTTCAAGAACAACACCAGAGACGAGGGATATGATATATGGAGAAGTGCCCTTTCGGATTCAATCATTACAGACCTATCCCAGTCGAAGTACATAAATGTGCTGAGTGGAGACAGGCTGTACGGCATCTTGCGGAAACTCGATCTTCTTGAGGCAAGGAGCTATGCTTCGGATGACTTGATGAAAGTGGCAACCGACGGAAAAGTGAACCACATTTTACAGGGAAGCTTATCCAAAGCAGGTGACATCTTCCGGATCGAATATACGCTGCAGGACATGAGTACAGGAAAAATTATAGGTTCGGACAGGGTTGAGGGACAAGGCGAACAGGCTGTGTTTTCGATGGTGGATGAGCTGACAAGGAGAATCAAGGCTGATTTTGAGCTCTCCGAGGAGGAGATATCTGCGGATATCGATAAGGAAATCGAAAAGATCACCACCAGCTCTCCTCAAGCCTTCAAATATTATGTCGAGGGAAGAGAATTCCATAACAGGGGGGAATACCGGAAAAACGTCCAATCTATGGAAAAAGCAGTGGCCCTGGACCCTGAATTTGCCATGGCCTACAGAAGCATGGCCATGGGCTACAATAACCTGGCATTATTTTCTGAGGCAGACAAATATCTCCAGAAGGCTTTCGAGCTGAAAGACCGGCTGTCCGACAGAGAGCGTTATCTTATCGAGGGAGAATTCTACAGACACTCCGAGACAACCTATGAAAAAGCTATTGAAGCCTATACAAAGCACCTCGAGCTCTACCCAGACGATTCTATCGCCAACACCAACCTAGGGATTCTATACATGTCGACAGAACAGTGGGATGAAGCCATTGAGCGTTTTAACGTCCAGATTCAGGGTAAAGATGAATCCTTTTTCCCCTATATCAATATCACAGAAGCCTACAGAGCCAAGGGAATGTATGAGACAGCAAGGAAAGTTCTTGAGGGCTATATTCAGGACATCCACGAGAGTGACGTGATCCGGCAAGAGTTATCATGGAACTATTTTACCCAGGGAGATTACGATCTCGCCTTGGCTGAAGCAGATAAGGCTACTTCCCTTAATCCGGAAAGTATAAGAGTTCTCTTTTATAGGGGCGATATCTACGTCTGTAAAGAAGATTTTGAGAAAGCTGAGGAGCAATATTTCAAGGTCCTTGAGAGAAAGGAGCTGGGATATCATTTGTACACCAGAATCGTTTTGGCTACTTCTCACATCCTGCGGGGAAAATTCGAGAGCGGTAGGCAGCAATATGAACAAGGTCTGGAGCTTTCAGAAAAGCTCGGCGATAACTGGTGGAGAGTCTGTTTCCACACCTGGAGAGCCTATAGCTACCTCAAATCCGGGCAACCAGAGGAGGCTCTGAAGGATTGTGAGGCAGCCTGGAGCATCGCTCCAGAGACAGATGATTCGTTGAAATGGCAGAGACGCGCTCTGTATTATAAAGGCCGGGCTCTTCTCGCTATGAATTCGATCGATGGTGCACAGAAAGCAGCCGATGGAATCAGGGAATTAGTGGAAAAAGGCGCAAATAAAAAGGATATCAGATACTGCAATCACCTTCTGGGCCTCATCGAACTCAAGAATAAAGACTATTCCAAAGCCATCGAATATTTCACCCAAGCCATCTCTTTGCTTCCTTACCAGCATGGAATGGATCCGTTTACCAATGACCAGGCAAATTTTGCCGAGCCTTTAGCCCTGGCTTTTTATGATTCAGGTGATGTGGAAAGAGCCCGGGAGGAGTACGAAAAGATATTGACCTTCACCACGGGAAAGCTCTACTCCGGAGACATCTATGCACGGAGCCTGTACTGGTTGGGAAGGATTTACGAGGAGAAGGATCAAAAAAGCAAAGCCATCGAGTTTTATGAGAAATTCCTTTCCCTCTGGAAGGACGCCGACCCTGGGATCGCTGAGGTAGAGAATGCCAGAAAGAGTCTGGCAGGGCTGCAGAGCGAATAAAACTTAAAATAGATAAACTCTCTAATCGTTGTCTTTTTCCAGAAGCCGGCGCCATTTTTCCATAAGCTCTTTGTTTAGGTCCAAAGGCGGTATGGCATCCTCTGGAATCAACGGTTTGTAGGGATGCTCTGCAGAGTAGGCTTCGAACTCATCCCTGAGTTTTTTCAGCTCCTTCGGTTTGGTCATCAGATCGATGGCCGATGCTGCCATTGCCTTGGCTCCTGCGTTTAGCCCCTTCCAGGCCGTCGAACCGTAGTTACAGGCAACAGAGGACCAATGGTGTCCGATGGCACCAGGAACCTGTCCGGGGAACCTGACTGTCGCGGTGGGGGCGATGAGCGTAACTTCGCCGACATCCGAGGAGCCTCCTCCGACAAATAATTCGCTGCTGTCTTTGAGTTCCTCGATATCTGTCGGCATGCCCTTTTCTTCTTGGTCGAGTTCCTTTTGTAAAGCCTTGGCGAAAGCCTGCTCCTCCTCTATCCATTCAGGCATCCCAACAAGCTCGATGTTTTTTTGGAACAGCTCAGCCGCCGCCTTGTTGGCATGCCTCTGGTGCACGGCAGAGAGAATTCTGACCTCGGATAGCTCTGTTCCGGTGGCAAGGGCACCGGCTTTGGCGCAATTGAGGACTCTCTCGAACATCTCTTCGACTCTGTCGTCACTGTTCCGGATGTAATACCAGACACTGGCTCTATCAGGAACGACATTAGGGGCTTCCCCTCCTCCGAGGATGACGTAATGCATGCGGTAGGTGTAGAACAAATGCTCGCGGAGGTAATTCGTGGCCACGTTCATGATGTCTACAGCATCGAGTGCACTCCGGCCTCCCCAGGGTGACGCCCCATGGGCAGTCTTCCCCTTGAAGGTAAAAATAACAGAGTACATGGCATTACCCCCCACGCCATAACTGGTGCCGAATCCGCTGCTGCTGTGGTTATCGATGACAGCATCCACATCATCGAAAAGCCCGGCTCTGATCATGTAGGGACGGCTGATGAGGGTCTCCTCAGCCGGTGACCCAAAAACCTTGATGGTCCCTTTGAAGCCGTATTTGTCCATGGCTTCCTTTACAGCAATAGCCGCAGCGGCGGCAGCGGTGCACATTGTATTGTGGCCGCATCCATGACCAGGGGCACCTTCGACGATCGGATCCTGGAAGGGGATCCGGCCCTTTTGAGAAAGCATGGGCAGGGCATCGAACTCACCCAGAATGCCGATCACAGGTTTTCCCGAACCATAGCTGGCCACAAAACAAGTGGGCATTCCCGCTGCTCCCCGTTCGACTGTGAATCCCGCCTCTTCGAGCGTATCGGAAAGGAGCTTGGATGACTTAAATTCCTGCATACCCAATTCGGCATAGGACCAGATGGCATCCGATATCTTACCGAATTTCTCGACGATCTCGGGTTGGCCCAGCCATTCCAGCACGAGCTCTTTCTCTTTCGAGACCTTCTCCTCGGCCAATCCAAATGAACCTATGATAAACAACAGCAAAATCGTACTACACACAAAATAAGCTCTTCGGATAAACATATTTGACCTCATTCTTCCTCCTGTCTTTTGAGACAATCTCATTCTATTCAGTCTATTCCTTGGTTTCAATTTGTCAAGACGGAAGGCAAACCCTTTTGATTACAGCTCGAATTGGGCTATGATAAAGACTCGATCCTATCGCTACAGAGGGCCATTTTTAAATGAACAGACACCCTTCAGAAGCTTCGACTAGAGACGTCATAAAACGCATGCGTTCGCATCTGCCGAATGCCATGCTGAGGGATCAGTCCTATGTGCGTCGGAAACTGAGCCGGCTCCAAAGAAGAGGTCGGAGAATAGAGGGCAGAGAAGCCCTCTCTGAGCTTAGGGATCTTGAAAAGAGGCTGGCCGCCTCAGTCGAGGTAAGGAAAGTCCGTGCCAAGCATGCTCCCCGCGTCTCATTTCCCGCAGAGCTTCCCATCAGCGCACGGTCCCAGGAGATCATAAAGGCCATTCAAGATTATCCGGTGGTCATCATATCCGGAGAGACCGGTTGCGGAAAGAGCACCCAAATTCCCAAGATGTGCCTCAGGGCAGGCCGTGGCATCGGCGGCATGATCGCCTGCACCCAGCCCCGGCGGATCGCCGCCATCACCATCGCGCACCGGATCGCCTCTGAACTCAAAGAGAGCCTCGGCCGTTCAGTGGGCTACAAGATCCGTTTCCGCGATAGAACTTCGCCGGATGGCTACATCAAGATCCTGACTGATGGTATGCTCCTGGCCGAGACTCAGTCTGATTCCTGGCTTTCTTCTTACGATACCCTGATCATCGACGAGGCGCACGAACGCAGCTTGAACATCGATTTTCTGCTGGGTATCGCACGTACTCTGCTGGACAAACGTCCTGAGCTCAAACTCATCATCACCTCAGCCACTCTGGATACCGCAAAATTCATCCAAGCATTCCCTAATGCCAGGGTGATCAAAGTGAGCGGCCGCCAGTATCCTGTGGAGGTGGAATACCGCCCCGCCGAATCCTTTGGCAAGAAAACCGGCGAACTGGATTTTGTAGACCTGGCTGTCAAGGCTGTCTTCCAGATCAAGCAAAAAAAAAGGGCCGGCGATATCCTGGTTTTCATGCCCACAGAGCAGGATATCCTCGAAACTTGTGAACAACTGGAAGGGAAAAAGTACCCGGGAACGACGATCCTCCCTCTTTATGCCCGCCTTCCCGGCACCCAACAGGGCAGGGTGTATCATGTCAAAGGCGCCAAAATCGTCGTTGCCACGAATGTGGCCGAAACATCTCTCACCATCCCTGGGATTCGCTACGTCGTGGACACAGGATTGGCCAGAATCTCCCAGTATCAGCCGGGAACCCGCATCAACAGCCTACCCATCAGCCCTATCTCCCAGAGCAGCGCTGACCAGAGAAAAGGCCGATGCGGTCGGGTAGAGCACGGTGTTTGTATCCGCCTTTATTCCGAAAAAGACTACCAGAACCGCCTGGCCTTCACGCCGCCCGAGATCATGCGTTCCAACCTGGCCGAAGTCATCCTCCGCATGATTGACCTGCGGTTGGGATACCCAGCAGATTTCCCTTTTGTGGACCGTCCAAAATCCAAGCACATCAAGGACGGATACGACACCCTCATCGAGCTGGGAGCCATCCACCGGAAGGACAGAGAGTACACTCTAACAGAAAAAGGCAAAATCATGGCCCGTATGCCGCTCGATCCCAAGATCTCCCGCATGCTTCTCGCTGCTACGGAGGAAGGATGTCTCCGAGAGATTGCTGTCATCGCTGCGGCCCTGAGCATACGTGATCCACGGGAACGGCCGCTCGAAAAAACCGGCCAAGCAGATACTGCCCATTTGCCCTTCCGGCACCCTGACTCTGATTTTCTAACCCTGCTCAACATATGGGACCGCTACCACGATACCCTGGAACAATTGACTTCCAGGAGCAAGCAGCGCCGCTTCTGCCAGGAACACTTTCTTTCCTTTTCCAGGATGCGGGAGTGGGTGCATGTCCACAACCAAATTCTGGCCATTCTCGAGGAGCAGAAGATCCCGATCAAACGCCGCAAGCGCATCGAGATCTCCAGATCCTTGTACGACGGGATCCACCGTTCCATCCTCAGCGGCTATCTATCCAACATTGCCGTAATCAAAGAGAAAAATATCTACACTGCGGCCAAAGGCCGGGAAGCCATGGTCTTTCCAGGTTCGACGCTGTTCGGAAAATCCCGGCCCTGGATCGTTGCAACAGAAATGGTAAGAACCTCTCGGCTCTTTGCCCGTACTGCAGGCCGTATCGATCCTGCATGGCTCGAACAAATAGGCGGTGATCTCTGCCGCCGCTCCTACTCAGGTGCCCACTGGGAGAAAGACCGAGGGGAAGTGGTCGCTTCGGAACTGGTGACCCTCTACGGACTGGAGATCATTGCCGGACGCCGCGTGTCCTACGGCCGCATCCATCCAGAAGAGGCTCACCAGATTTTCATCCAATCAGCACTCGTGGAGGGAAACTTCAAAGATCCTCCGTCCTTCCTCGAGCACAACCTGGAGCTGGTGAGGAAACTCACCCAAATCGAAGAAAAATTAAGGCGGCGCGGATTTCTGGTCGGAGAAGAGATAATGGCTCAGTTTTACTCTCAGCGTCTGCCGGGAATTTCTGATGAGCGGAGCCTGCGGAAATATATCAAGGATAGGGGAGGCGACAATTTCCTGAAAATGAGTGAAGACGACCTTCTCCAGAACTTGCCCGATGCAAAAGAGCTGTCTGGATTTCCTGACCATCTCGAGGTAGGAGATCTGCGCCTTCCTCTGACTTACCGCTTCGCGCCCGGGGAAATAAGCGATGGATTGACTTTGAATGTACCCCTCACCATGATTGGGGATGTTTCACAGGAGGCTTTGGAATGGGGTGTACCCGGATATTTTAGGGAAAAAATTGCCTCACTGGTCAAAGGACTCCCCAAACGCTACCGAAAGCTCCTGATTCCTGTACCGGAAAAAGTGGATATCATCCTCGACGAGATTAGACCCCAAGAGGAATCTTTGTACAAGACTCTTTCCGATTTTGTGCGGCACCGTTTCCAGGTGGATATCCCTGCCTCCGCCTGGGCCCAAGCAGATATCCCTCCCCATCTGCGGATGCGGATCGCTGTGATAGGACCCGAAGGGAGGGAACTGGAAGCCAGCCGAGATCTGACATCCTTGAAACAAAGGAAATGGCCGGCTGACACATCTTCCTCATCCGATCGATGGGCAGCGGTAAGGGAGGAGTGGGAGAAGGAGGGAATCACTCAATGGGATTTTGGCTTGCTACCCGAAAATGTTTCCGTCGGGCCCTTTGTCACCGCCTTTCCCGCCCTGGAACCTGTAGAGGGCGGAGCCAACATCAGACTTTTCTCCTCCAAGGAGCAGGCTCAAGAATCGCACCGAAAAGGCGTTCGCTCTCTCCTTTTTCTCAGGTTCGAAAAGGACCTGGAATTCTTGAAACAATATGTGGTCGTGCCAGAAGAGTACCAGACCCAGGCCCTGTATTTTGGTGGTAAAGATGCAGTGGAAAGAGCCATGATGGAGGCTCTCCAGATAGAGGCGTTCGAAAAGGACATCCGCGAGGAGGAAGAATTCCGAACCTATGCCCAGAGCTTGATCCAGGGCCTGTTCGCTTTGAGCCATTCCCTGGTGGAAGCAGTGCTGGAGATTCTATCTGGGTACAACAAGGTGCGCATGACTCTGAGAAGTATCACACAGAGCCAAGGAAGCGGTAAGGCGCTTAAAGCACTCGTCGAAGACGCCAAGCAGGAGTTGGACAATCTGATGCCAAGGGATTTTTTGACCAGATATTCCCTGGAAAGGCTCGAACACATCCCCCGTTACCTGGAGGCCTTAAGGTTAAGAATAGAGAGAGGCGCGTATAATCCCGCAAAGGACAGGTCTAAGGCTGAGCAAGTATCGCCTTTTATTCAGGCGCTTAAAAACCTCAGGAGCAAAATCCTGGATGACTCGCCTTCAGAGCAGAAGGCTGCGGTCGAGGAATTCCGCTGGATGGTAGAGGAGTTCAAAGTGTCGCTTTTCGCTCCCGAAATCAAGACCGCCTATCCCATATCAGCCAAACGGCTTCTAGCAAAACTGAAAGAGCTCCAGGCCTCGATTTCCGATTGACTCTTATTTTATTCCTTGATATCCTTTTTCCAACCAGATGAGGGGAAGAAGGACAAGATATCTCGGCACAAGAGGTGAAATATGAGATGTGCATGTATTCAAAAAGTTACTGGAATTATATGCCTGCTGCTCTTCGTTTCGATAATCGGATGCCAGGCGATTCCGGAAAGGGAAAAACCCATAAGAATTGCGGTTGCAACCTTTTCCCATGAGACCTGTACATTTTGTCCGGATCCGACCACGATCGAGGATTGGGAATACTATGGCCCGCCCACACGGGATATCATCGAAACCGACCGAGGATACATCGGCGGTTTCAAGACCATATGCGGAGAGTATGGCGGAGTCAATCTTCAAGGCATGCTTTCGCCCAGGGGAGCACGAGGCGGCTCTTCGGGAAGCTGGATAACAGAAGACGCTTTCGAAAAATACTCCAATGGTATCGTGAAAGACCTCGAAGAGCTCGGCCCTTTTGATGGAGTCTTCCTCGCACTGCACGGAGCGATGGCTGTAACAGGAATCCCGAAGCCCGAAGCCGAGCTCGTCCGAAGAGTACGCAAGGCGGTCGGTGACATCCCGATCGTTGTGACACTCGATCTTCATGCCAACGAGGATCATGAGCTATCGGATGCGGCGGATGCGGTGTTTATCACCAAAAGATATCCTCATTATGACACATATCTTCAAGGCGAGCGGGCAGCCCGCGTGATGATCCAGACCATCCGCGGTGATTACAAGCCCGTTATGGCCACCAGAAAACCCGGTGTGATCACACCCAGTGTTTATCAAGGTACAGGTGTTTCTCCGGCGATGGAAATCATGGAAAGGGCCCGAAGATGGGAATGCCAGCATCCCGGAGTCTATGTTTCCGTCGCTTTTGGATTTGCCTACGCTGATGTTCCGGATGTCGGGGCGACAGTCATGGTGGTCGCCGATGGCGACCAAGAGCTCGCCGATCGAATTGCCGATGATGTGTCGGATTATATCTGGAGGATGAGGGAAGTCTTTGCAGGAAAAAAACTTCCCAAGACTCAGGAGGGGGTGGCATTGGCCATCGCTGCCGCAGAAGCCGGTCAGACGCCTGTGGTTATCGCTGACCACAGTGATCGAACCGGAGGTTCCACTCATATTCTCGAGGAGTTGATCCTTCAGGGGGCGAAGAATTTTTGTATCGCCACCCTCCGAGACGAGAAGGCGATCGATCAAATACGGGCAAAGGCCAAAGTTGGAAATGAGATCACCATCGATGTCGGTGGCTGGACGGACAAATATGCAGGAAATCCTGTCAGGATCGAGGGGAAAGTGGAATTTATGGGTGAATACGGAAGAAGAGGAACCATGATCGTGCTCCTCTTCGGCGAGAACAACCGCGTCATCCTCACTCCCCATTTGACTCAGGTGACAACACCCGACTTTTTCGATCCTATGGGAATCGAGGGGAAAGATCTGGATATCGTGGTTCTCAAATCCCGGGTGCACTTCCGGAGAGGCTTTCACGAGACCGGACTGGCTGGGGCTATTTTCGAGGTGGATGCTCCTGGATGGGGTCCGGCTGATTTGTCTGTACTTCCTTACACGAACATTCCAAAGGATATCTACCCAGTATACAAAAAAGACTAATGGCTTCCTCACCAGACTACCAGGCATGGAAAAGAGATTATTACTGTGAAAGGATACTTAAGGTTAAGGATGTGAGGAACAGCCACGGGTAAGGAAATGCTCTCATGGATTTGAACAAAAGTGGATGTTTTATGGTATAGTCGTATCGAGGAGAGGCATAATGTTTAAGAAAAGTGTGTGGATTCTTGTATTATCGGTATTTATATGCTGCGGTCCTACTGTACTGGTTCCTCCGGAAATCGACCTGATTTCCTTTGAACGCGTTGGATTGATTTCCTTTTCATTGGAAGGTGCGGAAGGACGACTCGACGAACTGGCCACACAGCGCTTGCTGCAGGAGATCACCTTTCATCAAAGGGGAGTCCAAATCATCGAGATGGGAACACTTGGGGACGTTTTGGAGAAAATCGATAAAAATTCCCTCGATCAAGAAGCCGTGACAGCTATCGGTGAGCATTTTGGTGTCACTTCCTTCATATATGGAAAGATCAGCATTTCCGAGGTCAAGCCTCAAGTGGATATCAGCACCTTGATCCGAAGGCTGAGCATCAGGGCGACTTTCACCATATCTGCAACAGCCCGGTTTGTCTCTACCGAAACCGGAGCGACTCTTTGGACTGACTCAGTCAGCAGAAAGGACTCTTTGGCCTTCATGAGCATGGGTGAGGACCAAATCCCCTACTTCGATGTTCGAGATCAGGAGGAGGCTTACAGAGAGCTTATCGAACGCCTGATTCACGAGCTGAGCCGTGACTTCCGTCCTACAAAAAGACGCTTGTAATCAGGTGCACTAACATAGTTGATACGATGGATTTTCGAATCATCGATACAGCCATCTTCATCATTGCCAATCTGGTGAATCTCTTGTTGGTCGGCATCTTTCTATCCCGGCCGAAGGGATTCAAGCGCGTCGAATATGTCCTGGGGCTTATCGTAGTGGCCATGATTCTTCCTGTTGGTATCGTCCTCATCCTCAACATCCAAGGAAAACGGGAGTGGTGGACGATTGTCCTGCCTTTGATTCTTCTTTCATTTTTACTTATCGAGTTATTCTTCGATTACATCTTGAGGTTCGATTTTCGGAAGACGAAGCTGCTCGGGCTTTATCTTCTTGTGTACTACCTGGCATTGATGGCTATGATCGGATACTCATTCCTTATAGGCAAACCTTATGGGTTCATCACCCTGAGCATCTACTTTCTTAACCTTTTCGCAACCTGGTATTCCTATTCAAAAGTCGGCCACGGTTGACTTATTTGATCCAGGATTATCTCATCGATAAGCGATCCATATCTGTATGAATCAATGTGATTCCCTCGATTACAAGATAAAGGAAGGTGGAAGGAAAATTGATGCGGTATCCGATACAAAAATTACAGCCAAATCGTTGACAGGACTTGCTACGGGGTGATATGAATGACTCAAGATTCAAGGATACAGACTCATCCAGAAAGGAGCATTCGCATGGCAAAAAAAGTTGTTTTAACGGAGGGCGGATCTTGTCTATCGAATCACCCAGAAGCGCCTCGAGCAACTTCTTCCCAGATTCATGCGGCAAACCGGTTTCGACATGTGGATCATTACCTGCAACGAAGATAATCTCGAACCCATATTCAAAACGATGATCCCGTACGAGAATTGGTGTCCAATCACCCAGATCCTTGTCTTTTTCGATCAGGGGTCCGAAAAAGGCGTCGAGAGGCTGAATGTCTCCCGGTCGAATTTTCAGGGTCTCTACAAGGATGTCTGGGACGCTGCTGCCTGGGACATCGAGAAGAAGGAAAGTCAGTGGGATTGTTTAGGAAGGATCGTCCGGGAGCGTGATCCTAAAAAAATTGGTATCAATGAAGGGGAGATCCAGTGGGCAGCCGGAGGGCTGACCGTCGTCCTGAAGAAGAGACTCGTCGAAGCGATCGGGCCCAAATATGCGGCACGCCTCGAGTCGGCCGAACCACTGGCGACCCTGTGGGGGGAGACTTTATTGGATGAAGAGATCGATCTAATGGAGCAGGCCGCCGCGATCTCTCATGCGATCATCGCCGAGACCTTCTCCTCTGAAGTCATCACCTCTGGCTTCACGACGGTCGATGATCTCCGTTTCCATTATTGGCAGAGGGTGGCGGACTTCGGTCTGGATCTCGCTTTCTATCCCTTCTTCACCATCCGCGGCCGCCAGCCCGCAGACATCGAAAAATACGGCAAAGACGATAAAGTCATCCGGCCCGGAGATTTTATCCACTGTGATGTCGGACTGAAATACATGTACTACAACTCCGACACCCAGGAATGGGCTTATGTGCTGCGGGTCGGAGAAACCGATGTTCCGGAATCATTCAAAAAGATCATGGCCGAAGGCAACAGACTCCAAGATATCTATTGTGCCGAGTTCAAGGAGGGTCTCACAGGAAATGAAATCCTGGCCAACATCCTCGGAAAAGCCAAAGAAAAGGGAATTCCCAATCCCCGCGTTTATTCCCATTCCCTTGGCTATTTCCTCCACGAACCGGGTCCGTTGATCGGTCTTCCTTGGGAACAGGTCAAAAACCCGGGAAGGGGAGACGTGAAGCTCGTCCCCAACAGTTGTTTTACAGTCGAGTTAAGCGTGACCATGCCTGTACCCGAATGGGAAGGGCAAGATTTCCGGCTCTCCCTCGAACAGGATATCGTTTTCACCAAGGACGGAACCGCTTATCTGGATGGGCGGCAGACACGGTTTCATCTCGTCAAGTAAACCCTACGCTTCGCGGACCACCTCCATCTTCAAAGCCCTGGCAAGCTCCTCAAGGGGTTCCTGCACATCGCCGTATACCGTGAGCCGGTGCCAGGAGAAGCGATCCCATTCATAGAAGAGTCGGTCGATATCCCCCTTGACTTCTGCAGCCAGCTTTGTCCGGCAGGCCTTTGGCTCGTCCACGTTGTTCACGGCTCTGGCCTGATGAATGGCCATCGCCTTGTAATTCCCGTCAAAACGGAATGAGGTGGTCATGTATCCCAACGGCAGCAGGGACTGAATGGCCGCTCCCTTGCCGTCCTCTGCGTGAGACCGTATTTTGAAGGGATTGGAGGAGCCGTCAGGACCGAGCATCTTTGTCGGGGCTACGCAGTGGGCGTAAATGATTTGGTTGGTTGAAGTGTCCAGCACCGGATCTGATGCGAAACTGGCCCGCTCGAACATGTAGCGGCATATCAACATGGCCAGCATATCCTGGATCTGCGCTTCGCAGGTGCCCGAAATTTCACCGTCATCGTTCATCTGTCGGTACCCCAGACAAGGGTAGCCCGGAAGTTTGCCGCTGTAGAAGCCGCCCAGACAATCCATGGTGATAGCCTGAGCCCCCCGTGCGGTCATCAGGTCTTTCATGGCCAAGTAAATACCCGCTGAATCCCGGATATCCTCTGCTGAGGGTTCGACAACCTCCTGGGCTTCGCGAATCCACCGTTCCGCCCATTTCTCCGCCTGTGTGGGATCCACCTTCTGGTAAGCGGCATTGATTTCGTCGAAGGACACCGGCTCGACCGTTGCACCCAGCACTTTGTAAGGATCTCCCTTCTCTGCGATCACCCGAAGTATCTTCGTCTCCTCCAGCCGGCGGATAACATCCTGAATACTTGCCGACTTGATCGGATCCTCCCTGCAGGTCAGATCGCCTGGAGGGGCAAAGGTGGCTTTCCGGACACGTTCGGCCTCTGCGACGAAGCTCTCTAAAGTTGTCTCTGGTTTGCCCAGGATCCCAAAACAGCGAACCACATCCACCACGTCCTGGAAGCGGCAGGTGGAAAGCATCACCACCTTGGCTCCTTGACGGACTGTCTTGGCACCGTGACAGAGAAAGACACCCGAGCCGGCGTAGGGCTCGTCCACAAAAACGGTGGGTTTCTCAAGCTCCCCGATGGCAGGCAGCATGGCAGTCGTCAGCCCCCAGTTTGTGCAGAGGACGGAAACCAAAAGCCCGTCCACTTGAGTAGCCAATTCTCTAACCCTGGGGATTTCCGCATCGGGCTCCCCCAGGACGGTGAGAGGAACAAACTCGAGACCAGGACACGCATTATCGAGCGCCTGCCGGATCTCGCCTTTACGGGTCTCGTAATCGAAGTTAACATAGGGCCATACGTTCCAATCCGGCGGTGCGGTTACAGAGATAAGACCCACCCTTGCCGGTTTTCCCTTCTTCTGCGAGCACGCCGTGAACGCCTGGGTCCCGGCAAAGGCCAGGCCCGCACCGGCTGCTGTCATCCAGCCTCCACACCGCTTTAAAAAATCACGCCGGGTGACACCTCCTGAAACTTTCAGGTGTGAGCAAAAGGATTTTTTTTGAGAATGCTTCATAATCCCTCCTAGGGTGCTAAAAATCGAATCTCAGTCATCTTTCTGAGCCTCAGTATCGCCTGAAGTCCACTGTTATGGTTTCCCTATGATAAAAAAGACAGCCGGGATTGTAAAGCACTCAACTGGACTTGGCATTTCGGGTGTGATAAGCTCATCTTTTCTCTCGGTTATTGGAAATTCTTAGGGACACACTTTCGAAAAAAAATATGAGGGAGTCGCATGAAATCGCATAAAATCACGCTTCTGGGTACGGGACTGATCGGGCAATTCTATACCATGACGCTTCACAGCCAGCGCGGAAGGGACAGGGTGCACACGGTCTGTGCATCGACCGAAAAGAATGCGCGGACATTCGCCGAAAAATGGAGCATACCGAACCATACCTCAGATATGGAAAAGGCAGTGAACGATCCGGAGACCGATGTGGTGATCGTCGGCATTCCGAACGACCTGCATGAGAAGGCGGTGCATCTGGCCGCTGGAGCCAGAAAATCCATTCTCTGCACCAAACCCCTCGGCCGCAGCGCCGAAGAGGCCAGATCCATGTTGGATGCGGTGGAAAAGGCCGCCGTATTCGCCGGTTATCTGGAAGACCTGTGCTACACGCCGAAAACCCTGAAAGCTCTGCAATCCGTGAAAAACGGATCCCTAGGTTCGGTTCTATGGGCACGTTCACGCGAGACGCATCCGGGACCACACAGCGCCTGGTTTTGGGATAGGAAAAGGGCAGGAGGAGGTGCGATCGTGGATCTGGGCTGCCACTGCATCGAAATCATCAGGAATTTTATTGGAAAAGATATCCGTCCCCTAGAAGTAATGTGTACCTCGGACACCCTGGTGCACCCTATCGAGGCTGAGGACTCGGCCATCGGACTGATCCGCTTCGCCAACAAGGCGTTGGGTCAGTTTGAGGTCAGCTGGACCTTCCGCGGCGGTATGGATCTGCGCGATGAAGTGTCGGGCACCGAAGGGACCATCTGGTTGAACCATTTCCTGCGCACCGGATTCGAAATGTTCACCACCGCAGGACAAGGCGGCTATGTAGCCGAAAAGGCGGAGACCGAATCCGGCTGGCTTTTTCCTGTCGGGGATGAAGTAGTGGAACTCGGCTATGTGGATATGTTCACCGACATGTTCAATTCCATGGAAAAGGGCACTCCGCCCATGGAAACGTTCTATGACGGCTATGTAGTCAATGCCATTATCGACGCCTGCTACAGATCTGCCCGCTCAAAAAAATGGGAGCCGGTGGAGCTTTTTGAATGGCGGGGCAAAAGAGATGTGATGGAAATAACGGGTCTGAAACCCTATGACGAGAACCATTACATCATCAAGACGGAACTTATGCCGGACGGCAAAACCAAAACAATCCTGAAGAACAAAAATACGGGGCAAATCACAGAGAAGATCTCATAGAGCAGTGTAGCACCAGCCTGAAACTGGACAATCGTAAAATCCGTCCGATTTTCGCTACAACCAGGATTGAGGAGAAGAAAGTGAGGAAACACACATGTATCCCTCTCGTTTTCATTATCTTTATTTTTTCCATTTTTCCTGCAGGCAAAACGCAAGACACCCAGGATTCCTACCTAAGCGTTCTGGCGGCGTTCCGGAATCCTCCGGCAGAGTACCGAAGCGCTCCCCTTTGGGTATGGAACGACCGCGTAACCACAGCCCAGATAGAGGAGCAGCTCAGGGATTTCCAAGACAAAGGGATCGGTGGTGTTTTCATCCATCCCCGCCCGGGTCTGATCACCCCTTACCTCTCCGATGAATGGCTCTCCCTCTGCCGCCATGCTGTCTTAACGGCGAAGGACCTGGGGATGAAGGTCTGGATTTATGACGAAAATTCCTACCCTTCCGGATTTGCCGGCGGGCATGTCCCCGATCAGATGCCGGATTCCGTGCGAAAGTCTCTGGTCATGGAAAAAGCAGAAAGCCTCCCGGAGAGATTCGAGCACCAACCCTTTCTTGTGCTGCAAAGAACGGCCGAGGGATTCGCAGATATAACGTCTTCTGTTGAAAGTGCGGCTCCAAATGAAGGCGAGTTTTATGTCTTTTCCGTTGCAGAACAGGAGCCCTCCCCCTGGTATGGAGGATTCACTTATGTGGACCTCATGCGTAGGGATGTGACTGAAAAATTTCTTGCAATCACCCTGGATGCTTACAAGAACGTCTTCGGCGAGGAGTTCGGCAAGACCGTCCCTGGCGTATTCCAGGACGAAGCCCACATCGGTCCTGCTGCCCGTTTGGCATTGAGCTGCACACCCGCTCTCTTCGAGACGTTCCAGAAGATGTGGGGCTACGACCTGAGGCTCCACCTGCCTTCGCTCATCGAGGAGACTGGCGAGTGGCGCAAAGTCCGCCATGACTACTACGCCGCCATCAACCACCTGTTTATCGAGGGCTGGGCCAGGCCATACGCCGAATACTGCGAGGCAAACAATCTGGATTTCACCGGCCACTACTGGGAGCACGATTGGCCCCGTCCACGGCTGGCACAGGATAACATGGTCATGGCGTCATACGCCCATATGCCCGGGATCGACATCCTGATGAATGAATGGGACACAGGTTATGGAGCCCAGTTCGGAAACGCCCGCTCGGTAAAGGAGATCCGCAGTGCGGCCAACCAGATAGGGCAGAAGCGAACCATGTCCGAAACCTATGGTGCCGGAGGCTGGGATATGACGCTCTTCGACCAGAAAATAATCGGCGACTGGGAGTATGCGTTGGGAGTGAATTTCCTGAACCAGCATCTCTCCTATATGACCATCAAGGGAGCACGCAAGCGCGATCACCCTCTCTCTTTCTCCTACCATGAACCCTGGTGGGCCGCTTATGGTGTGCTGGGCAACTATTTCGGGCGGCTGTCGGTGGCCCTGTCAATGGGAGAGCAAAAAAATCATCTCCTGGTTCTGGAGCCCACCACAACGGCCTGGATGTATTATTCACCCACACAAGGAGGCGGTCAACTGGATTCTATAGGCAGGGATTTTCAGGATTTTGTCAACCGGCTGGAGTCCTGGCAGGTTGAGTACGATCTGGGAAGCGAGTCCATCCTTAAGGAGCACGGGAAAGTTTACGGGAAAATGCTGGTCGTGGGCGAGCGTGCCTATTCCCTCCTGGTGCTGCCTCCTGGACTGGAAAATCTAAACAAAGAAACCCTTGCCCTTCTCGAAGACTTTCTCCGACAGGGGGGGAAGGTGCTGTCCTGGGTAGATCCGCCCGTATTTGTGGACGGCCGGGAATCCAGCGATCCAGCCGGACTGGCTACGACCTACGAGGATGGCTGGATTTCAGCTCAAAACGGCAGCGGGTGGGAAAGGCTTCATGCCCTCTGCCCTCCAGTCCTGGATTTTTCAGAGCAAGATCGGATCGGAGGGTTGCTCTTTCATCAACGGCGTGTCCTCAAGGATGCAGAACTCGTTTTCCTCGTCAACACTAGTGCCGAGGAAGGCGCTTCCGGGCAGTTTATGTACGGCAGGTATGCCCCATCCGAATTTCGCTCTTGCGAAATATGGGATCCTTTTTCAGGAGAAGTAAAGCCTTATCCCGCTCAGTATGAAGATGGAAAGCTCTCGGTCGATTTCAAAATCCTTCCTGGAGGAAGCCTCCTTCTATGCCTCCTAACGGGAAAAGCCGAAAAGTTCGATTTCCCGCCGAAAACCGAAACACTGCTTCCTGCTGAAGGGGATCTTTCGATCCGGGCTCTGTCTCCCAATGTCCTCACCCTGGATTACTGCGATTTGATCCTGGGAGAAGAGACGGAGAGGGACCTCTATTTTTATGACGCCCAGCGGAGAATTTTTCAACACTACGGTCTGGAGCGAAATCCCTGGGACAGCGCGGTTCAGTTCAAGACCAATATTTTAGATAGGGACAGCTTCGCCGATGATTCAGGATTTACAGCCAATTATTGGTTCGAGGCAGCCGAAGGCGTGAATCTGAAAACCCTGAATTGTGTCGTTGAGCGGCCGGAGCTCTATAGCGTGTCCTGCAACGGGACGGAGATCCAGCCTGTTGAGGGGGCCTGGTGGCTGGATCGGGCCTTTGGAGTCTACGATATCGGCCGGCTGGCCAAAGCAGGCAAAAACCGGATCACGTTGGAAGCAAAACCATTCACCATCCACACCGAGCTAGAAGCGGGGTATGTTCTTGGGGATTTTGATTTGGAAAGTTGGGAAAAAGGCTTCCGCCTGGTGCCGTCCGGACACAAAACCCTCGGGAGCTGGAAGGCACAGGGAATGCCCTTTTATGCAGGCGGCGTCAGCTATGAAAAAGAATTTCACATCCTATCTTCGGAGGAGAGCGGAGAACGATTTTTTGTCCGACTCGGGGAATTTTCCGGCTCGGTGGCAGAGATCCTGGTCAACGGGACGAGCGCGGGTTATGTTGCCTTCAACCCCCTGGAACTGGAGATCACCGATAAGCTGCAGCAAGGAGCAAACCGCATCGGTGTTGTGGTCTATGGAACCCTTAAAAACACGCTGGGACCCCACCACAATAATCCGACACTGGGAACGGCGTGGCCGTCCCATTTCCAGAGGGGCGCTGAAGGCGGTTATCCACCCGGATCAGAATATTCACTCGTGGACTACGGTCTTTTGGAGGATTTCTCTGTCATTCTCCGTAAATGACGCGGGTCAGGATTCTTGATCGGCATCCCTGTAAGCGGATCAATGAGCCCGAAAAAGGAAACTGAAGCTAATAGCTCAATCCACTCCCTATCGGATACCTGTCACTCACCCTGACCGGCAGCTTCGATCCATCTGTAACTGACGGCACGGCGATATGCTCGCTCATGACAAACGTAACACCGGCATCGATGGCATGCTTGAAGGCACGAAATTCCTGTTGTTCAACATCCATAGCAGGTTTGTCGATGTAGTTGAAACCGGGAAAACTTGTCGGGGATTCAGTGTCACTGCGGCCGGGAAAATGTTTGGCTGTCGTCAACATCCCGTTTTCTTGATAGCCTTTAACGTAAGCCCTGACCATCCGATTCAATAGGTCGAGGTCGCCGCCGAATGAACGAACGCTCTCAGCCGGATTTTCAGGCCGCAGCGAGACGTCCACGACCGGCGTATAGGTCAAGTGAAAACCCATGGCCCGTCCCTCGATGGCCCCGACTCTCGCGGCTTCAATCATCAGCGCCTCGCTTCCGGCTGCGGCAAAGGCCATGTTCGCCGGAAACTCGCTCGCTCCGGTGACCTGCTGACCGGGTCCTCCCTCGAAATCTACCGACATCAGGATGGGAAGATCGGCCTGCCCTTGCAGACGGTTCAGCAGGTGGGCCACATCAGGAGTAACCTGAATGTGCGCCCTACTCTCAGGAAACACACGGAGCAGCATGAGGACCAGAACACAAAGAAAGACCAATTTTTCTGATTGATGATTCAACATATCCTCCATCCTTTATATCTGGCCGGACGGCCAGATCGCTCTCTGGAAACTTTATATCCCAGGAAAATTCATGTCAAACACTTTCTGCGTTTTGTGCCCAGAACACGATATGATCGTCAGCAACGCAACAGATTTGCCCTTACGAGATCTAGACTTTGGTTCAGGGGGTCTTGAGGATATTTCGACCAACATTCTATGAGTATTATGCTCATGAAGAGGTTCTATCTTGCGCTGCTATCCCGCCAGTGGGAGAAGGAGGATAAATTTTGGCAGCCCATCGTTCGAGGGAGATGAGCCATTCCAAAGAAGGCGTGCATCATTCGTAGCGTAATGAATGTGCCGGATTGGCCCACGCAGCTTTCAAGGTCTGGGAGGAAACAGCCAGAAAAGCCGTAAACAGGGAAAGAGACAGGGCCAGAAAATATGTCCCAGCGCTGATATCGGTAATGAACAGCAATCCGGTCTGCAAAACCTTATGCCAGCCATAAAATATGAGCCCTAAAGCAATGACATCGGCGATGGCAACCAGGAGCATGAATTCTCGGCTCACCCGCCACATTATGTTCAGCGATGAGGCGCCCAGCACCTTTCTGATTCCTATCTCCTTTGTCCGCTGTTTGACCAGATAGGTTGTCAGCCCTAGCAGGCCCAAACAGGAAAATAGCACAGCCGTTATCCCGATTACATTCAAGAAGCTGGAAAACTTGCTGAGAAGACCAAAAACCCGGTTGAAATATTCGGACATAATCATGCACTCAAAAGGCAGATTCGGCATCAGACTCAACCACTGATCTTTGATATATTTGCGAAGGTCGGGAAACCTCTCCACAGAAGAGAATTTAACCAGCAGAACGTTGAGCTGTTCCGGTTCCAAGTACAAAATAGCAGGAGGGATTTCGAATCCGATATCCGCGAACAGAAAATCATTCACAACGCCGATGACTGTACCTGTCTGGCCTCCCACAACCAGTTGTTTGCCTACCGGATTTTCCCAGTCGAGTTTCTGTACCGCCGTTTCACTGAGAATGAAGCTATTTTTATCAGAAAAATCTCGTGAAAAACTCCGGCCTTCCTTTATCTCAAATTCGAGAGTCTCAAGAAAACCATAATCTATGCCGTAGGCCTCCATGGTAAATGCCTCATCCTCAGTCGTCTGGGGAATACGAACCGGTGTGGGGGACTCCCAGACTATCGGAAGCGCTGCAGCCGCAGAAACTTGAACGACATCCGGATGACGGGCGATCTCGGTCTTCAACACATCGAGTTTGCCCTGTGATTCCTTTTCGAGCTGAATGACCGCAATCTTCTCCCGATTAAAACCGAGATCTGCTTTCAACAGGTGTCCAGACTGATTTTTCAAGATACCTGCACAGGCGATAAAAATGATCGAAAACAAAAACTGAAAGATGATCATAGCTTTACTGCCCCGCTTCTTTTTCCTTCCTGGCTTGAAGTTCTCCTTCAGCACATGGAGAGGCTGAAAACTGGAAAGAAAAAGAGCGGGATACAATCCGGAAAAGATCCCTGTGAGTATGGCTGCCGCCAGAAGGTATTTCAAAAGAAATGGATAGTTCCAGATAGAGTTAGAGACCTGAGGAGTAAAAGTAATGAGTGAGAAACTTCCCATATATGCGTAGAAAATTGGATGGATGATTTCATAAAAAATAACAGCAACAGGTACCGCAATAAAGGATAACACGAGCGACTCTCCCAAAAACTGGGCAATCAACTGCGGACGCCGCGCACCGATCACTTTGCGCAATCCGATTTCTTTGGTCCGGTGCATGGAGCGTACGGTCGACAAGTTGATAAAATTAATGCTCACGACCACAAGCAGCAAAATCCCGATAGAAAAGAAGATATACACGCTGGCTGGACTGCTGCTTCCCATGAGCGAGGTGATGTGTGTTGATTTGAGGCGAAAATCGAGAAATGGATAAAGATAAATTTTCTGTGGAGATTCAGGAGAATCGTCATAATACTTTGCCACAAAATCCGTGAGCATTTCCTCAAGCCGAGAAGGGTTAAACCTTTCGGGAACAAATAAAAAAGTGGCCATTCTGTGAGACGACCAGTCATCCAGAATCCCAGAAAGAGCCCTGACCGTATCCATTGAAATCAGGAAATCGAATCGGATGGAGGAGGTCCGGGAAATGTTTTTCATAACGCCCGTAACCGTGATATTGACGTCTTTCTGAAGAGTCAATACCTTCCCGATGGGATCTTCATCTCCAAAATATTTTTCTGCTTTTGTCTCAGATAGCACCATCGAATACGGCTCTAGAAGCGAAGTTTTCGGATCTCCTGCAGCCATGCCAAAGGAAAACACGGAAAGAAATGTAGGATCGACAAAAAGCATGTTACTTTCAAAAAAGGAGTCTTCCCCTCTCCTTAAAGTCATCCTTCCGGCAGGATAAACCCTGACCACCTCTGCAATTTCCGGAAATTCGTTGCGCAGGGCCTGCGCCATAGGCCCGGGTGCAAAAGCAATGTGTTTTTCTTCTTTGTTTTCAGCTTGAAAGACCTGAACCACACTATAGATTCTCTCCGCATTTTCATGGAACTTATCAGCTCTGAGTTTAACGCCCGCCATCAGGGCAAACAGAGTGAAACCTGCCATGCCGATGGCCATTCCGATAATGTTAATAAGAGAAAAAACCTTTTGTTTTTTTAAATTTCTCAAGGCAATCAACAAGTAGCTTTTAAGCACGATATATCTCCTATTGTTTTCTCACCAGCATGAATTTAGCGAATCTGCCATGAATCTTTCCGATAAGCCTGGCCAAGCGTAAGGTCAAAAATATCATCAATAATCCCGCAACGCTGACCAGAGGATACGTCCAGGCTGGTGGATACAGAGGTTGGCTGAAAGTGATCAAAGGACGGCCCAAACCCCAGTACCATACAGGATAGATGGCGCACTTGATTGAAAGGGCAAGCAGCACGGTTACGACTGTAAAACAAACGAGGCCTAGAGGAAGATGCAGGATCAGGTAGGCAAATACTTTCCAGGTATGAGATTCTGTGGTCAAGGCTTTATACTTCTCTTTCCAGCTAAGGCCCTTACGCAGAAAAATAGGCTTACGCGGCATACGGATGCCTAGCAGGACTTCCATGATCCTCCCTTCCATCAGAGCAATCCCACGCAGGGAGAAAAGAAAAAATCCTGTCACAGGAATCCCGATAATAAGGACCAGCGAGAAAAGAGAAAAAGCTCCTCCAATGAGAGCCCACATACCGAAGACAATTGCCGTAAAACCCGAAAGCAGAACATACAGTACCGCGCCCCAGGTGCGGGCATCGACGGCAACACCAAAAAATCCCGTCCAAAATGATCGAGATGTTCGAGGCTGCTGGACCGCTAAGGTCGGCAAAACATGAGGCTCGATTTCTTTGTAGGCAGAAGCAACCTCTGAAGGAGTGCCGAATTTTGCGAGCAGGGTTTGTAAATTTTCTGCCTCCGCCAGGTGGGGAGCCTGTTGAGTGGACTCTTCCAAAGCAGATCTTAAATGATCTTCGGTGTCGGATAGGGCATCCTGGACTAAGGCTGGGTCACTCCCCTGAAGCTCTTTTTTAAGCTGACTTAAATATTCCTCGATATTTCTATACATAGTCCTATCCTTTTATTTCCTCACCAGCATCGATTTGGCGAATCGACCGTGTATCTTCCCGATGAACTTGGCAAAGTGAAATGTCAGGGGCAAGAGAAAAAATCCGGCTATACAGACGACAGGAAGAAACCAGACTGGGGTAAAAACATTGTCACCGAACAAATCCAGAGGGATGTGAAAAACCAGTTCCAGCACAGGACTTGTTATAAAGCTGAGAGAGAGAACAAAAAGCAGACCAAATACTCCATAATAGACAATTCCCAGCGGGAAGAGCAGCACTGCGTACAGGAATGACTTCCAAGAATAGGCATCGGTAACCAAGGCTTTGAACTTGTCCGCCCAACCCAGGCTTCTGTCGAGAAACAGCGGTTTTCTCGGCATCCGGATACCTAGAAGAGCTTCGACGATTCGGCCTTCTAGGAGGGCAATCCCGCGGATAGAAAGAAGAAACAACCCGAATATGGGAAGCCCGATGATGAACAAGAGTGAACACGCGGAAATGAGTCCGCCCAACAGGGTCCAACCGCCAAATATAATGCCTGTAAACAAAGCCAGCAGCATGTAGGAAAATGCTCCCCATGCTCTTGCCTCGGCCAGCACACCAAAAAATCTCGCCCAAAGAGATCTCGAATCCTGCGGCCGAGTAGCAGCTAGGACCGGTGGGATGCGGGATTCAATAGCTCGGTAAGCAGAGGCGACTTCAGAAGGTGTTCCGTATTTCTCGATTATGGACTCGAGGGCTTTGGTTTCGGAAAGGCCAAGCGTACGTACACTCTCCTCTTCGAGTGCGGTTCGAAGATGTCCTTCAGCATCTGAAAGGGCATCTTGGATGAGTGCGGGATCAGCCCCTTCGAGCTCCCTTTTGAGTTTTTCTAGATAATCCCGGACATCCCTATACATCGGCTTTTCCTTCGAGGATTCGGTCCACAAAGCCTTTGGTTCGATCCCAGATCTCCATCCATCTTATCAATGTCTCGCGACCCGATTCCGTGATGTTATAGTAACGTCTGGGAGGGCCGGACACAGAAGGATTGACAAAACTTTCCAGCAGGCCACTGCTTTCCAGAGAGCGGAGTACAGGATAAAGCGCTCCCTGCTTCATCATCGGAATTTCTTCGTCATGTGTTTCGATTAATTTGGCAATCTGATATCCATACATCGCATCTTTGGCCTGGTCAAGAACACCGAGAAGTACGAGTGCGGCAATGCCTGAATTTAATTCCTTTTGAAATTTCTTATTGGCATCAGTCATATCCGCCAAATCTCACCTCCTGAGCGAAGTTTCCTCACAACCTGCATCGATATTTTTCCTGTGGCTAATATTTATTTAACGTTATTATATAGTTATTTATATTATTCATTTTATAATACTATATATCTAATAATACTGTGAAGTTATTAATATATCAAGTAAAATTTTAAATTTTTTTTATTTTTTTTGTGGTTTCTCTGCCAATTTTGCATCTTTTTTGTCTGTGTATATATATTGAAACGAAAACAGCGATCAAATCTTTCCCTCTGTTTTCATATTATACAAACTTTGCAGCAGCAGCTTTTTGACAGATCGATTCCATTTTCTGGGGGGAACCTAGCCTTCACAAATCATCATTTGTGGGCAGTTGATAAAGGTGGGCTTTGAAATATGACAGCTTGGTCTTTCAGCAAAAATATGATATAAACATATGATTTTTATCGATGAAGATTGCAGTTAGTGGAGGAAGTGGACACATCGGTGTCAATCTTTGCCGAGAACTGGTCAAGCATGGCCACACCATCAGGGTGCTCGTTCATAAAAACACCAAAGCCCTTCAGGGTATTCCTCTTGAAACTGTCCGGGGAGATCTTAGGGATCCTGCTTCACTTTCTTCACTCGTACATGCTGCTGACATTGTCATCCATCTGGCCGCGGTCATTTCTATTCAAGGTAACAGAAAAGGAGAACTCTTCGACATAAATGTCGAGGGCACACGAAAGATACTCGAAGCCTCTCGAAGAGCTTCGGTCAAACGGTTTATTCATTTCAGTTCCATCCATGCACTTGTCCAATTTCCTTTCGATCAGATCCTTGACGAGAACCGTCCCCTTGCAGTCAGTGACAAAATGGCCTACAGCCGTTCCAAAGCCCTGGCAGAAGAGATAGTGCTCAAGGCAGCAAAACAGGGTATGGATGCCACCATTCTCAGCCCGACAGCCGTGATCGGACCCTTCGACTATGCTCCTTCTCTGATGGGTCGAGCGCTAATCCTTCTGGCTACGGGGAGGATGTTTGCTCTCGTACCAGGAGGCTACGATTGGGTGGATGTTCGTGATGTGACGTGCTCCGCCATTACTGCGATGGAAAAAGGAAGAAAAGGGGAGCGCTACATTCTCTCAGGACACTGGATGACCTTGGAACAAATTTCTGAGCAGGTATCGGCCATGACAGATCATCACACAAGAAGGATCACATGCCCAAACTGGCTGGCACGATTCGGTCTACCCTTCATCAACCTTTATTGTTCTGTACATGATAAAGATCCTCTATACACAAGAGATTCTCTTTATACACTCCGCACCAGCCACCGCAACATCTCGCACGAGAAGGCCGCCAAAGAATTGGATTTTAAACCCCGCCCTTTAGAGGAGACGATCGAAGACACTCTGGCCTGGTTTGAAAAACAAGGATTTGTAGGTTGATTCCTTAGAATCAAATTGAGTTGAACGGATTCTTTAACGTCAGATCATTCCTTGAAAGAAATAAGTGATCGCGTATACTGTCCCCAAATTAGAGATCAGAGAAAGATCGTGAACCGGCATTGCTTGCCGCCCATCATGATGGAATCCTCCAGCCTCACCTCAACCGGCTTCTCCATCACGGTCTCGAAGACCTCTTTCAGCCATCCGCGCGAACAGTTGCAGTATGTCTTAGACATGAGAGGCGAAGCGTCTTGAACCAGAGGGCAAAAACATTTGCTGTACATCACTTGGACAGAACACTTTTCCCTTTGAACGTTGTCGCTGCCCACCCATTTTTTCAAGGTGTCTATCCAGCCCCCCAAATTCCCCCTTTGCTTCAAGGCCTCCTTCTGTGCATGTCTCTTTGCACAGGCCCGGCCGCACTCCTCTAAAAGATCGATCCTATGCTTCTCATCCAAATGCTGTTCCATATTTTTCATCAGGTTAGAGATCCAATTGTGCAAAAATTCTATTTTTTGGCTCATTTTTTTCTCCTGATCAACAGTCTTGGAATTTGAAAAAAGGAATCTGGGCCCGATAAAGGAAATAGAAGACCATGCCGTCAGTATAAACTTCGGAACCTCTGCCAAAAATTCCTTCCGGTTTATTCTCATAGTCTATGTTTTCTCTTTAATCCTTAAGATCGTATCTTGAAAAATTCGAATCCCTCATTCCATGCTCAATCCTATCTCTGCAAACTAACACAAGTGTTTATGAGATGTCAAAATGAAGCCGTTTCCGGCAACCTTCGGGTCTCCGTCTTTCATTGATTTCTGTGCAGCTCTGTGTTATAAGCATTAAAATCGAACATAAACAAATTGAAAGAAGTCACACTCATCAAGCCAGAAACTCCCGCCGCTCTTCCCTCACTCAAGGCAGTCTCACGAGGTGTTCAAATCTTTGTCCTTCTTTCTCTACTTGGTGTCCTGCTAGCCTTTTGGTGGAAGCGACCTCTGGGTTTAGGAGAAATATTAAGACAACTCAAGTGGTCATATGCACTCCTTTTAATTCCCCTCATTGGAATGGAATACATCATCGGAGGACTGAGATTTAAGCTTTTTTTCGGGGGGAAATATTTAACGAAAGTTTCACTCTGGAACTGCATACGATCCCATTTAGCAAATATGTTCATGTCCGCAGTTACACCGATGCAGACCGGTGGAGGTCCCGCACAGCTCTATATATTGTGGCGAACCGGCGCTAGGATATCGGAAGGAACTCTGGTCAGCCTTATAAACTTTTTTGCTACCTTGGTCTTTTTTTTGATCGCCTGTACGATGTCTCTCCTCTTTCTGCCTCCTGAATTTCTGGGAAATACTCTCGTCTCCTTACTCAAAATTGGTTATGTCATAGTCGTCCTCTACATCCTCGGAGTCCTTTTTGCGCTCTTTTTTCCCCGTACTGCACTGATAATTATCAGGGGATTCTTCCGACTCATCCCCTTTAAAAGGAAAAAATTTCAACAAATCCGTGACCGTATGAGCAGTTCAATCGAAACAGGAACGGCTCGATTCAAGAAGGCATTCAAGGAGATTCTCCGGTACAGAACCTGGGCTCTTGGGGTTGTCACCGGCTTAGCAGTCGCGCTTTATTTCAACAAATTTCTTATGGGATATTTTATAGCCTGCATGCTCTGGGACGATGTTCCTTTTACGACAATCATCGCCTTACAGATCATTCAAATATTTCTGATATATTTTGCGCCGACGCCAGGAGCTTCTGGAGTGGCGGAGCTGTCTTCCACCTGGCTCATTGCTTATGTCTTACCTACGGGGCTGGTTCTGATCTACACCATCATATGGCGTTTCGCTACCACGATCTTGGGAGCGATTCTGGGGGGGATCGTGATCATTTTAGACATGCGCCGCTTGGATAAAGAAGGATTAAGAAAAGAAACGGAAAACAGCCTGGCACCCTAAGGAATATCCGCAAAAACAAATCTCAAAATGAAAAGCTGAAGCCGAATCTGTAGCCCGGCGTCTTTTCCTTTTCCAAGGGATGGAAAATCTCGGCAAACAGAAACAAGAAATTTGTGCCTGCCACGACATAGGGATACATCACTCCACGATTGCGAGATAGCTCCAGACCACCGCCACCATACAGACGGAAAAAGAGGACTTTTCTGGGTATCATATAAACTGCCCCTGCCTGAAACAAAAGATCCTTGTCCGAGCTCTCATAATCCAAATTTCCCGTGAGATAAACATTGCGGTAAATGGCGTGTTTGAGGCCGAAGCTGTATGGTTGAATAAAGAATGAAAATGTGACGTAGTTTTCATGCTTCTGAAACTGCCTGGCTTTAGCAAAAATGTCTGTACACCCAAAGACAATCATGAGCATCACCAAGATGCTGATGGTCAGAGATCTTTTCATCTTCTTCTCCTTTCCTATCAATCTCTCATCCCTCTAAGTGCAAAAGCCGTGCCAACCTGATTAGCCAAGAAATGATAAAATTTATGTCCTAAAAAAAGGACAGTTTGTGCTTAATTATCGACTTTTTACACAGGCAGCGAACGGAGTATGATTATCCAGAAATTGAGGGGGATCCTAAACTTGGTGAAGAATCCTGAATCAAGGATGGCAAAGCCTGACTTGGTGGACATTGGAAATCTTGAATACCCAAGCGAAAGGGCAGGGAGCTGTTGCGGGATTGAGCAAGGGAGTCCTTATGGTAATCTTGTCTCCTGAGACTTTCCACTCGATAAGACCATTATAACCAAGTAAGCTTATACTGGTTTCTTTTGTAGGCCTGATGCCTATTATGGGGAAAGTCTCTTGCGGCCAGCATGTCCATATGACATATGCGTCATTTCCTTTTTTTGTGAAATACATGAAATTTCCATTCTCTCGGTTTAATCCAGCGCCTTTCCATGGTCTCGTCCCATAGATGGCCTCACCATTCACATTCAACCAATCCCCGATATCAACCAGACGCTGCTGCATGATAACAGGTATACGACCATCAGCTGTTGGGCCCACATTGAGCAGTAAATTGCCGCCTCGGCTGACGATATCGATCAATTCATGCACCAATTCCTCCGATGTGTTGTAATCATCGATGTTTTCATCACGGTTGAAGCCGTAAGAACCACCGATGCCCCGACTTTCCTCCCATGGGTGATACATCCCGACTCCCTCTGCATCTTGATATTCACTGGAAAAATAATCGCCATGTTTTCCCGGCATGTCCCTACCGAACCGGTCATTGACCACAATTTCGTCCTTGTTTGGTGCATTGTTGTACAGCCAGGATAGAAAATTGAGGGTCTTCCACTCTGCGGCTGTCCTATCCCACTCACCGGCGTCTCCGAAAATGACGGCCGGTTGATAAGTCAATACCAGCTCTTTCAACTGGGGAATCATATGCTCATCAACATATCTATCTTCTGGGATACCGTATCTGTCCACCAGCCCCTGAGGAATAAAGTAGCCGCTCTTGGTTCTGTGAGTCCAGTTGCTCTCCCACTCGATTATGGAATAGTAGAGACCCATCCGGAGGCCCACTTCTCGCACAGCCTTAGTCAAGTCTCCGACAAGATCGCGCTTGGGACCCACATCCATACTGTTCCACCCTTTTTTATAAGGACTTTTTGTCGGCCACAGACAAAATCCATCATGATGTTTGGCAGTCAATACAACATATTTTGCTCCTGATCTGGAAAAAAGCTCTGCCCAATAATCGGGATCAAAAAGCTCTGCCCGAAATAGGGGGGCAAAATCGCGGTACTCGAAATCTTCCCCGAAGTTTCGCGCATGAAATTCGCGCCCGCCGCTTTCCTCATCAAACATCACCCTTGCATAATACCATTCCGCATAGGAGGCATACCGTCTTTCGGTTACCTTTCGCCAAGCTGGTACGGAATAGACTCCCCAATGGATGAAAATCCCAAACTTGGCATCCAGAAACCATCGGGGAATCGGTCTTTTATCCAACGACTCCCATCGTGGCTCATATTTTTGATCCGCAATGGAAAAGCCTGCAAAAACCATAAATATGGGCAATAAAAACCATATACCTTTCATTCCCCCTCTTCCCTTCTTGAAAGCCATTCAAAGACTCTCTTTCACTCCCCAATCCGGTTCATCTAACTGGACGGGGTCGTCGGCTTGCTTCATCAAAGATCTTAAAACTTCAGTCAATTCGCGGATGCGGTCAGCTTGAGATAACTCATCAGCAAGATTATTCATCTCCCAAGGATCATCCTCGAGATCGAACAACTGCACGTGCTTTTCTCCCTTAACATTGTACAAAATAAGCTTCCAGCGTCCTGTCCGGAGGGCACGCTGACAGTTCTTGTAAGCAAAATATACAGCATCCCTCACTCCCTGTCTCTCTTTTTGAATAACAGGGTTCAGGCTTTTCCCTTGGACCGAATCCGGCATCGATCTTCCTGTCAATTCACACACCGTAGGAAAGATATCCATGAGATAGCAGAAGGCATCTCGAGATTCACCCCGAGGAATACTCGGTCCACACATAATCAGCGGTACATGCACGCTGTGTTCATACACGCTCTGTTTGCCCATCAAGCCATGCTGTCCGACTGCCAGTCCGTTATCTCCAGTAAAGATAATAAGGGTGTTATCTGCCTGCCCAATCCTTTTCAAAGCTTCCTGGATCCTTCCGATTTGGGCATCGAGATGGGTGATCATGGCGTAATATTCGATAAGGTGTCTGTGAACCTCCTCGGCTTTTCGAGGAAATCCGGCCAACTGTTCGTCCCTGACCTCCATCTCTCCATTATCGAAAGGGTGCTGCGGCATAAAATTCTTGGGGAGAGGAATTTTTTTTGGGTCATACATTTCGAGAAATTCTTTAGGCATTGACCTGGGGTCATGGGGAGCCGTGAATGAAACATACAAAAAGAAAGGATTTGAAGAATCGTGTTTTTCCAAAAAATCGATGGCGGCATCGGCAAAGAGTTCGCTCGAATGCTTCCCCTCAGTGATATGGTCGTATCCTTTAAGGGTGACTCTGTTCGAATGGAGAGGATCTTCGATAGTAGGCGTTTTTGTCTCATAGGCGCCTTTTGGATCAAAGTGATACACAGGAACATTCCAGTGATCGCTCATTCCACCAAACATGATTTCAGCGCCGTCGGCAAAACAGCGGGCAAAGGCTTCGCGACCATTGTGCCACTTACCCGTTCCGAACGTTGTATAGCCATCATATCTGAACAGCTCAGGAAGCGTGATATGAGTTACAGGAATCGTCCCTCCCTGACCTTCGATATTATACAAACCCCGGCCCGTCAGCAGCATGGCTCTGCTGGGTATACAGACTGCGCCACTGTTCCCGCCCATAATGTAGGCATTCCTAAAACTTATTCCATTTTTTACCAGGGAATCCAGATGAGGAGTGAAAATGTTCTCGTTGCCCAAAGCCCGTATGGTGTCAAATCTCTGGTCGTCGGTAAACAGAAAGAGAACATTGTGTTCTCTTCCACGTCTGCGGGCAATGCTCCTATTGGAAGAGAACAGCAACGCTGTACCTAGGCTGAGGATTTTGAGGAAATCCCTGCGTGTTGGTTTATAAGGCATCCGTAACTCTTTGCTATTATCTCTTAAACTTCCTTGGTAATCCAGAAATTTGATTTGCTTCATCCGAAACAAAAGCCATTGACTTATTGACACAATGGTTTATATTAATAGAGGGAATTAAAATGCGCTTAAAAAAATTGATATCAGTCATGAGCATCTTTCTTTTCTGTGGGTCCTTTCTTTTCTGCCAAAGCCTCGTTGATGTGGCAAAGAAAGAAAAGGAGCGACGAGAACGCCTGAATAAAACAACTTCAAAAATCGTGACCAACAGAGACCTCAAAAGAGTACCAAGAGAGGAGATCCCCGTATCCGTTCCACCTCAGACGCCTCCCCAGAAAAGCCTTGACATAACTCCAGCTCAGAAAGCACCTCCTACCAGACAGGTTGAAAATCTGGATCAATCCGACCAAATAGATACAACGAGTTTCGCTTCGAATCACGCCACACAGGTTCTAGAGTCCACACAATTTGTGGAAAACGCTCAATTCGCTTTGAATAAGCCGGATGGACAGTTTGCTGAAATCGGCGAATTCGGATTTCTCGACCTCGAAATCGAGGTAATAAACAGGCAGGACAGCGATCTCTCCGTCTATGCAAGAAGACTACAAGAAGGATATCAATCGATGACCATGAACTATGGCGTTTTTGTGGAATACCAAGGCGAATGGGAATTCATTGGATTTGGCGATGGGAATAGCAGCCCAGCTACTTTTGACCTCGGAGATATCCGATCGACAAATAGAATTAGGATTATCTTCAAAGACTTTACACAGGATATGTGGTCCGCCAAACCATACAAACTCCATGACTCAGAATATACGATGGGGATTGATGCAGTAGAGTCTCTCCATCGATAGCAACGGATACGCATTCAAGATTTCAACAAGGAGTACTTCACTATGTTCCGACAACACCATTTCCCGACTACAATTTTAAGCTTAATCATCCTGGTAATCACGATTACACCGGTGAATGCACAGTCTATCTGGCAGGATTACACAGCGCGAAAAACTTTAACCTTAGAAATATTGAAGCCCGATTATGACGAAGGCGATCAATCCTTCTTAACATCAGCCATATTTCTTTCTGCCAGGGCGCCCATAACTCGAAACATCATTTTTGTGGGAGAACTTCCCTTTTCCTACATTAACTGGGACATCCCGCATGGACCAGATCTTGGCTCAAAACAGACTTTTGGTAATCCCTATTTCGGCCTTGAAATAGATCTCCATCGAGTGCCTTTGTTTTTCGAGCTTGGAGTTCGTGCTCCCTTGACAGCTGATACTGATGAAGAAAATGGAGAGGCGACCGTTAACGGATATTTGACAGATTTCGTCGACCGGGCTGAAGCCTTTGGCCCAGATGCGATTCCCATCTCCGGTTTTGTTAACCTAGTTTTCGAGAGCTATACAGGCTTTTCCCTTCGATTGCGCGCGGGGCCTGCCATCTGGATAGCTACAGGTGACCGGGATGAATCCGAGACTTTCATCCTCTACAGTGCTCAAGCCTGGTGGGATTTCGGCAGTGTTCGTATTGGAGGAGGGCTATCAGGACGCTACATCGCCTCGGAAGATGACGGCAACTTTGGCGAACGGAGCACACATCAATTGGGCTTTGGATTGGATCTTTCCCTGGGAATCTTCACACCTGGAATTCAAGTCAGAATCCCCTTGGATGAGGAATATAAAGATGTTTTAGACGTTGTTTTCGGAGTGAGTCTGGGGATAGATTTCGACTGATTCTATTGGCCTTTATAAAAAAAATCTTCTTCTTGACCTGTACTCCTGATGCGGGGTACTATTTCAGAGCAAACATAAATATGTGAGGGAAAAATCAAACCAGCAGATTTTATAAAGGAGGTTGCAATGCCTGGGGAAGACAAACCCAAACTCACCGAAGAAGAATTCATCAGGAAAGCCATAAAAAAACTTCGGGGAAAATACAAAGGCATCCACAGCGTTTACAGCGGATTTAATACCGCCTTCAAAGAATATTTTGGAACAAATCCAGTAGAGACGACCCAGAGATTAGCCAATGAAGGGAAGGTCAATATCAGACCTGTTAAGGGCGGAGTGATGCTCTATCTACCAGAAGATGCCCCCAACACTGCAGAGAATGTTCTGAGTAAAATCTTGGAAGACGAGGAATAGACTCAGAACTGATAAGCATCATATCCTTTTCCATTATCACTGCATGATACGGATGGAGAATTCATCCTTTAATGACTTCTCCTTCGCTGTCAGCAATATCCTGTACAACTTTTCCCCCCAGGAGGATTGAAGTCTATCGTCCTTAAGTGGGATGGTCTCAAGATCCGCACGGAATTTGTTTTTATCATATCTTACAGTGACAGGTTTGATATCTCGGATGTCTTCCGGATTTTTTAATTCTATGATACCTTCTCTTCCCATTTCCGGTCTGCGCCAGGTCATCAAGGTCAACTGCAGGTTCTGTGTCACCTTCCCCAGCTCATATCGATCATGAATGATGACATTCTCCCCTCTATTAAGGACGATGCTGCGTCTCCAAGATTTGATGCTGGCCTCATCAGGATAGGCTTTTGAAATGTCCTGGCTAAACTTGACTTTGTTCTCATCACGACTACAGTTCACATCAGCAGCCCGATATTCCCTCCCATTTTGCTGCATCGTACCGTTTATGGTTGGCAAATTATGGAAAGCCGACTGCATGGTCCAGATCTCGTAGCGCTGGCTGTTGAAAGTCTTTGCTGTATACGTTTCAACCCCCACATCAATTATTGCCGGATATCCATCCGCATAAACAATAAAATTTCCCACGTCATTATGGTTGTGGCTCTCCGCGTTGTGACCCCCTTTCGCGGCTACATAAAAACCTTTGTTCGATCCCTCATAGGAGCGTGCCCCCATCACCTGCAGCTCTGGCAACCAGAAATCCTGTACCAACGGTTCTTTGGGTTTTGCCTCCAACAACTCATCCAAGTGAAACACCAAGGGCAAAACCCTTCCCAGCGCCCCAAAGCTCCCTCGAACATAATCCTGGCTTAAGTTTTGCTTTTTCGCCAGGAATGATCCAAAACCCATCATGTCTCTATCCCCAATGCTTTTTCCGTACCGAAAGATCAGGCTCGGATCAGCATTGATCTTGGCTGCCGCATCGGCGAAATTGATAAAATATGGGTGGCTGATGTAGACACGATAGATGTACCTGCCGATTTCTTTTATGAGGGGATGAGCGAACATATCGATCCGACCTTTGGATGCGCTGTGGAGAAGCTCCAGGCAATCGTAGAGAGAGCCACCTGCTCTGTTCCAGTAACCGGGGCCCTCGTCACATCCTCCATCTCGAGGATAGGGATTTAAAAAATTGTCCAAGCACTGAAGGATTTTATGGATGGACTGGATCCTACGTTCTGGATCTTTCTCCAGGATGAGCACAGCCGCAAGCCAATTGGAGCAAATCCATGGATTCCAGTTGTTCACTATCCGTCCGTCAAATCCCATCCACCAAAAATCATCCCTTTCGAGGTTGACGGAGAGAATACGGCGTTCGACCTCATAATGGATGCGTTCACGGATAAGGGGAGAAATGCGGTCCAGTTGATCTCCAACAAGATAGTCTGTCCACGCCAGGAGCATGCATGTTTCAGCAGCGAAAAGATCGACTGTCGGTTCTGTGACATCCGGAAGACCTTCGCCGCGTTTCTGTACACCGACATGGGCAGGGACGCCCCAGTATGTCTCCTCGCAGATGGTCCAGACGCCGTTCATGATGTCATCCAGAAAACGTCCTTTCCCCTCTATGCACTCTCCGAGAACGAGTTCAGCCAGTTGTGTACGCCGACCGAAGGAGACCCTCTGGTAATTGCTCCTGTTTCCATCACGCACATACTCTAAAAAGATAGACGCTTTGGGTGTCTCCCAATCTCCATTCAAATATTTTTCTGCCCGCTGGATGTGGACCGTTCGTACCTGAACAGGCAGCCCTTGCCATGCCCGGTGTTCGGATGCGTTGGGAAACGGATGCCACTCCTCTGCCGACAGAACGATATTTTTCAGCCTTTGGGGAGGATATGTTTCACTGAGAATGTTGCTTTCCTCCTCTCCGAATCCAAGAGGAGCCAATGTGAATCCATAAACCAAAATTGCAATAAGAAAATTTCTTGCTCTCATTAAAGTACTCCAAACCATCTATTTTCTCTTCTTTTTCAGAGGTCCTCCAAGAGCACGATAGATAACCAGCCAAAAAGTGAACCAGAAGAGAGTCAGTCCGATGCGCCAGCCTATCGAATACTCTTGAAAAGGAAGCACAGGAAAATGTCTGTTGGTCAGAAGTTCAACGACGAGAAAGACGAAATTCAGAAAAAACAGCAAGACTAAAAGTCCTGCAGCTCGTCTTATGATTGGCTTCCAGATCACATTTCTGCCAAAAAAAGGAACGTTCATCCCTATTTCTCGTACTAATCTTCGTCTTCATCTTAGCAAAATACAAAAATACTGTAAATTTTGGACTCTGTCCCAAAGTGACGAGAAATAAAATTGTAATAAAGGTGCAGGCAAATGTCGGAGCGACATTGAAGACCCCGACCCAACCTAACCCAGCCTTCCGGAACCGTTCTTCGAGGGAATCCGACCCTGTCGGACGCCGAGGATGTATTGAGCACGACCATTCCAAAGGTTTGAGACTTGGATTAATATAGGATAAAGACCAATGATTTGGATTGAATATGCGGAGTTCCGCAGGCGCCGAGAAGAACGGTGAAGGAATGGCGTTAAAAATCTGAACGAGAGCAAAGACATTTCCCTGCACCTTACAGTGATACCTCATTCCAGTCACTTTGGGACAACGCCTAATTTTGGTCCTCTATCCCTGCTTGACTGCGAAGCTAAATTGGGATAGGCTTCCGTGAAGGATTTACCAATAAAAGAGAAAGATTATGAAAAGTAACAAAAAAACCTTCGTTCCTCTGATAGCGATCCTCACTATCGCAACATCAATATCCATGGGCAAAAGAGAGGATAGGGATAGAAACAAGAGAACTCCGGCAACGGGAACTCTCGGCATGGTCAGTACGGCCCATCCTCTTGCCACAGAGGCAGGGCTAGAGATTCTCAAACAGGGCGGAAACGCCTTCGATGCAGCCGTGTCTGTGGCCGCCACTTTGAATGTTGTGGAGCCGATGAACTCCGGAATCGGTGGCTATGGAACTATCCTCATCTATGCCTCAAAAAAGAAGGAGATCAGGTTCCTTGACTCCTCTGGAAAGATACCTGCAGCAGTGAATTCCGACGTTTTCCGAAAACCCCATCCAGATTACAAGAAAAACCGTTACGGTCCCAAAGCAGTCTCCACACCCGGGAATGTAAATGCCTGGGAAGCTCTGGCGAAAACCTATGGGAATCTTGAGTGGGAGGATCTGTTTCATCCTGCTCTAAAGGCAGCGGAACATGGATTTGTGCTGGATAAAGGCATGGCCCGGGCGATCGAATACTCCTATGACAGATTTCCCGACAACGCCAGGCCTATCTACGGAAAAGATGGCCGGGCTCTGAAAGCTGGCGAGAAGCTGGTCCAGAGGGATCTTGCTCATTCAATCCGTCTTATCGCTCAACAAGGAGCAAAGGCTGTCTATGGGGGCAGCCTCGGCAAGGCAATCGATAAAGCCATGTCCGAGTCAGGAGGCTTCCTGACCATCAAGGATTTGGAAGATGATAAAGCTGAATGGTGGGAGCCTATTCACATCACGTACAGAGATTGTGAAATCTTTACAGCATCCCCGCCCAGCACGGCTTTTCCCTCCTTGATCAGGCTGGGGCTGATGAGCCGGTTCGATTTTGCTGGCATGGGCCACAATTCTTTTGATATGCTCCACCGTTTTCTCGAAGCTAGTAAACACGCTTATTGGTGTCGGCTGCGCTATGCAGGCGATCCAGAGATCAATCCACCTCCACTGAACAAGTTGCTCTCTAACCAATATTGGGAGGAACAAGCGGAACAGATAAAAATGACAGAGGTCAAACCCTTTCGCTATCCTGACTTCGAAAGGGAAAAAGCACAGCACACCACCCATTTTGTGGTGGCAGATTCCGAGGGGAATATCGTCAGTGCAACCCAGACACTGGGAGGAGGATTCGGGAGTGGGATCATGCCTGAAGGTACGGGAATCTGGCTCAACAATTCTCTCTTTTTCTGCACCTTCGAGCCCAAGGGAAATCCGATGGATGCCCATCCAGGAAGGCGCAAACTCTCAGGTGACTGTCCAACTATTATCGTAAAAAAAGGACTGCCCTGGGCTGCACTGGGAACTCCTGGAGGACACACCATCGGCCAGACAGTTCCTCAGATGGTGATGAATCTTGTGGACTTCAAGATGGACATCCAGAAAGCCCTGGCTGCACCAAGGGTGACTTTTGCGGAGCCTGACAGGATCTATATAGAGGAGGGAATCAGCATGCAGGTGATTCAGCGCCTCAGAGCGTTAGGCCATAACATCCGGATAGTAAGCAAGCCGGGAGGAATTGGAAACGCCCACGGGCTGACCATAGAGTATGGAAAAAACGGAAAGCCCTCGTTATTCGAGGGAGCATCCGACCCGCGGGGAAGCGGATTGGCAAAAGGCCTAAACTGAGGAACCACGCTCAAAAAAGCATCCTGAACCGGTCAATTTCTCTTTGACCTTTTGTCCATTCTCCGGTAAAAATTTATATTGAATCCAAAAATGTTTAAAAAGGGAGTCCATGAGAGCAGCGAACTGCGGCGCGGCCTGCCTATGGTAGAGGTACGGGACCCCGAAGCGCTGGAACAGGAAAGAAAGTATCTGAAAGACATCGCAGACCGTCCGCACTTCTGGCAGCGATGGAGAGGCTACTGGAAACTTTCCGGACCGGGATGGGTACAGAGTGCTTTAACCCTTGGCGCTGGCTCTGCAGGCTCAGCTATTTTTGCTGGCGCCGTCTACGGCTACCGATTGCTCTGGGTACAGCCTGTCGCAATGCTTTTAGGCGTGGTGATGTTCGCCGCCGTAGGATATCAACTCCTCGTCACCAGGGCCCGCCCGTATGACGTGTTCTGGAAAAAGCTTCATCCCGTCGTAGCCATCCTCTGGGGATTCAACGTATTCTTGGCCTCTGTGGTCTGGCAGTTCCCACAGTATTCCCTCGGGACAGCCGTAGGCAGGGACATCTTTAAGGTATCTGGCATTCACGTCCCTAAGGGATTGATTGCCCTGCTCCTGCTCCTCATCGGGACCAGCATCTGTTGGGGCTACGAGAAGGGAAGCCGGAAAGCCATCCGTATTTTCGAGAGAATCCTCAAATACATGCTGATGTTCATGGTGGCTGCCTTTCTGCTCGTGGTTCTCAAAACCGGTGTGAACTGGAGCAAACTCTGCAAAGGATATTTTTCCTTTCACATTCCATGGAACCGGGAAGGCATTACCATTGTTCTCGGACAACTGGGGGCTGCCGTAGGCGTCAACATGACCTTCCTGTATCCCTACACCTTATTGGCCCGTGGCTGGGGAAAAGAACATCGAGGTTTGAAGAATTTTGATCTGGGCGCATCCATGTTTTTTCCCTTTGTCCTGGCCACAAGCTTCGTGATCATTGCCTGTGCCAATACTCTGAATGTCGAAGGAATTAGAATCACGGACGCCGTGGATGCAGCTCATGCTCTTCAACCTCTTGCGGGACTGACCTTCGGCCGAGTGGTCTTCTCCCTAGGAATCTTGAGCATGTGTCTGACAACCCTTGTTATCGAAATGCTGATTTGCGGATTTGTGCTCAGCGAGATGCTGCATTTCGAATTTCACGGATGGGCTTACAGGATAAGTACCATGGTCGCCAATATCGGCATACTCGGAGCCTTCACCAAGATGCCCTTCTGGCTTCCGGTGATCGTCTCGTCATTTAACCTGGTCATGATGCCTATAGCCTATATCGGCTTTTTCCTTCTCCAAAACAAGAAAGACTATCTAGGAGCAGAAATCAACCGCGGCAAAAAGGGAGCTGCCTGGAACACTTTACTCATGGTGGCAATTGTGGTCGTAGCTGCAGGTGCGGTCATAAAGGTTCTTTCTGTTTTAGGATTTTGGAAATAAAACTCATACAGAGCTGAGATGATCAAGAAAACCGTCTGGATTGAAATATTCCCTAGAGCCCTATGGATTTCGAAGTTTGCCCTCCTTGTAACGACCCAGTATATCTTTATCAGCAAGCCTCGATTGACGGATGACACCTTCAAGCTTATTCTCGGCATTCTGCTCAGTGTAGTGGGTTTCCTCTTCTGGATGTATGTGACACACTACATGCGTATTCAGGGTTCTTTTTCATCCAAAAAAGAACTGTGTACTGAAGGTCCGTTTAGATACATCAGACATCCCATGTATGTGACTGTCTACATCATGCTTGCTGGCATAGGCCTTCTCTTCTTTGCCTGGCTTTGGTTTGTTTTGATGCTTGTTTTCATTCCGGTATGGTATTGGATGAGCAAGATGGAAGAGAACCAGATGACAGGGATCTGGAAGGAAAAATACGTTGATTACAAAAGAAAAACAGGAATGTTCTTTCCAAAATTTAAACTCAAAGGGAGATAGAAAAGTGCGAAAAAAAGCCCTTTTTTTACTCCTGTCCATGGTTCTGACCATCCTGATGTCTCTTTTGTTCACCTACCAAACTCCAGAACAAGTAGAATCAGAAATAAAGCTACTGATCGACGCCTGGGTTGCTATGTGGAATTCCTATGACCTTTCCATGGTGGAAAAACTGTTTCTTGTCGACTCCCATGTCTCCTACTTTTCCTCAGAAAAGGAAGGATTGATCAGTGGAATCGATGCTATCCGCAATCACCATGCGGGCTTTGGATTCGTTGACGGAGGAAAAAAGCAAGATAATAAGCTCTGGATTGAAGATATCCATGTCCAGGTTTTCGGATCCTCAGCGGTCGTCGCCGGGATCTGGCACTTCCAAAAAGAATCAGACGAGTCAGCACAAATCCAGAAAGGTCCCTTTACTTTTGTCTGTGTGAAGGAGCTCGAAGAGTGGCGCCTCGCCCACGTCAATTTCTCGGAGTATAAATAGACTATTCATAGTTGACTATGTCACACTAAGAGTATATTAATATTGATATCAATATGTACAGAATAGATACCTATAAATAAACTCCAGAGTGAAAGGATTGAAACGATGAAGGAAACCAAAAAAAATTCTGCAACAAAAACGCAAAAGATCTCACGGCGTGAATTCCTGGGCGCTTCCGCAACCGCTGCTGCAGGACTGATTGTCGTTCCCCGCCATGTGCTGGGAGGTCCACATTACACAGCTCCAAGCGATAAGTTGAATATCGGCTGTGTGGGTGTTGGGGGGAAAGGCACTTCCGATATCTGGAGCGTTTCATCAGAGAATGTCGTGGCCTTGTGCGATGTCGACGACTTACAGATGTCTAACTTCCTGAAGCATGAACGAAACAATCCCCAGCATCAACCGATGTACGATAAGGCCAATAAATACCGCGACTTCCGCATCATGCTCGAAAAGGAAAAAAGCCTCGATGCGATAACAGTAACCACACCAGATCATACCCATGCAGTGATCGCTTTGATGGCTATCAAGATGGGAAAACACACCTTCGTGCAGAAGCCTTTGACCCACACGATCAAGGAAGCGCGTATGCTGTCAGAGTCCGCCAAGAAAGCCAATGTGATCACCCAAATGGGCAACCAGGGCCATTCCATGGAAGGCGCTCGGCTGATCAATGAGTGGATTTGGGATGGCGCGATCGGAGACGTGCATGAAGTCCATGTCTGGACCAACCGTCCGATCTGGCCCCAGGGTATCGAAGCGCCCAAAGAAATTCCTTCAGTGCCTTCAACCCTGGACTGGAATCTGTGGCTGGGCCCGGCTCCTTTCCGCCCTTATCATCCAGCATACTGCCCTTTTTCCTGGCGCGGATGGTGGGACTATGGTACAGGCGCTCTGGGTGATATGGGCGCCCATTTGATGGACCAGCCCTATTGGGCTCTCAAACTGGGTTATCCCCTCTCTGTACAGGCCAGCTCAACGGTTTTCACCAAGGACTCCTACCCTCTAGCAGAAGTTGTCACATACGAGTTTCCTGCCCGGGGAGAAATGCCTCCAGTTAAATTGACCTGGTATGACGGAGGATTGACGCCACCCCGGCCGCCTGAGATGGAACAGGGCCGCATGATGGGCGATGAAGGAGGTGGTGTGTTGTTCATGGGTGAGAAGGGCATCCTTATGTGCAGCACCTACGGCGATAATCCCCGTCTCGTTCCTGAATCCAAAATGAGAGATTACACGCGCCCCGAAAAAACAATACCCCGTTCTCCAGGAATCCACGAGGAATGGATCGAAGCCATCAAGGCTGGTAAAAAATCCACCACGGACTTCTCCTACTCAGCAGCCCTGACCGAAACCATGCTTTTGGGAAACATCGCCGTCCTTATGCAGGAGCATCACACCAAATTACTGTGGGATAGCCAAAAGATGGAATTCACCAACCTGCCAGAGGCAAACCAATTCATCAACAAGCCTTACCGCCCCGGCTGGTCTTTGTAAACCTTTAAAGCGCTGACCTGAATGCGCCATTTATCTTTTCGTTCTTTGGAGGTAAGAATGGTGAAAACCGTTTGGGCCGTTTTTCTCTTAGTTTCACTCATACTCATCTGTTCGTACGGATGTGAGGGCAAAATGGACAAGACAGCACAAAAGGTACCGGATATCCGATGGAGGATCCACGATCCGGATCGACCTCAACCCCCAATCGTCAATCCCGGTTCTGCAGGAAATCCTGTATCAGTCCCATCAGACGCACTTATTCTTTTCGACGGCACAAACCTTTCCCAATGGGAAGACAGCAAGGGGCAGCCAGCCCGATGGAAGGTAGAGAATGCCTATACGGAAGTTGTCAAGAAGGCAGGATCGATCCGGACCAAAAAAAAATTCGGGGACTGCCAGCTTCACATCGAATGGGCGGCGCCTCTCCCAGCCACAGGAGAAGGCCAGGACAGAGGCAACAGCGGCGTGTTCTTGATGGAAAAGTATGAGGTCCAAGTACTCGACTGCTTTGAAAACACCACCTATCCAGACGGCATGACTGCTTCCATCTATGGCCAGTATCCCCCTCTCGTCAACGCCTGCCGGCCTCCCGGAGAGTGGCAGACCTACGATATCGTTTTCCACAGGCCCCATTTCGATGAGGAAGGCACTTTGATCCAGCCTGCCCGTATGACCGTGTTCCACAACAATATTCTGGTTCACGACAATCGGATTTTGACCGGTCCCACAGATCACAAAAAAAGTCCTCCTTATGTGTTTCATCCGGAAAAACTCCCCATATCGTTGCAAGATCATGGGAATCCCGTTCGTTATCGAAATATCTGGATTAGAGAGCTCGAATGATGTTTCCTGAGCAGAGGGACCGAATCATCTTATAATCGAACTGAGAGGACAGAATGACCCAAGAACATCTATCGAAGAGACACCGCAAAGGAAGAGGAAAAACAGCCTTGCTTCTGGCCATCTTACTGGTTGCTTCCTTGTCGATTCTTCTTTCTTGGGCAGGGCAAAAGAAAAAAAAGGCTCTTTTTGTCTGGGGAGGTTGGGAAGGCCACGAGCCGAAAAAATGCGTCGACATCTTTGCTCCCTGGCTCGAACAACAAGGCTTTGAGGTCGAAATATCCGGCACTCTGGATTCCTACCTGGATGTGGAGAAGCTGAAATCTTTGGACCTCATCGTCCAGGTCTTCACTATGTCCACGATTACTAGTGAGCAGGAAAAGGGGCTGCTGGCAGCAGTTCGCAGCGGTGTCGGGCTGGCAGGATGGCATGGAGGCCTGACAGATTCATTCCGCAGCAACACAGAATACCAGTTTATGGTGGGCGGTCAATGGGTCGCGCATCCTGGTGGAGTCATCGATTACGAAGTCAACATCATCGATCATGAAGATCCGATCACAGCGGATCTATCCGACTTCAAGATGCACTCTGAGCAGTATTACATGCATGTCGATCCGATAAACGAGGTTCTGGCCACAACTACCTTCTCTGACGAGCACGCTCCATGGATCGATGGTGTGGTGATGCCGGTCGTTTGGAAGAAGATGTACGGAAAGGGCCGGGTTTTTTACACATCGCTGGGACATGTGGCCAAGGATTTCGATGTGCCACAGGCTAGAACCATCGTACAGAGAGGAATGCTCTGGGCCGCCAAAAGCCTTGAATAAACCAGGTCTCTCAACGGATTCAAAGGGGCTTCTCAGAAGGATGTTCCTCCTTGACGGATTTATCCTCTTTGATTAGAGACCTGACTTTTAAAAGTTCTTTAAACACACCCACAGCATCGCCTGCAGGTTTGAGTCTCGTATCCAGGTCGCAGGTCCACTCTACAGGAAATTCCTCGATACGGTATCCGCGTTTGAGCGCTCGAAGAAGGACTTCCAGCTCGAACAAAAATCCGGATATCACACAATGTTTAAACAATTCTCTGGCAATTTTTCCGTCATAGACTTTGAATCCACACTGTGTGTCACTGATCCTGCGAGGCAGACCTGTCAACATCAAGGCTGCCTGGCGAAAAAACCAGGACAGTACCCTCCTTTGAAGTTTTCTGTTTCTTTTTATGACGGTTTCCTTCAAACGCCTCGAAGCCATAGCTATATCCAAATCACCGGCGCGGATCTTTTCGATCTGTGGAAGCGCGTTGGCATAAGGCACACAGGTGCCGCTGTCAGCAAAGAGAACCACATCTCCCTGCGATGCCAGAATACCGGTCTTCACCGCAAATCCCTTTCCCTTATTCTTTTCCAGGCTGATCACATGCAGAACCACTGAGGCAGGGATGCTGGCCTTTCGGGCTTCCGCTGAGGTGCCGTCCGTGCTGCCGTCATCAACAACGATAACCTCCCCTGTCATTTTTTCTCTATCCATAAACAAAGCTGCGGCTTCTACATCGAAGCGGATTTTGCTGGACTCATTCAAGGCGGGTATGACAATCGAAACGTCCATCATTCTGCTGCCTGCCTCTCCAAAATTTTATCCCACAGATCCTTTTGGATATGAAGGACCAGCAATACTTCGGGACGCAGTCCGTAGAATTCGGATTGGTGGGTATTTTGAAGATCCGGCCACAACTTTTCTGTCTTCTCGACCGAAGAGATGATCAGTGGGACTTCATCCAGCCCTCCAGCTTCCTCTACCTCCTGCCAGTAACCCACTCGGGTGAATTTCCTTAAATACCAGGGAAGAGGCCAGGCTTCATCGGGAAGGGTGATCACCTTGATCAGCATCCCCTCACCATCCGGGTGATGTCGGGCTGCGGCATTGACACGCTGGATAAGGTTTAAGAAATCCATGCTGGTATGGGCATAGACATAGGGATTTCGGGAATCGGCGTAGAATCTAAAATTCGCGCGGAAACTCTGCATGCCGAGATGATAAAGGCCAGCTCCAAGAATAACGATAATCAGCCCCTGGACAAGGAACCTTTTACTGGACTCAAGAAGAAAAGCAATCCCATTTCCTGCCAGCAAAATGATTCCGATGTAAAACGGGAGCATATTCCATGGAGTCTTATACGGAATCAGAGAATAAATGATCGTTGCCAGCAGGGCATAAAAACACACAAAGCGTACGAAAAGGGGATGAGCGTCCTTATCGTGTACAGGTTTGAAGGCAACAATACAGCCTATCAATGCCAGAGCCAAGATCACAGCCTCGCTCCAAACAGGTCCGTTTCCATAACGGGAAAAAACAAGCATCTTCAGATAATAAGGCCAGGGATGGGAGTGGAATCCAGCCTCCGAAGCTTTCTCAAAATAGGTCCGAAAAGCAAGGACAGAATCCAGAATGCCTTTGGGATTTTTAAAAAAAGAGGAAAACATGAGATAAGAGACACAAAGAGCTGTTCCCAAAAATGCCCCAAGATGACCGAGGCTGGACTTCTCTGGCTTCGCATCGAGGCGCATAAATTCTCTTCGGACATGTCGAGTCGAATAAACCCGAGCAAACAACAGAGAAACGGCAAGGGACCCAAAAATGATGAGGCTGGTTTCTTTTGTTGCATACAGCATTCCGAAAAAAAAACCGGTGGCAGCTGCCCATCCCCATGTACGGTTCATGTGGTAGCGCCAACTGGCTCCGATGGCTCCGACAAGGAAAAAGACCAGTAACGTCTCCTGGATGTAGAACCGGTTGTAAAAGACCATAACAGGAGATATGGAGATAAAAATCCCGGAAAAAAAGACAGCCGAAGCCGAATATCCCCCTTTGAACAACAATAGAAGAAGAACCAATCCCACACCGAAGACAGCAGGAACCAGACGAAGCGTCCTTTCGTCCAAAGAAGAAAATGAGTTTTTGGAGCTTATCCAAGCAAAAGGGAGGGTACAGTAATAGAGGGAAGGGCCATGATGCTCGTTCGGATCGTACCGGTAAGCATTCTTCTCCAGCAGCTCACCGAACTTGACGGCCTGGTTGGCCTCGTCATGATGCATAGGACGAAGGCCTAGATTCGCTACTCGAAACACAAGGGCTGCACAAACGACAAGGAAGAACAGCCCATAAAAAGCGGTGTTTTTACTCATCAGCAGGAGTGCCGTAGATTTCCACCTCGACGTAATGGTTCATATCATTCGAAGTGTTTCCTCTGCTGTAGAGACGCACATACCGAGCCTTCACTCCCTTGGAATCGATCAGCCTCCCCTCGTTGGTCTCGATGTATTCCTTCTCTTTTCCGACACCCAGGCCAGCGGAATTGTCATGATCATTGTTAAAAACTGTCTTGACCCCCGTGATGAAATCAGGATCTTCAGAAACCTGTACGATCACATCACGATAAACCCGAGCTTGGCTGTGGTAGTGCCAGATAAGAATGGCATGGAGACCATAGGAATCTTCGAGGTCGATCTGAACCCACTGAAGCATCGGTCCGAGCTCCACATAGTACCCCTCTTCACCGGATTTCTCTCCATCGGTCACAAATTCCAGTTCACCGATGACTGGCTCTGTATCGCTTCCTGTTACAGGCTTATCGAGAGAGAGAAGTATCGAACCCTTGGGAACATAGAAGGGACCTCTCCTCTTCCCGGTTATTCTTTCCAGGTTGGGACTGCGGATGTTGCGTGGGGTTCCGACGAACATCGGCTTGGGAAGCTCCAGTTTCAGCTCTTCCTTTTCCTGGTCCTGGAAAGAGAATCCCGTATCCAAAGGAAAAAGGATCATTGCCATTAAAGCGAAGCCAATCAAAGAATGTCTTTTTATCATCGCTCACTCCTTATCCTTACAGCTAATTGCATTTACATTTAATTTTTGGCTTTTTCCCAAAGTGAGGGAAAATAAGATTGTAATAGATGGTCAGGGAAATGTCTGAGCGACATTGAAGATTTAGCCTTCCAGAACCGTCCTTCGAGGGAATCCGACCCTGTCGGACGCCGAGGATGTATTGAGCACGGCAATTCCAAAGGCTTGAGACTCGGATTAACATAGGATAAAGTCCAATGATTTAGATTGATCATGCGGAGTTCCGCAGGCGCCGAGAAGGACGGTGAAGGAATGGCGTTAAAAATCTGAATTAGAGCGAAGACATTTCCCTGCACCTTGAAGTGATGCCTCGTTTCTGTCACTTGGGGACAAAGCATAATTTTTATTTCCGTTCTTTTGTTTTATCAGCGATATCTGGATTGAATATCCTGCACATTCGGGAATCGATCACCACAAGAGCCCAAACGTCTGGATGGATCATACAAAAATTTCTGACCTCTTCTGTGTCCATGACCATGAATGCTGTGGAGAGAGCATCGGCAACAGCAGCGGATGGATGGGAGATCCAGGCTGCCAGGTGTCCCTTTGCCGGCATTCCTGATCTGGGATCGATAATGTGTTTCCCTTTCACCTCTGTCCCTGAGCCGCTCAAAGCTCTATTCCTCAGAAAGAATTCCCGAGGTGCTTGGGGGCAGCTCCAGTCTCCGCCGATTCCCACCAGCCAGCCTCCTTTCTCTGTGAGATCATCAGGAGGGGAACCCACTGCCAAGGCCGTGCTGGTTCCACCATGCACCAGGGCGCGATCGATGTCCCAGTCGGAGAGGATATCCAACGTCCGATCCAACGCGTATCCTTTTCCTATGCCGCCAAGATCCAGACTCAGTGCCCTATATTCACTATCCTTCTCATAAGGCCTGATTCTAAGCACAAATCCTCGAGAAGTCTGGGATAATTCTAAAAGATTCATGATGTCCGCTCGAGAACCGCCGTATCCTGAAATCACATCTCTCCTGTATTTTAACAGAGAGCCGACATTGATATCAAAAGCCCCTTGAGTCTGAGAAGAGATCCTGAGGGCCGTCTTTAATACTTCATAGGTTTCCATCCCGACCTGCAGGGATTGTCCTGGCAGCAGACTGTTGATCTGTCCGATTTCACTGCAGGGGTCGAAACGATTGAAGAGCCTCTCGATCCGATCGATCTCGGCAAAGATAGATTGGGAAACCTGACGTGCGTATTTTTCGTCCGCACCGGCAATCAGAATTTCGAAGGTGGTTCCCATAGAAAAATGGGCGAACCGAAAGACGTCACGCACCACTTTTTCGCTCATCGCCTTTCATCGACAACAGAAAAATAGAAAAAGGCGATGGAGGCGAGAAGCAGTTCCAAGGCAGCGTAACGGTGAACCTCAAACAGGACAAGTTGAGTCCTCAAAGAAAAGGAGGGCAGCATCTGGCTCAGGGCTGTCAAAATCAGGACAAATCCAGATGCCACAAAGATCCAGAAAAAGATGACCTGCCAGAGCTTCCGTATACCTGACTTTGTCTTGAGATTGAATGCCCCTTCTTTTCCCTTAAAATTTTCTGGATCCCAAACATAATAACGAGCACGAAAGATGACAGCCAGGCATAAACAAACGGCAAAAAGGCCTCCCAGGACGACATGAAGAAGAAGAAAAAACCCGAATATGCGCAGGCCTAAAAGAGCAAATAAAAAACCACTCAAGATGAGATAGCTTGCACTCAGCCCCAGGCATATAAATATCCACCTCTGAGTCGGGGGATACCTCTGGATGATCCGAATTCGATACAGTTCCTCTCCTCGTTCGAGCCAGGGAATTCTGAATAAGGCTATCGGTCGATTTCCGAGCCAGGAGAAGTAATTCTTTAGTATAAATCCTTCAGATCCACTGATCCCTGATCCTGGACTCCTGCGGAACCGATGATAGGAAAGCAGGAAAAGAAGAGCGAGAATAAAAACGACAGTAACTATCCCGAACATGAAATGCTATCTCCTCCTCTCCAAGAGCCCCGTGTATCTGCCCAAGAGCACTAAAAACATGAGGAACAGAATCGATCCCACGATCGCTGCTGCCACAAAGAGGACGACTTTGAAGATGGGGCGCACCCTGAATGACAGGCCAAAAAGCTTTTGATAAGGCTTATCCAAATCCATGAACACATGGGCCGACCGTTCTTCCACCCATCCTGTTTTCAGAGGTCCTGTTCCAATAATTTTGCCGAAGAAGAAAGCCGATCCTTCCGTGTGACAATCCGTACACCCGTTTACACCTAGAGATTGTTGTGCCGGACGGACCCGGTGCCCCAAAGGCCAGACAACCGGCTCGGCGGCAGGATGCCTGGCGGCTGAAAGATTCCCATCCCCATCGAGACGGAACAGCCTTCCTCCTGAAAGATAGACATAATCTTCTTCATCCAAGGCCTCGCTTGAGGGAGATGAGGTAGAACTGTCATTCTGGCCCTCTCCTTTCTCGGAAAGAACCTCGAGGATCCATTCAACCTGCTCCTCAGTCAATTTCTGTTCAAATCCAACAATTTCCCTTATTGTCCGAATTTGAAAGTCAGACACAACAGGTATTCTCTCTTCTTCTTTGAGCCAGAAAAGCTCGGCGGTATCCACATCTTCTTTCGGACTCTCGAGCTTTTCCAAGTAGCCCTCTGTGAGCTGATACATGGCCTTTTTATAAATCACGACTGGCATTCCAGGCGCATCATCGAGTCTGGACAGAGCAGTGAGAATATTTTGAATACGGGTTTCGGCATCAACATCCGGCTCTTCTGCATCTGGATCAAATTCAGGAATAAGGGAAGTGATCCCTCCCTTGTCCTTGACCGCCCAAAAAATTTCTGGCTCCGTCCGTTTTCCTGAGTAGGGAGTCACATCCAGCAGCCCGTCAACATTCGGTTCATAGACCTTACCCGATAAAACCAGAGCCGGGATCCCTTGAATGTCTGCATAAAGAGCAAGGGTTTTTAAAACCTCTGCAACATCTTGTTCAACTGTAAGCAGACTCCCGGCTGCCTCTTCCACATAAGGAGGTTCGAGGGGAGAAATTCTCTCTCCTTCCAGTCTTGCCCAAAAAGCGGGCCATATCAGTCGATGAGGCGACATCTTGCCTGTGCTGTTTCTAACGTAGACCGGCGCGACGATGGTAGGCCATTCTGTAAACCACTGAGCAATACCGTAGATACCGAGCCGATTGGCCCGTGAGGTGCGAACCCGCATAAGGGTTTTCAAAGGAAGAGGTCCTGCGTGACAGACCGTGCAGGAAAGTCTTTCAAAGTGAACGGCAGGGATTCCCGAGTGTCGGGGATAAGGCGCTCCAAGTCGGCCTTGAGCCGGGCCTCCTTTCTTAGACAGGCTATCGCCCAGATGGCAGCCCTGACAGGTGAAATCGGCTCTCTCCCCTTCCTGATATTCCTCGGCTTCTCCCTCATATCCTCGAATCATGTTGTGACTGATATCATTCCGGTGGCAGTCCACACACCTCAAGCCGGCAGCAGAATGGACATCCTGCTCTGCAGTGTATCTTTTCTCTCCCACCAGATGAACCGAATGACAGGCGAGACAGCGTTGGTCATCGATTCCAGGTGCAATGTCAAAAAAGACCCTGTGTTTGCTGTCAAACCGCTCCCGTACATACTTCACAAACGGAACCACAGCCCACTCTGTGTCATCCGGGTTGGGGCCGTCGTATAGATCCCAGGTCCCAGGAAGCCGGGAGGCCATGCCTCCGACCTCTCCCAGTCCCGAAGCTGCGACCGCAGCCCATCGAAAATTATGCCGCAGGACCTGCTTGGCCCATTCGCTGTGGCTCTGCATTCTGGAAGCATTGTGACAGCCCATACAGTTGATCTCCAGTTTCCCAGAGACACCCCAGCGGCTCTCAGGGCTGGTTTCCTCATCGTCCGGTTCTGAAATCCCGCCTCCGGTCATGTGCCTTCCGAAAAGCAGGGTAAAGTCCCAGGCCGTCAACCCCAAGTTACTGGGATTCCACGTCCCCTCCTCATCTCGGTAAGAAAGAGGCAAAATTGTACCGGTCTTTATGTCCACCCAAATCCAGGGCTCACCCGGTCGTCCATTTTGCGAGGAAGAGGGCGAAGCGAAGTGCAGGCCTCCCCGGATAATGCTGTAATCGTGACAAGGCGCACATGTGAATTTGGTCGAATAGGGTAAGGGATAGGATTCCGAGGGGACAACGAGCTCATCGAATTCATCTTTGAGCTGGATCAAATGGACTGCAGTTGTTCGGCTCCCATCCCAGGACTGAATCTTTTGTTTGTCTTGAAGTTCCTGACTCGTTTGGCTCTCTTGTGCATCCATCAAATACAAGGATCCTAGAGCGAACAAAAAGAGGGATAGGATCGAAAAAATAATTCGAAAACGATGGTTCTTTTTTGTCATGCTCTGAAAAGTTCGGGACGAAAAGACAGCGGACGCCGCATTTTGACGGCTTCATTCGCTTTGAGAACCATAACCGCCGATTCATAACCAATCTCTGCCGGACAGCTCAGAGGAGTGCCGTGGAGGATGGCATTAAAAAAGTTTTCCAGATGCGGCTGATGGGCCGGTTTCGCCAATTCGACAGGCAAAGGCCACCTTCCTGCTTCGGCAGTGACCCTCACATCCAGGAAGATGTTCTTGGTGTCCAGCTTCTGGAGAGGAGGTTTTTCAGATATCAAGTAGCCCTCCTTCACCAAGGATTCCCATTCTGGCGCATGGGCCTCGCGAATCGCCCAGTTACCTATTTGAGGAACCTCAGATATGACAAGGGATCCATTCTCTCCCATGAAGGTCTCGTAAAATCCTCCATGTTTGGTGGTTGTCTGGACCTGGTAAAAGGCGCGAGTCGATCCTGAGTCTGTCTCGAACTCATAAATGGCCATGACATTGTCATACCAATCCCGATCCTTGTAATAATCAAGACCGCCGCTGGCCATGACGGACTGGGGTTTGGCGCCCAGGACCCAGGTGAAAAGATCGATCTGATGGGAACCTAAGTCAACCAGAGGTCCCCCCCCATACTTCTTGAACCAGCGCCAGTTTCTGAACTCATCCATGGAGCCGTATCCATACTGTTCCAGTTTATTCTGAGGAATGGTGTATCTTTTCGGCCAACCCAGCATGTCGCTCTTGGCCCGATTCCACTGCGCATAAATGGCATTGATACGTCCGAGGATTTTTTTTTCCTTGATCAGCCGGTCGATGGCGTGGATGTAGCGGGGATTGCTCCGGCGCTGATGCCCGATCTGGAGAAGCTTCCCGGTACGGCGGGCGGTCAAGACCATGGACCTGGCCAAATCCAGGGAGTTGGACATCTCTTTTTCACAGTAGACATGGAGGCCGGCTTCCATGCAGGCATTGGCATGTTCGGCATGCATCCAGTCCGGGGTAGCCACGATCGCAGCATCCAGGTCTTTCTCTTTGCTCAAAAGCTCCCTGTAATCCTCATACACACTCACCTTGAACCCGTATTTCTTCAGGTACTGGCTTGCGTAGCGCTGGCTGTAGTCCCAGATATCACAGACGGCACTCATCCTTACCTGGGGAATCCGGAGGCAGGACTCGATCAGGACCCGGCCCTGCACGCCTGCTCCGATGACAGCTATATTGAGATCGGCTTTTTTCTGTGGTTCCTGCGTCCTTCGGATAAGCGGTGGCTTGGCCAGGGGTGGCCCGACCAGAGCTATACCCAACCCGGCAGAGGCCGAGGATTTGAGAAACTCCCGGCGTGAGAATCCTTTTCCTTTTTCGACATTTTGTGATTCAGACATTTTTATCTCTCACAAAGAAGTGTTTTATCCGAGCGCAATGCACTCTTAATAATAACTCCAGAGCGATGTATTTGTTTTAGCCTTTGAAATCCTTATCGAAAGCTGCTTCTGAAGGAGCAAAATTGATGCTCTTGACAAATTCTACCGATTCCTGAGCTCCAAACTCCCGATCCATTCCATTGTCTTCCCACTCAACCGAAAGTGGACCATCATACCCGATATCGTTGAGGGCCCGGATAATCTCTTCGAAATTCACATCTCCATGACCCAGGGACCGGAAGTTCCATCCCCTTCGAAGGTTGCCGAAAGGGAGATGCGAGCCGAGAATGCCCGACTTTCCATCCAGGGTGACGGCCACATCTTTCATGTGGGTGTGATAGATCTTGTCCGGGAATTCAAGGATGAACATATGGGGTTCCATTCCCTGCCAGACCAGGTGACTGGGATCAAAATTCAACCCCAGAGTCGGTCGGTTCTCGAAAACCTCGAACAGCTTCTTTGTTGAATAAAGGTCAAAAGCAATCTCAGTAGGATGAACTTCGAGTGCGAACTTGATCCCCAAACGGTCAAACTCGTCAAAAATCGGTGTCCATAGCTCAAGAATCCTTTTGAAGCCCGCTTCGATCATCTCATCCGTAGTGGGCGGAAAGGAATACCAGAAAGCCCAGATGGGCGATCCCATGAATCCGTTGACCACAGAGCACCCCATGTTCTTTGCAGCCTGGGCCGCAAATTTCATCTCTTCGGCGGCCCATTGGCGTATCTCATCGGGCTTGCCCTTGAATTCATCCGGGACAAACACTTCCAGCCGCTCATCATACCGATCGCCTACACACTGACCGGCCAGATGGGCTCCAAGAGCCCAGCATTTCAGATTGTGCTTCTCCAGAATCTTTTTTTTCTCCTCAACATATCCAGGGTCTCCGGCGGCTCTGCGCACCTCCATGTGATCTCCCCAGCAAGCGATCTCCAGACCATCATAGCCCCATCCGCTGGCTTTCTTGCAGATCTCCTCGAAGGGTAAATCCGCCCATTGTCCTGTAAATAAAGTCACTGGCCTAGCCATACTCTCCTCCTTTTATATGTGCAGCCCTATCGGAATGACTTCCTGATATTGCTGTATAGATTATGTTTCGGCATTTCTCATGAAAGATTCAGGATCAGAAATCTATCCAGACGGCTCCGTTCTTGGAGCTTTCTACGCATTTTTCGATAAATTTGACACCCTGGATTCCCTCATCCACTCCCGGATAATCCCTGTCTGCGGCGCTGAGGGATTCTCCTGCCAATTTTTTGCCCAGTGCGGTACAGAAGGTGGAATAAATGTTGGCAAAAGCTTCAAAATAGCCCTCTGGATGACCAGCAGGAACACGGGAGTAGCTCTGGGCATGGGGATACATATTGTCGCGGCCCCTGGAGATGATTTCAGTCGGCTTGTCCAAAAAGCAGATCTTTGCATAGTTGGGATGTTCCTGGCACCACTCCAGAGAGCCCTTTGTTCCGTATATCCGTACTCTGAGACCGTTATCATTTCCAACCGCAATCTGAGAGCTCCAGTAGAGACCCTTGGCTCCGCTGTCATAGTTGACCATGATGGAGGCGTTATCATCCAGAATACGTTCCCCAACAAAGGTATCCAGGCGGGCACACAAAGAACGGATCTTGAATCCGGTCAGATAGGAGACCATGTTCTCGATGTGGCTTCCGATGTCGCCAACGCAGTTAGAGGGACCGGAGATCTCTGGATTCGTCCTCCAAGCAGCCTGCTTCTGTCCGGTCCGTTCCAGAGGATTGGACAGCCACTCTTGAGGATACTCGGCGTTGACAAAACGGATATCACCCAGGTCTCCTTTGGCAATCATCTCCCGCAGGTGTTTGACGATGGGATATCCGGTGTAGGTGTAGGTCACACAAAAGAGCAGGTCTTTTTCAGATGACAATCTCTCCAGCTCCTCGGCATCGCCGCTGGCTGTAGTCAGAGGTTTATCACAGACAACATGGATGCCATGTTCCATGGCCAGTTTGGATATTGCAAAATGTGAATTGTTCGGGGTCACGATAACGACAAAATCGATCTTATCCTCCCTCTTTCCCTCAGCCACCATCATCTCCTCAAAGGAAGGATACAGACGGTCCTCGCCCAATCCGAGCATCTGTCCGGTCGTCAAAGTGTTCTGATAATCCCGCGAAAAGCAGCCTGCGACCAGCTCGGCTTTGCCATCCATGGCAATCGCCTTGCGGTGGACTTCGCCAATAAAGGCATCTTGACCACCTCCAACCATGCCGTATGTCAGTTTTGTCGTCTTTTTACCTGTTTTGCTGCCTTCGATCATGATCGCACCTCCTTTTGAGATAGGGGGAATGAAACATCACTCTCGCCAATGTAGATATATACTAATCCAAACTGCCTAAATTTTCAAAGTGCAGATCACAATTTCTCGAAATCGACCCTGTTCGCTTTTCAGAGCCTCTGAGCTCCTCAATTTCAGTGATGCTTCCAATGGAAGCCCGGGTATTCGACAAATATTTATAGATTATGAAGAACGATCTTTCTTTTTCCGTGGGGGATGCACGGCTTTGACACGGTTTACGAAATCATTCATTTCCAATGAGGCGATGCTGTCTCCGATTAAATCGAGGGGAAGGTTCTCTATTTTTTTAAATCTCACACACGATTTGCCTGCATCATATCTCTTCCCGGTTGCCCTGTAAGCGGATTCAAACTTCTGTCGGGCTTCACCGTTCATATAGACCCCAGTCAGATAGACTGCCATATGGTTTTTCTGGGATGCTAAAGCTGCATACAGTAAGGGTTTGCCGTTGTAGGTGAGCGGAAAGATTTCTAAGGGAACTTGATAGGTAATCATGCCCCAGTTCATCACTTCCTCATAACCCTTTGGAAGATTGCCCAGTATGACCTGGCGGACAGCCTGTATCGCTTTCCTTCGGTCTTCCGGCAGTTCTGCCAGATACTCTCCCACGCTCGAGGCCTTTGACCGCATATGATATTTCTCCTTTTTTCGATTATGAACTATGCTCTGTTTTGCTCAGAAATGTATTGTGACTGTTGCTGTCTATGGCATTTGGAGTTCTTCTTTGATTTTTTCGATGGCTATTTTGGCCTCGGCCTCCACGGCTTTCTCTAGAAGCAGAGACTCAGCCAGATCCAGCGCATCTTCCGACGCAAAGGTCGGAAGGATGCCGAGGATGATTTTTTTCTCTTCCGGCCTGCTGATATCCAAGACATTTCGAAGAGATTCGACGGCTCTTTCAGGTGACCGGTACTGTTCCATCTCCACCATACGGATGTAGGACTGTAAAGACAATATCTTATGAACGGGATTTGTGGTTGTGCGGGCAATATGGAGCAGGTCTTCTTGGGCCGTCGTTGTAGGCCAATCGGCAAGAGCCCGAACTGCTGCATCCTGTATGTCGAGGTTCTCTTCCTCGAGGGCCGACCGAAGGACAGGCAGTGAACTGTCGTCCCCTATTTTTCCCAACGTTCTGTAGAGACCCTGCCGGCTCGGTACATCCGACACTTCTGGTAGGACATTCATAACAGGCCTTGCCCGACCTTCCCCTTGTGGGCCTTTCTGTACAACGGCAGCAATGGTGCTGGCCATTTCCATCTGCTCCCTTTCTTCTTCAACTGAGATGAGAAGATTGACCAGGAGTGGAAGGTCTGAAGGAGAGCCGACATCCTTGAGAGCTTTTATGGCCTGCTGACGAGTTCTGGCATCCGCAGAGCGGGCTTTGGATAGAAGCCAATTCAATCCCTCTTGGATCCTGCGTTCTCCGACACTCATGATCAACTCGTTCTGAACATCCGTATCGTTCTGCTTGGCCAGGTTCAACAATATGGTCTGATCCACATCCTTTCCTTTTAAGCTCCAGAGGCTGGTGCGGGCAACTTCCTGTTCCTGTGCCCTGGACTTGGCAGCATGATAAGCAAGAAGCTCCACGGTGGTTGCGTCGCCTATATCTTCCAGTGCACGTAAAGCTGCAATCCTTATATCCCCATTCTCATTCCTTGCAGCCTGGATTGCCGAATCAAGAGCGGCCTTCACCGGATAGTGGGACAGGACTCCGAGAAGTTGAATCTGACTCTTTGGGGGCAGACCATGGAGTAAAGCACACACTTCCTGGATGTCCGACTCACCAAATGCGTTCCTCACACATGAAATGGCTGGCTCATACCATTCCGTATAACTGCCTTTCAGGGCGCTGACGATGACCCCTTTGGCTTCTTTTCCCAAAGCGGCCAACCGTCCCCTGAAGGCTGCTTGACGGATGTGCAATGGGAGTTCAGTCTGGATTAATGTTTCAAAAATCCCTGCAGCTTGATCAAAATTTTTGTTTGCGAGATGCTCTTCAGCACAACCCAACAGGGAAGAAGCCACTTGTGCCCGCAACTTTCCTGAGGTATCGGGAAGAGCATGGGAGAGAACATCGACTGCCTTTGGATGAGCGATCCGTCCCAATGCCGTGGCAGAAGCAACTGCTTCAGCCTCATCCACTCCGTATAAGAATTTCTCCAGGTAGGGCACAGCTTTTTCAGCTCTCCGATTCCCCAGCGAGGCCAGGATTCCGAGCCGTACCTTCCCGTCCGTTTTGCCCAAACTCTGGATCAAGGCTTGCTCTACCGATGCATCTGAAATTTTTTCCAGGGCATAGCGTGCCAGATCGGATGTTTCTTCCTGGTTGAGCATTTTTGCCAGCGTGGGAACAGAAACCGCGGAGCCAATCTCCCTTAAATGACGGCAGGCAGCCATCTTAGCCGCCAGGGTTGCATCAGATTCTGTGCTTCACATTTCTCGCTTGCCTTTGGAAAGTGACGTACAGCGCGCACGTAATCACGAAGCACTGATAGAACTTCTTCATCTTTTCCGTAATCATAGGTCGACATCTCTTTTAATATTCGCTCCAGGTCTGGAGGGCGAAAATTTTTCCAGCGCCGCACATCATCGGGCGTTCCGTAGTCCTTAGAGATGGCAGGAAAATATCCCGGCACATCCTGGGTCACTTCTCCTGTAGCTGCCCACTCTGCACCCCTCTGAAAAGTGACGATAAATCCCACACATTCAAGAGCGGTCGGCGGCTGTTCGCCTCCAGCATGACCCAAAACAGTGTGGAAGAGCCGGCCCTCCCCGAACAGGACCGTAAAAAGCATCGGCTCATGCCGACCTGTCCCCAGATAGGAAGAATCGCTGTAGGCAGTGGCCAGGATATGCAGGTTCTCGGCAGGCCCGCGCAGAAGTCCGTACAGTTCGTCCTTGGCATGCATCCATTTTTCAGGTAATCCTCGAGTGATAGGGTGAGTCATATCTCTGTTGACGACCTCGAAAGCATAGGGAGTTGTATGCTGTCCTCCGATTCCTGGGCTTTTATCCTTGATGGCTTTTCCGTCTTTCCAATATACATAGGGACCCGACGTCTCATCCCGACCGTCCCAGCCCCCGATGCCGATAATCTGGTTGTATTCCTTCCATCGAGAAAAGATGTTGTTGGCGCCGTGGTAGACGACCACTCCTCCCCCAGAGCGCACATAGTCGACGAAGGCCGTTTTTGCAGCTTCCGACCATTCCTCTCCGCTGTAGTCGAGAACGACCAGTTGATAGGAAGCAAAATCCGGCAGGAATTCTTCCAAGTTTTTGCCCTTTTCCGGACTGACAGCTATATCTACTTCGAACAAGCCTGTATCCTCCAGCATCTGCTCGAGGGCCGAACTGCTGGTCTTCCAGTCATGGGTGTTTTGGCCGGTGACGATCAGGGCTTTTATACTGGATGAAGGCAGAGAGGCACACAGAAACGGAGAAAACAAATAAGCGACCACTATCAAGGTTAAAAATTGAGTTGCAAATCCGTACCAGGAGCGATTTTTCCCTTTCTCCCTTCTTATTTTTTTCTGTCTTTCCATGTGAAATTCTCCTCTTAGAGACCGAGCTGCCAGGGACTGCGGTAGGCGGGATCCCAGCGTATCTTGCGTCCAAGTTCTATGGCGATCACTCCCAGGTGTCCGACACTGGCCGAACGATGGGCCACCTCAATGGGTGTAATCGTCTTTTTCCGGCTTTTTACGCAGTCCAGAAAGTTTTGATAGTGGTCACGGCTCTTATACAGCCGAACCTCTTGTGGACTTATGAATTCGTTCCAGATCTCTGGGGGATGAGTCTCCTGGGCTCCTCGATTCACCCATATCCATCCATGTTCCCCGATCCATTTTGTTCCGTCGCGGATTTCGTCAAACCCGCCCGCAATGTGCATCGGAGTGCCGTCAGCATACCTCGCCTTCAGGTAGTAGCGTGTCGGGCTGTCCCAGATTCCACGTCGGGGATATTCTCCCCAACCCTGGATCTCGACGGGCCCGGTGTGATCGAATCCCATCCCCCAGTGAGCGATATCTACATGGTGTCCTACCCAGTCCATCAACTGACCGCCTCCAAAATCCATGACCCACCGCCAGTTCATATGGACCCGGGCCGTACAGTACTGGCTGTAAGGTGCTGGTCCAACCCAGAAATCATAATTCAATTCTTTGGGTGGAGAACTGTAGGTGTTGAGATGGGCTGTTCCAGCAAAATCATAATGTCCCTGGGGAAGTCCCACCTCCACTTTCAGGACTTTGCCGATGCGTCCGTTCCGGACCAGCTCACAGGCGCGGTGGAAATTGGCGACTGATCGCTGCCAGCTTCCGGTCTGCCAGACGCGGCCGTAGCGCTCCACCGCCTCACACATAGCCCTTCCTTCCAAGAGATCATGGGACAGCGGCTTTTCTCCATAGATGTCGAAGCCTGCCCGGACAGCATCTATGACCAGGAGGGCATGCCAGTGATCAGGAACTGCAATGGATACCGCATCGATATCTGTGCGCTGGTAGAGCTCTCGGTAATCCCTGTAGACCGCGCAGTCCTGGCTGCCGTACTTCTGGTTGACGATATCCTGGGCCTTTTTTAAATGGCTTTCATCCAGATCGCACACCGCCACCCACTGCACTTCATCCTTTTCCAGAAAAGCCTCCATGTTGGGAATACCCATCATGCCAAAACCGATGCCAGCCATGACAATGCGGTTCGAGGGAGCAATGGCTCCGGATCTGCCGAGTATAGAAGCCGGAACGATTTGAGGAAAACCGATTGTCCCGGCGGCTACCGCAGACAGTTTTAAAAACTGCCTCCGGTTCATCTTGTTTCGCTTTTTCTCCATGTTTAACCTGCCAGATTTTTTATTTTTTTTCTTTCAGATTTCTTCTTAAGAGAATATCACAATCTTAAAATTGAAAATCCCTTTACCTGCCAGATCTTTTGGTCAAATAAGATCTGTTCTCCCGGGCACGGCCACAGGTGCCACAGGAAGATCACCAAACTCATATCGAGGTGGAGAAAGATCCAGCTTTGAAGCATTCATCACCCATTCCCAACTCAAAGCACGGCCAGTATAGGCGCTCATCCGGCCCATGATTGCCGTGAGCGTGCTTTCTGCAACTCGCTTCCCCTCGTTCAGGGGCTCTCCTTTCCTGATGCTGGCTATTAGATCTGCATGCTCTTGCACATAGGGGTTGGGCGATTCCTTGTCTATCGTGAAAGGATTGGCTCCCTTTATGTAGCCGTTAGCTCCATCTGTATAGGAAAAGCCCTTGGTGCCGATAACCCTCTCGGATACGTTATCCGTGCATCCTGGCGTCTGGCGGCACATGCTCATGACCCGCGCCCCGTTGGGATATTCATATTCAACGGCAAAGTGATCGAAGATGTTGCCAAATTCCTGGCCGGTACGAACCTGACGGCCTCCCATTCCCGCGCACTTTACTGGAGGAGAGCCAATAAACCAGTTAATGACATCGAGGTTATGTACATGCTGCTCCACAATGTGGTCTCCTGACAGCCAAGTCAAGAAAAGCCAATTTCTGATTTGCCATTCCATATCCGACCACTCTCCTGATTGATAATTTATCCAATTTTCATATGCTCTTCTGAGCCAGAGTGCTCCCATGTTCCAGTAGCACTGTCCTGCTACGATCTCGCCGATAGCACCGTTATGAATCCGCTTCGTGATCTCTAGATAGTGGTTCTGGTGGCGGCGTTGAGTTCCGGCTACGATGGCCAGCCCCTTTTGTGCGGCCATCTCCGAGCTTTTGATCACCGAACGCACACCTAAAGGGTCTACGGCAACTGGCTTTTCCATGAAGATGTGCTTTCCCGCCTCTACTACTGCCTTCAGGTGTTTGGAACGGAAATGGGGCGGAGACGCCATGACAACCATATCGATGTCGCTGTCCAGGACTTTTTTGTAGGCGTCAAAACCGGAAAAGCATGTATCGGGTGAAACGGCAAGACTTTCCTTCGGAAGCTTCCCCTGGAGTCTCTTCAGCGAGTTCTCCCAACAGTCCTGGAAGAGATCCCCTAGGGCGGTGATCACCACGCCAGCAGAGGAGTTGACACAGTCGATGGCCGCACCAGTACCTCTCCCGCCGCATCCGATAAGACCTACCCGGATCTTGTCCGATCCAGAAGCAAACACAGGTCCGACTCGTGATACGGTTGCAGCCAAGGTCGCTGCTGAAGTTGCCTTTATAAAATCCCGACGCGATATACTCCCTTTTGTCTCTTTTATTTTCTCTTCCATGATCCCTCCTTAAAAATTGATCGATCAAAAATCATCGCAAGCCTTGTAAGCCTCGATGACAGCCTTTTCTCCCTCTTTGCCTTCTTTACTTTTTCCATGTTCCATACAGATGATCCCTTCATAATCCTTCTTGCACAGATGCCCGAATATGTTCCTGTAGTTGATCTCTCCGGTGGTCGGTTCCTTGCGGCCTGGACTGTCTCCCACATGAAAGCTGGCTATTTCATCCCACGCTCTGTCGATATTGGGGATTAGATTTCCTTCTGTAATCTGCTGGTGGTAGATGTCATTGACTATCTTGCAGCTCGGACTTCCCACAGCTTTGCAGATTTGATAGGCTTGAGGAATTTTCGTGAGGAACAGTCCGGGGTGGTTCCAAGGATTGAGAGGTTCGATTACAATAACCAAACCAGACGGCTCGCAGATTTCAGCGCAAAATCTGAGATTGTCGACCACATGAGCGGTCTGGTAGTCCCATTCCAGGCTCTCATCATAACGTCCAGGAACAACTAGAGTCCATTTGGCATTTGCGCGTTTCGCTGTTTCCAAGGCGGATTTCATCTTCGCTGCCAGCATGTCTCTTATCTTCCCGTCCTGATTCACGAAGGATTTCACCTTAAAATCTGCATAAGCTACGAAGGGTCCGAGCTCCATATTCAAACGGTCCATTTCCTGGGCGATCGCCTCCTGCAGAGAGGGGTCCTTATTCATGAGCCCATTGTCAAACATGGCCCGGAAGCCTTGATCTGCCATGAATTTGAGCTGGTCGATCGGATCCTTCCCGGCATGAGCTTCGAACATCCCAAAATAGGGTGCATACTTGAGTTTGAACTCGGATTGAGGCTTTTGGACGCCACCTCTCCTCGCTGCAGCTTTGAGCGGCTTGATAGATATGGCTGCTGTAGCCGCCGCTGTTGTGGCGATGAATCGCCGCCTGGAATATTTTCTCTCTCCCATCCTTTCCCTCCTTTCAAAATTGGGCGGATTTCGATCTTTCAAGACAGGTCACATCTGGCTGTACAGCCAGAGAGATGGGCACTGAAAGAGGACCTTAGTCTTTATCCTTGTCGCCGTTACCCTGACTGATCAGTCCATTGCCGACCATACCAGCATTCTATAGAAACAAAATCCAATTTTCAATATTTACTCTCCTCATTCACTCGACAGCGCACGGTCAATTGTGTAAAAATACCGACAAAGTGAAAAATGAGAAATAGGGGAAGGAATGAAAAAACAGTACGGCTGTTCTGAAAAAGACGTCGGTCACTATTCTTGCTACCGAACGAGCGAGACTCTCAAGATCGATGGCCATCTGGATGAGCGGTCCTGGCAAAAAGCTCCAAGATCGCCTCGTTTTGTGGATCTGGTTACAGGAGCACCAGGACCATGGGATACCCGGATGGCAGGACTCTGGGATGATGAGTCTCTCTACATCGCCTTTTGGGTAGAAGAGCCCAATATCCAAGCAAAATTCACAGATCGAGATTCGCCCATTTATATGGAAAATGATGTCGAGGTCTTCATAGCCGGAAAAGACTGTTACTACGAATTCGAAATCAACGCCCTGGGAACTATTTACGAGGTTTTTTTCATCTGGCAGGATGCCTACGGAAGGGAGAGTCCTTTTTCTCGTCCAGAGTTCGATCTTCTTAGTCAACGAGTCGATGTACTAGGCGGATTCCAAGACAATCTGCGTTTTGGAAAACACCCTCGAGGAAAACGATGGGCCTTTCTGGATTGGGATTTCCCGGGTTTGAAAAGCGCAGTCCAGGTGGATGGTACCATCAATGACGACTCGGATATCGACAGAGGATGGACAGTCGAATTGGCTTTCCCCTGGAAGGGAATGGATCTTCTAGCACAAGATCGCTCCCTCCCTCCTGAGGATGGAGATAGCTGGAGGCTCGATTTTTCTCGCTTCGAAGCTGTAGGCCTGAACGGCGAGCCTGTTCAGCCTTCATTCGGCTGGGCCTTCAATAAACACGGGGTCTACGATTCCCACATCCCCGAATGTTTCACATTTGTCCATTTTTCCAACCAGAATATTATTGAGGCCTAATTCACCTCTCTTCTGGGGCCTAACCCAGAAGAATCAACATCCAAACTAGACTGGTTTATCAGGGGCTATTTTCTTCCCGGAGATTTAGGTGTTTGAGGATGCTAGAGACTCTTACTTTTATCATAAATATTGCGTATCGAATGGAGGGCGGTTACAATAAAAGAGTGAAAGGAAAATCAATGAGATTAAACAACTGCCTGAAATATCTAATGCTGGTCTGTATGATTCCGTTCACTCTTTACACATTGAACGCAGATACTTTTGAATGGGAATTAAAAATTTCGGTTGAAAAGGCTAATGTTCGTCTTAAGCCTGATGCTGATAGCCCAGCAGTATATACTTTATTGAATGGAACGATACTCAAATCGTATGAAAAGGTAGAGGAATGGTTTCGTGTGGTCATAGGGCCTGATGAGAAAGGATTTTCGGTCATCGGATATATTCACCCAAACAATGTTGAGATAATTAAGGAAAAGATTATAAAAGAGCTCGATTTTTGGGAAGAAGAATCTGAATATTTCAAGGGGATAGGATTAGAAGTAAGGCTTAGCGGAGGTCCCGCTTTTTTTTATTCAGGAGACATAAATAGAGGGACAAGAGGATTGTATGATTCGACTGCTGACTTTTATTCCTCTGCAGGCTACATGTTGGATCAGAGGACAGAATCCTTCAAAAAAGGATTTGATGTCACAGGGGATGTCATTTATTATGTCAAACCTCAACTTGGGATTGGACTCGGAATTGGATTTATGAGGGCCACCGGGACAAATTTTCTCGATGTATCCGGAAAAGACATACCCTGGAGTGCTCAATTAGGTAGTCGACTTCGGATAGATGTCGTTCCTATCAGACTAGGGTTGTATTTCACGCTTCCAGTACATCGACTATTTTCCATCACTTTTAACGGCGGGCCCTCTCTCTATTTGACTCAGTACTCCTACTTCTTTGAAACAGACTGGGAGAATACGAATAGTCTTTTTCATAAAGCAAATGCCAAAAATTTAGGATTTCATGGAGGGATTGGGCTTGAAGTCAGTTTGACACAACAAGCCTCTTTCCTTATCGAAGGCCAAGGAAGATATGCCAAAATTTCCAATTACACGGGCAAATTGATATTAACAGAATATGTCGTTTCCGATGATTTTGTCGGATATGATAGATCGGAAGTAAAAGGAACCCTCTATTACCTCGAAGGTGAAAAATTCCCTTCTTTAGTCATTAGTGATGAAGAACCATCAGGATTTACAACCATTAGAAAAGCCGTATTTGATTTCAGTGGTTTTAGCCTTCGGGTTGGAGTAATAGTTAAATTTTGAAATTTTTGACACCTTGAGGAAATGGAATGGCAAGAAAAATAAGCAGGAAAAATGGAGTTTTTAAATGATACCAAAACCTTATAAATACACTTTTTTAGTAACTTTATTTATTTTTTCTTTAACACTTTCAACTCTCTCTGCAAAACAAAATCCCGACCTGCCCGAAAAGTATGAGAAATGGATAAAAGAAGAAGTCATCTACATCATCACTCCCAAGGAAAAGGATGTTTTTTACAAGCTGGAAAGCGACCGAGAAAGGGACCTCTTTATACAAGAATTTTGGCTACAGCGAGACCCAACTCCGGGCACACCAACGAACGAATTCAAGGATGAACACTACAGAAGGATTGAATATGCAGATAAGAAATTCGGAAGAGGAACTCCTGTAAAGGGTTGGAGAACGGATAGAGGGAAATTCATCATCATGTTAGGCATGCCCAACCAAGTGGAGAGATACTCAACAGGAGACATACACCCCATTGAGATCTGGTATTATCAGGGCAATCCTAAATTGGGACAAGTAACAAGCTTTCGTCTTCTTTTCTTTCGGAGGAATGGAACAGGAGACTTTCAACTTTACAGCCCGGTTGCAGATGGGCCAAAAAGTCTTGTCCCCTTTACACAGAGGGAGACTGCGTTTCCCAGTAGGGGGATACTTCTTCCAGCGGAAACAGAAGCAGGAGAAGATTTATTCGAAAGTGAATTATTCGCAGACAATCTAGCCGAACAGGCATTAATAGAAAAGTTGAGTACTCAACTGGAGAAAAGAGATTTGGATGCTTATAGAATATTACGCTACAATGTTGGACTCAATCTGGCTGATGCCTCGCTGTCTAACTTTCCAGGAAGAAGCGGCCCGGAAAATATACTCCCCTCCGCGATTCTGCTCGGAGATGTTGAGACCTATCCTCATAAGAGGATTGATGATGCCTATGCCTATGAGTTTTTGGAGCATAAAGCATCCGTTGAAGTCAGCTATTCTGTCTATTACATCGGGAATTATTCGAGGGTAAACATCCTCCAAGATCCTTCGGGGCTTTTCTTCGTCAACTACATCCTCGTGCCCGAAACCCTCTCTCTTGATTTCTATAATGAAAAGTATGTCACGAATCTTAGGACTTCTATTCGCATGGCTGATGCAGCGGGAAGGACAGTCTTTCAATGGGGAAGAGATGTTCCGCTCGAACTGAGAAAGGACGAGTTAGAGATGCTGGAAAAGAGTTCCTTCCATCTGTGCGATTCTTTCCCGATGATACCGGGGGATTATACCATCAATCTCTTGTTTGAAAATCTGGTCACCAAGGAATTCACGTCTTTCGAACGGACTATTTCTGTTCCTGAGGGAAAATATCTGCAGATGAGCCCTTTCATCTTAGCCAGGAAAGTCAACAAGGATTCCCCGTACAGCGAATCCAGCAGGGCCTTTCAGGTGGGGCGTCTGCAAATCTTTCCATCGGTCAATAACACGTTCCTTTATAAAGACACTTTATACCTATTCTTCCAGGTCTACGGCTTAAGCCAGGAACTGAAGGAAGCGGGTTCTTTGCAATTTACGTTCTATTCGGGTGTGGAGCCGTTCCAGACATACCAGAGGAAAATCGATGAATACGGAAGTGGGGATTATTTCCTCGAGGAAGTAATCCTGGAGAAATTTCCGCCTGGGATTTATACGGTAGAAGTTTCCCTCCTCGGACAAAATGGGCAGAGGCTTCTTTCCGAAAGAGATGCACTCTCTGTCACAAAAAATCCTCTTCCCGGATCATGGCTTGTCGCTCAGACCAATCCGCCTGCTGATGATCCATATTATTCTTACATCCTGGGAAATCAATTTTTCAACAGGGGGGAAATCCAGAAGGCTCACGATGAACTGGCAAAAGCCTATGAGAAACAGCCAGATTCACTGGACTATACCTTGAGTTACACGAGAGTTCTCATGAGGCTTAGAGAATACCAGAAAGTGATAAAGATCCTGATGCCTTTTGAACAAGCAGGAATGGAGAACTTTGGGCTTTTCTTCACACTTGGAAGAGCTTCAGAAAATACAGGAGAGCTCGAGGAGGCGATCGGTTTCTATCAGAAAGGACTCTCCCAAAAGGGCGATGTGGTAGCGGTCCTGAATTCCATTGGAGACTGTTATTTCAAGCTGGGGAATAAGGAACAAGCTCTGCGAGCCTGGGAGAAATCGTTAGAAATAAGTCCTAAGCAGGAACAGATAAAAAAGATTGTTGATCAAATCAAAGAAAGAAACGATTAGGGTCTTTTCAGTTCCTTGATGCGTAGGTTGCGGAATTCCACCCGATAACCATGACCCAGAAAGCCGATGTGCCCTTTCTCTCTCTTCAATCCAGGATGATCTCTTCCATCCAAGGTCTGAGGAGTGCCGGCCTCTGCGATATCCGCATCTACAATCGGTGCGCCGTTGAGATTGACGATGATCCTTTTTCCCTGAGCAGTGACCTCTTCCTGGTTCCACTCCCCTACAGGCTTGAGATGGCCCCGTTTGGCCGGAACTACGCCGTATATCGATCCATGGTACTGGTACGGCTCGAGATCTTTGTAGAGATCTGCTGTGTCATCCAGAATCTGAATCTCCATCCCCTCATAAGCTGCATTGCCTTTTAATGGGGCGCGGATCGCGAGTCCGTTGTTTGCCTCTGGGGTGAGCCTGAATTCGAACCGGAGAATGAAATCGCCATATTCCTTTTCCGTATAAAGATTGCCGCTGCCTCGCTCTGGATAGACAACGATCTTGCCATTCTCAGCCACATATCCTTTTTTATCCCCTACCCAGCCTGCCAAATCCTTTCCATTAAAAAGCGAAACAAATCCCATCCGGTTTTCTTCTTCGGTCAATCCTAGTCCTCCCTCATTCCGGGAAATCTCTCGGATATAGATGTTTCTGAAGTAAAGGGGATTTCCATGGGCCTGAAGCTCGATCTGTCCCGAGGCATAGATCGGCTTGTCTCTCTCCCAATAATTTTCCATAACGACATCATCTACTACCAGGACACCGTTCAAATAAACGGTTACTCGTTCCTCGACCATTCTTATCCTGAATGTATTCCACTCGCCTACCGGATTATCCGCTCGTTCTAAAGGTCTGCTCGGACCGATCTGGTTGTTATAAAGCCCTCCAGATCCTATGTCCTCATTGGCTGGATCCCAAATCTGGACTTGGGGCGAGCCGCGCAGATAAATGCCGCTATCACCGCCTTCCCCAATCTTCCAGTCAACCAGCAGCTCAAAATCTCCATAATCCTTGACCGTACAGAGGCTTTCTCCCTTCCCATCGAAAACAAGAATCCCATCGATAACCTGCCAGTGGACACGCATCGCCTCATCTGCCCTGGTTTGAGCCTTTTCCAGCTCCTCCGGACTCATTTGAGCTCTTTTGACGGGATCGGCTACCAATCCTTTCCATCCCGAAAGATCTTTTCCATTGAAAAGCGCCTCAAACCCTTCTTCCTTCAACATGGCACCGATGGAGGCATCCAGCCGGTGCCGGAGTGAATGATCTTCCACTGCCGAACTGGCCTTATGAAAGATTGAAAAAAGACCGGGCCTTCCGATCGCTTGAGCCAGGTTTATCCCTGAAAGGGCGATCCGTGCCACAGCCACAGCTGCTCTCGAACGCATTTCTCTATCATCGAGATAAGAGACAGCAAGCCTAAAAGCCTCTAAGGATCTTATGTCTGCAAGCCCTGTAAACACGATGGCCCTTGCCGAGTTATCCGAAACAGCATCCAAAACCTTTCTGTACCTTGCCAGCTTCTCTTCCGATTCTAGAGTCGATTCATTTATCAGGCGGGTGTATCCCTGAACAGCGAGGAGCAGTTGTTTTTTATCTTCTGTGTTTTGACAAATTTCAAAGAGCTCTTCAGATGCGTCAAACTCTGGCCATTCGGACAATACGGATATGGCGATGGTCTGAACCCTGGAATCTTCACTTTTGGTTTTGGCTATCACAGCATGAAGTGCATCCTTACCCCCGATCCTGGAAAGAGGCCTCAAAAGGTCGGCCTGTTTATCTTCATCGGCAGTATTCAATGCCTCGAGCAAAAGCGCTGCGCGTTTTTCTTTCTCTTCGATCTGGTTGGAACCGGCTACAATCGCATCCTGAATAAGCCTCATGTCTCTGCTTGTCGTTTCTTCTAAAAGCATATGGATAAGCCGGGGAAGGTCTGCCGCGGTGACCAGGTGTTTAAGCCCCTCCAGAGCTGCTTGCCTGACCCTGTCGTCTTCGCTTTCTGCCATTGAGAAAACAACCCCCACGTGTTCCCGGGCCTTTCGTTCCGAGAGGACCTCTACCAGGGCAACCTTAGAAAGCGAAGGCACCTCTTTGACCAACTTAACTGCTTGGGGAATGACATGATTTCCTGGAAGGAGTAAAAGAGCCTGTTGGACGGCAGCGATCTCCTCCTCGTCTTCGCTGTGAAGGAGAGAGGCTAAATCCTCCAAAACCTCACTCCCTCCTAGTTTTGCAGCAGAGGAAATGACTGCCAACCGTACTGTTTTGTTATGGCTTTTGAGTTTTTCGACAAGGATGGGAAGGGCTGTCTTGTCTCCACGCGCTCCAAGCATGGTGATGATCTGGGCCTGAACAGCCGGCACTGTTCCCTCCATCTTTGCGATCCACTTGGCTGTCGCCTCTTCGCCAGGGATTTTATCTGAAAGCTCGAGTGCCCGCATTCGCAGCTCATGGTCCGGGCTGTTCATAGCTTGAAGGAGATCTGCAAGGGCTTTCTCTCCCCAGGTGTCGACCAGGATGCTCATCGCCGTACACGGAATATGGTTTTCCTGTGGGGCGGTGTAGCTCTGGATCAGTCTGCGGCATATTCTCACACACTGCGTTTTATGCCCTGACTCGGCAAGACGCTGGGCATAAAGAAGATACAGAGAAGGGGCTTTCAATCGCTCATAGGAGGGGGCCTCGAGCGAGACTTTATCCAGAACACTCTCAGCCTGTGGGTCTCCGATGTTCGCCAGAGCAAAGAGTGCAACTTGTCGCAGCTCATCGTCTCTGCTGGCTGCATACTTGAGAATTCTTTTTGTAGCTCCTTTGCTGCGCAACTCTCCAAGAGCTTTGATAATGGTGATTCTGTTTTTCCCTGTGCTTGACTTGAGCGATCCGAGCAGCACCTTTTCAGCCTCGGACGAACCGATTGCCAACAACGCCTGGACAGCCGGCTCGCACAGCCTTTTATCGTCGAGATACTTCCGAAGAGCCTTGACAGATTCCATCTTCCCTGCTCGCTGAAGCTGCCCGATCAGAAAGACTTGAATCTCTTTGTCTGCTTCCTTCTCCAAAGCTTTGATCAGGGCTCTGGCATACATCCACCGTTCTTTCTCCTCTCCTCCCCGGGCAACAGTGGTTGTTATGGCACTGAGTGCAAACCGGGCATTGGTATCATCACCTTTCCCTGGGGGAAGCAGAAGGCTGCAGATTTCTAAAATCCCATCCGAACCCAGTTCGATCAACTCCAAAGCCAGCTGCTCTCTCTCTTCAGTATCTTGTGCTGGAAACCTCTCCAGAAGGCTGAGGACGCTGGATTCAATGGTCTGGCCATCGTCGGAAGCTAAGCCACTGGGGAGAATTAGGGAAAGGACAAGTATCCATATCCATCCGGTCTTTATTCTCATCATCTCTTTTTTATCTCTCTTCATTTTTCTTTCTCTCTCGTTTTTCACAAAAGAAACAAAATCAGAGGTGCCAGGGAGCTCGCATTGGTTGGCTGACGAGACGATTGGCTTCCTCGTCTCCGAGAAAACGCTGTCTTACAGGATCGAACCGGAGCGGTCGACCGAGCCTGACTGCGATCTTGCTCAGGTTGACCAGAGTGCAAGACCGATGACCGTTCTCCTCGTTCAAAGCAAATTTTTTTCGGCTTCTGACCGCCTCTAAAAAATCGGTCATCTGAGGATCGGGATCGGGATGAGAGGCTGCTTTATCTCTAAAATGAGGAATGTCGGATACCAGGTCTTTGAACAACTTTCCTTCTGGTCCCTCGATGAAGGGAACGTCCCCTCCTCTTCCCTCTCCATCCATGATGATTTCGCATCCATCGTCATATTTGAGTCGGATGCGCCTCCAGATTCCGCAGGCATCAGGATGTTGCTGAGGACAGTCAGCTTCGATTTCCACAGGACTCGTGTAGTCCTTACCCAGGATGTACTGAACAGGGTCAAGATAGTGCATACCCATGTCTCCCAGTCCCCCTCCATCGTAATCCCAGTAACCGCGGAATGTCCCGTGGACGCGGTGAGGATGATAGGGTTTGTATGGGGCAGGGCCGAGCCACATGTCATAGTCCAATTCTCTGGGCACAGGCTGAGGATTCAGGTTGGTCTTTCCAATCCAGTAAAACTTCCAGTCAAAACCGGTTGCTGCACTCACCGTTACTCTGAGCGGCCAACCAAAAAGGCCCGCCTGAACTGCTTTTTTTATCGGTTTGACTGTGCTTCTGAGCCCATAAAATTCTCCTTCGAACCTGAACCAGGTGTTGATGCGGAAAATCCTTCCGTTTTTTTGAACAGCCTCGACGACTCTTCGTCCCTCTTCGATCGTCCGGGTCATGGGCTTCTCGCACCAGATATCCTTGCCGGCCTCAGCAGCTGCGATAGCTATCGACGCATGCCAGTGGGGAGGTGTAGGTATGTGAACGATGTCGATATCTGTCCGTTCCAGGATCTCACGGAAGTCCTTGTAGGCTTTGACTCCCGGACCGGCCATATCCTGAGCGATCTTCAGATGGTTCTCATCCACGTCACAAACGGCAAGCAGCCTGGCTTCGGTATAATTAAGATGAGCCCTCCCCATACTGCCCACACCGATGACAGCCCTGGTCAACTGTTCGCTCGGCGGAGTGTACCCTTGCCCTCCCAAGACATATCTGGGGACAATGGCCAAGGCAGCTGTCGTGGTGATTGTTCTCTTGATAAAATCCCGCCGATTGATCGTTTTTTTCTCTCCCATGATAGAATCGAAAATACCTGAATCAGTATAGTACAAAAGCGTCAAACATAAAAGTTGCTGATAAAAAGCTTGATTTTCTCGATGATGTGGTTGAAATCTAAGAATCTTCGATATTATACTGAGACGAAACAGGAGGTGCTCAATGAAAAAGATTGGGGTATTACTTCTATTCTCTTTGATTCTGACATCGGTGAATTTTTCCTACCCCCAAGAAAAGGTCAAAGATCTCAAATTCGATCACAATCACACTTCCAGTGAGGTGGCTGCCTATCTTCAAGGCATGGTCGAAGCCTTTCCCAAACTTGCCAAACTGCACACCATAGGGAAGAGCTATCTGGGGAAAGATCTCCTGGTACTGGAAATCACCAACCAGGAGACAGGAAAAGGCACAGAAAAACCAGGTTACTGGTTCGATGGAAATCTGCACGCCAGCGAGGTTATGGGAACTGAGGTGTGCCTGAAGACCATCCACACGCTTCTTACCC
>SMTZ1_10000127_pt1 | contig 103582 bp, 107 predicted proteins | sample DeeMarSWOR136_30_FD_25667 | JGI IMG/M metagenome (IMG submission 25667) | reverse complement strand
CCATTCACGGTCTCTGATGAATAGCTCAAGTTCCTCCTCTGGTGTTAGTTCTCCACTTGGAGACCTCTCCCTCATCTCTTTTCCCCAAGGACTCTCGCTTGTTGGTTCTCTAAGATAAACCACGTCATAACCAACTGACTCTAATTTCTTTTTCAACTCTTTACAGGCACAGGTCTTTCCCGAACCATCGATTCCCTCAAGAACGAATAGAAAGCCATTGTATTCCTTTTGAGTTATATCAGTCAAGCAGGAGTTCTCCTAAATTACGAACTAGTTTTCTCAAACTCGAACTCGTATTAGATGCTTCGGTTGGTTTAAGGAAAAGAAAGTTTAAATGTCGAATATTGTAGGACAGGTTAACCTATCCTAGAGTGTGAAAATCCTGATCAGGAGAGAAGTTCTCATATCAATAGGAATAGTTCTGTTAGTAGTAACGAGTCTGTCCAGCATAGTTCATGCACAGAGTAACTCGGGAGCAATTACTTCAGCTAAGGGAATCACACTCACGATAGACTTTGGTAATGGAACCATCAGAAACTATCAGAACCTCAACGGATCCACGGTTCTTGATGTCACCTCATCAGTTCTTAATGTAGAGGTTAATTGGTATGGTCCACTTGCGTATATTAGAGGAATTGAAGGACTGGTTGGTGAAGGAGCAGAAGGTTGGGAGTATTGGGTGAATGGTGAATTTGCATCGATTGCAGTTAACTTATACACACTCCAAGATAATGATGTCTTGCTGTGGAAATACACAAGACCTGAACTCAAATCTGAGTATGATCCAACATTCATTCCTGGTGTAGTCTTTGTATTAATTTCAGGCATAGGTTTCATTGTCATAGTCTACATACAAACCTCAAGGAGAATACTATAGGATGAAACAAAAAATCACCCTTTTGCTAGTAATTACATTGTTCATATTCCCAGCAGGTGTTGAAGCTCAGACAAATGACTACAGTTCTTTTGTTGCACCTGGTACTAGAGTAACTTGGGAAGTCAGTGTAGGAACTAACTTCACAATGTGGTACTCTGGTGGAGGGTATTGTGTTGTGGAGAATGAGAGTGAGATGATTTATGATATATCCCATGTTAATGAGGATGTTTATGGTTCATTGTACCTTGGAAACGTTACTGTTGCAGCAAATGATACAGTAGTTGCACTCGATCTGACCTTAGGGATATGGCCAGCTTGGCTGACTGGGTTATTTGTAGAGGTGGGGCAAGAAAACATCGATAGTCTGAATGCATCCGCATACGCTGCTGCAGAGAGGGTTGCAGGGAACTGGATGAACGGAACAATAGACTCCCTTTATGCAAACTACGATATTGGTCAGACAACCCAAGAATGTATTGAGTTCCACTATTATCAGGACCCCCCTGGCACACAAATTACACACTTAGTCTATTCATTGGAAACTGGTGTTCTTGTAAGGGCTGAAACCATGGTTACATTTGGCAGTGTGTATAGACTCGTAATTGCGCTACAAGAGATAAACCGTCCAGTTTCAATGATTCTAGTAATCGGATTTATTGGTGCGGGAGCACTCGTTGCAATAGTGATAGTATATGTACAATGGAATCGCCGAACTAGAGCCAGGTGAAGAAAAATGGAAATCCAATCTTCACGCAGAAGAATAAGCGATAGTAGATGGGTTTCAATAACAGCCATCATGACAGCATTAGCATTGGTTGGAAACTATGCGTTAGTGGCGATACCAAACTTAGAGTTAGGATCAACAGTTTTGTTTGTCACAGCATACATATTTGGTGCACAAATGGCAGTTTGGTCGACTCTAATCATGTCTCTGCTTTTTGGTTTAATCAACCCCTGGGGTGGATTCATCCCACAGATTTGGGCATCCCAAGTCATAGGTTGGTTCTACATTATAACAATTGGAACAATAATGGGAAAACGAGGACCAGATGGGAAACGTCTTGAACCAAAAAAATGGGAATTGGTCATCACTGGCGCGTTTGTCACATTCATATTCGAACAAATTACTAACCTTGGATATGCAGTTACTTTTGGGATTCCTTTCCTAATAGCTATAACAGCTGCAATTCCATTCTCCATTATTCATATCCTATCAAATGCAGTGATTTTCTCACAGGTGGTGCCAATGCTAGATATAGCACTAAAGAAACAGCTCAAAGACCTTATCTGGAGTTCTGAATCAAAAGTAAAAGTTGAGATGTTGGAGAGTGTATAGTATGACGTGGAAAGATGAGTTCATCAGACTCTCTGAACCTGCGGATGGTCGTGTTGCTCCAGTTTTCAAACCTCATCATGCAGCTGTGGGGTTGATTATGATAGGCAGAGAACAACCTCTTGGTAGATACGAACTCTGTGAAAAAATGTCGATTGGGGAGGGTAGTGTAAGAACTCTTTTGAAACGGCTCACTGAGGCCGATTACATTGAACCAGAAGGAAAGCAAGGACAAAGATTGACTGTAAAAGGACAGAGATTGTTCAATGAGGTTTCTCGTGATGTCCCCAGTGGGTTATTGTTAGATGTTGGGCAACTTGTGATGTATGAATATGCCTATGCCAATCTAGTCAAGAATAAGGCTTCAATGGTAAAAGACGGTGTCCGACAAAGAGATGAAGCAATCATTCAGGGAGGATATGGAAAAGCTGGAGCAACAACACTTATCCAAAAGAACATACGCTTGGTCATGCCCCCAGATGACTTTCATATTCTAATGGCGTATGAGTCTGAAACACTTCTAATAATTGAGAGTTTGCGACCTGAAAATAATGATGTAATTGTGATAGGTTCTGCTGATGAACCAAATTTAGCAAGAGAGGTTTCGATGGCAGCAGTCATGACACTCTTTAATGAGGACTAATAATGCAATCAGATCTTTTTGGAAACGTGCCAGAGATTGTCATTGACGTACATGAAACTGGTGGCAAGGGGAAGAACGCTGTAAAACATCTTATGTCGATGTTAGACAAAGAGCAGATTACTTACTCAGTTCAGAAAATACCAATCGGAGACATTCTTGGTCTTGATGGTATTGCGATTGAAAGAAAGACTGTAAATGATTTGGTGAATTCGTTAAAAGGCAGCGCTGCTGGCGTACCAAGGCTTACAAAACAGCTAGAAGCCTTGCTTGAGTATGATAAACCCTATGTTTTGATAGAGAATATTCTTTCAATTAGAAGGGATCCTTTGAAGGGTTGTATCTATATTCCATTCTCTACTAAACAAACAAAGGGAAAGCCATACCTTGTCACGATGGAACGTGTGAGCTATATTCATCCAAGTTCTCTGGATGCCTTAATTGAGAGTATAAGTGAAAGAGGCATCGAAGTGATTAAAGGATTTAATGCACTTCACTCAGCGGGTCTCCTTTATGGAATCCTCATTGGGGAAGATGAGAAAAGAGGACAGACGGGTCAGAGATTGCCTGTTATTAGAACAAGGAAAGGACTTGACTCTATGAATGATGAACAAGAGTTCTTCATCGCGGGTTTTCCTGGAGTAAATGTCGTTCGTGCTAAGAGTCTGCTTGAACGGTTTGGGTCACCACAAGAAGTCATTCTCCAAACTGATGAATGGGGACAGATTCCTGGGATTGGCCCCAAAACTATTGCCTCTGCAAAGAGAATGCTTTTCTCAAGGTACGAAACTGGCGAGCCTGAAAAAGCCAAAGATGACGAGATAGCATCAGATTTGTGATATTGCCAGCTCGCAAATTTTAAAAGAAACAACTATTCTATGGCTATAAAATACTCAGAGAGATGATTCAATAATGGGAGATGTCCGAATCGCAATCGCAGGACTTGGGAACTGTGCTTCTGCGTTAATTCAAGGTACACATTATTATAGAAATTCAAGAGCTGATGAGGAAGTTCCAGGTCTAATGCATGTGGACTTTGGCGGATACTTTCCAAGAGACCTCAAGTTTGTTGCAGCCTTTGAAGTAAACAGGAAAAAGATTGGTCTTGATATTGCTGAGGCTATGTGGGCAGAGCCAAACTGCTGCGTTGCTTTTGCTCCCGATGTTCCAAAGACTGGTGTCAAAGTATTGCCAGGACCCATATCTGATGGTGTTGCACCTCATATGAGAGAGTCCTTCTTCGCATATGACGAGAAGGAAATAGAACCTGTGGATATTGCGGAGGAATTAAGAAAGGCAAAAGCTGACATGCTTGTTTCTTACCTCCCTGTAGGAAGCGCAGAAAGTTCCAGGATATATGCAAAGGCAGCGTTGGACGCTGGTGTTGGTTACATCAATGCAATACCCGAGTTTATTGTTTCTGATCCAAAATCACCAATTGCACAGGCTTTTGAAAAAGAGGGCATCCCATGTGCAGGGGATGACATCAAGAGTCAACTTGGTGCCACAATCCTACATCGTGTTCTTGCACAGCTCTTCGATAAGAGAGGGCTTATTCTTCAAAACACGTATCAGCTAAATATTGGTGGAAATACTGATTTTGAGAACATGCAAGTTGAGAACAGATTAAGTTCAAAGAGAATTAGCAAGACTGAAGCTGTAACAAGTTGTGTTGATTATGAACTACCAACTAAAATAGGTCCCAGTGACTATGTACCCTTCTTGAGGGACAATAAGGTCTGCTACATTACCATGAGATCGAAAGCTTTTGGAGACCTCCCAATTGACCTTGAGCTGAAACTTTCCGTTCAGGATTCACCAAATAGCGGAGGAGTCATTATTGATGTCGCACGTGCTGTGAAAATCGCACTAGATAGAGGAATAGGAGGAGAGCTCTCAAGCATCAGCTCCTATAGCTTCAAACACCCACGTTATCAAATAGATGACTTCGAAGCAAGAAAACGAGTTGATGAGTTTATCGAAGGTAAGCGTGAACGCTAAGAAGAGAATTTGTGAGTCAGCCTAGGAATCACTAGGCTGCTCTTCGTCTTTTAAAGCGTCAAGAAACTCTTGACAGTTTTTTCATCAAGTTCCTTCAAAACTTCAACAATTAGTTGAACAGCACTCTCAACATCATTTGTATCTAGCATTCCATGGTGAGAGTGTATGTATCGTGTCGGAATCCCAAGATAGAGTGATGGAGCACCCATCCCTGCAAGATGAATCTGGCCTGCATCAGTCCCGCCGGCCTTCGTAAAGGATGGCTGATGGCGTATACTTTTTTCTTCAGCAATTGACATGACAAACTTTCGTAGTTTTGGATTTGGAATCATCGATGAGTCACCTGCTGAGATTGTGACACCTTTACCCATCTTTGGGACAATTCCTTCAGTTCCTGGTGAGTCACCGGGAATGTCCACATCTATTGCAAAGCCAATATCAGGATTGATCATTTGAGCAGAGGTCTTGGCACCTCTAAGTCCAATCTCCTCTTGCACAGTTGAACAGAAGTACACAGTGTTGGGAAGCTCAATGTTGTTTTCAGAAATCCTTCGTAGTGCCTCAAGTGCAATGAATACACCAATTCGGTCATCAAACGCCTTTGCTACTGCAAGGGTTACCTCGCGGGTTTCTTCCTTTGCATCCTTGTCGTCTTCATTCTTCTTTTCCTTCCTCGTTCTCTTCATTGTGCGAAAAGAAGACACTGGGACGGCAGGATCACCAACTCTAATACCGAGATCTTTGACCTCTTTTGCAGATGAACACCCTATATCGATGTACATCTTATCTTTCGTTACTACTTTGCTGCGCATTTCAGGAGTAAGAACATGAGGCGGAGGTGCACCAATTACCCCTACAACTTTCTCGCCCTTGAATGGTAGAATCACGACCTCCTGGGTTAGGAGCGTCTGATCCCACCAGCCACCAAGCTGATGAAATTCTAGATAGCCATCTTTCTTGATGTTTGTGATGACGAAACCAATCTCATCAACATGCCCAGCAATCATTATTTTGGGACCACTTTTTCCCTTTCTAAAGATCAATGATCCAAGCCCATCTTGGAGTATTTCGTCTGCGTATTCTTTTCCATATTTGTGAACAACTTTTTGTGCTTCCTCCTCATGTCCACTAGGACCAAAGGCATCACAGAGTTGCTCTAGGAATTTTAAATTCAAGTCTGGTTTAGTCATTGGACTCACTACATTTTGCTTAGATTACATTCAGACCCACAATTACCCCTCTTTAGTGGTTTTGGTTAGAGCACTGAGATAAGATTGGTTAAGACATTGCTAAGGAACTCTTGGCAAGTATATGAAAAGCTTTTTCGACATTCTGTCCAGAGAGTGCACTTGTTTCAAGATAATCCGTGAGATTGAATTCACGTGTAAATTCCTCACCCATCTCACGAGTTATTACACGATGGTCAACCAAATCCACTTTGTTAGCTAGAAGAATTATCGGGATTCTCTCTCCTAAAGCATCCTCAGTTTCCTTGATCCATTTTGGAAGTTCCAACCAAGTACTTTTACGAGTCGTGTCGTAAACCAGAAGTGCACCTTTGGATCCGCGGTAGTAGCTTCCTCGAATAAAATCAAATCGCTGCTGTCCAGCAAGGTCCCAAACAAGAAGTTTCACATTCACACTACGGCCGTTTGTAGTTTCCACTGCAACAGTCTTGACTGCAAATTGCGAACCAATTGTAACAATGTATTCTTCAGAAAATTTGTGGGTGAGAAATCTATTTACAAGAGCAGTCTTTCCGCTACCACCAGCGCCAATCATGACGACTTTACGCATGTAGTCGAATCCGCTACTACTCAAATCTTCACCTCACCCCATAAGTGGGATATCTACTTGATGACAGTGAATCATGTAAGGGAGCTTTCGATTGCTTCCACCCGCAGGTTTCCTTGTTCGAACTTGGTCTTACTATATTTAGCCTTTTATGGGCCGAATGTCTTTGAGCGAAAATCTTCGTGCAAAGAAACAAACAGTTGGCGCGGAGCTCATACGACTTTCCATCGACTTATATCTGGTATTACCCGGTTGATACCTATCATGAGGAATGCCTTTTGCAGCTTGTTACAGTGAAAATGAGCGATATTTACGTAAAGGGACTTGACAAGTTAGTTGAGATAGGGATGTATCCATCTAGAAGTGAAGCAATCAGAGTAGCGATTAGAGACCTTCTACGAAGAGAATTATGGCCGGCTAACGGAAGTCCGATAAACATGGAGCAGGACAATCAGTAATCCGGATTTGATGCCCACAAGACACATTAAGCCAAGTGAGTTGAAATTGTCTATAACTGCGTCTAATGCAGGGAGGACAACTGTTTGAACTTCAGGGTATTTTTCAAAAGCGTCAAATTCGCATATCGCGCCAGGATGCGAGTCTTCGCATTCATCCTAATTTATGCAATATTGTATATAATTGTTGCAAGAGGGCTTACAACAAGTCCAGGAGATCTATCATATATTGGACTCGCCTTTATTGTAGCAACAATATACGCAATACTAGTTTCACAATTCAGACGCCGAGATATCTCCATCTTCAAATGCATAGGCTGGGATAATTCGAATGTGATGCTTCTCGTCGTAGGTGAAGTTATACTTGTATCATTCACTGCATTTCTTTTAGTGTTCCAGGTGAGTGTTGAAATTCTTGGTTTGACAGCATACTTCCTGGGAGTCACAAGTGTAACAGGGATTTGGTCTTTGATTTATGTCGATTTGATTTCCATGTTTGTAACACTCTTTTGGATAATTGTTGCCCAGATTCCAGGTTTGCTATTATCCATGTGGAGAGCAACGCAAGTCCCACCAATGCGCGCACTAAGGGAGGAGTAAAAAATGGCAAAACCAATAATTCAACTTGAAGAAGTCAACAAAGAGTTTGGAAAAGGCAAGAATACTGTGGCAGCATTAAAAGATGTCAATCTTGAGATAGAAGCAGGAGACTTCGTCGCTGTATTAGGACCAAGTGGATGCGGCAAGTCAACACTATTACATGTTATGTCAGGACTTGAAGCTCCTTCTTCCGGACGTGTTCTTGTTGATGCAGTGGATGTCACTTTGATTAGTGAGAGAGACATGCCAAAGGTACGCGCTCAGAAGATTGGCTTTGTGTTTCAATCATTCTTACTAGTAGAGAATCTCACGGCTTACGAGAACATCGAATCCGTACTTTGGCCCAGAAACGACCTGACTAAGCAAGAACAGGAAAATAGAACATTAGCAGTACTCCGCGAAGTAGATATGTTAGAGAGAAGAGACCACTTTCCAAAACAGCTTTCTGGTGGAGAACAACAGAGAGTAGCTATAGGGAGAGCCTTAGTGAATGACCCTCCAATCCTGTTCTGTGATGAGCCAACTGGGAACCTCGATTCAAAGACTGGTGAGAACATCCTCAAAATCATTGCTCAATTGAATAGAGAGAGAAGGATGACTGTTGTTCTAGTCACACACAATCATGACATAGCAAAATTCGCTAGACATACACTCAATATGAAAGATGGAGTATTGAGAAGGGCTGGATAGTTCAATACGAGGTCCTGATAATCATGGGTCAGTCTGAATGCCAGAAACTAGAAAAACTGGCTGAGGAGATGGCAGACTCAGGAAAGAACCAGGAAGCTATGACACTATTTCAGAGAGCAGGTGACTGCTGGAAAAACTGGGAGTCTTTCTCAAAAGCAGCTCAAGCTTATGAGCGAGCATATGAACATGGAATGCTAGCACACGAGTATCTAGATGCGGCTATAATCATGACTAGTGCAAGCGCAGCATGGGTCAAGCATGGTGAACATGATAAGTTTGAGATTGATTGCCAGATTGCTGCTCAAGCATATGTATCAGCTGCTGAGAAAAATAGAAACCCCTATTTGCTATTAGAAGGAGCATTTTGTGCAATTACTGGAGGTGATCTTGACCTATCTCGACAGCTGATTGATGGAGTCATTCAGGTCACCAAGGGGGAAGTAACAGGTCTCATTGATCTCGCCTTAATGCTTACAGAGTATCGTTTCGGAGATGCAAACAAGCTAATGGAAACGGTTCTTGCAGATGAGATAAATCGGGACGAACTCTACAAACTTAGACGTTCCTTCGAATTAGTTCTAGCAGGATTTGTACGAACCTCCCTTGAGTCTGAGGCCGCAGTGACACTTGCCAGTCTTGAGGAGAGTACAGGCTTAGAAAGAAGACAGTTGAAGAGATTGATTGTTAGACTCATAGAGAACGGGTATATCCCAGCCTATCTGGATGAGGTTTCAAATGAGCTGGTTGTTGATAGTGATCGCTATGATATTGACGCTCTTGAAACAAGAAAAAGACCTATTCAAAGCAGAGATCTTGAAGACCCCGGTGCATGGGATATTGATTTTGATGATGAGTAATCAAAACAGCGAACCCAAAGGTGCAAAGCCCCTAGAAAATCCTTTTTAGTACCATTGCAGATTCCTTCAATTGCCCGCCAAACCCAATACAGGTGGAACTACAAATGGCTGAAGGGCTGAAATGGATGCAGTGTCCTGTCTGCAAGGAATCACTCTACTGGGAGGTTCCAAAGGACAAGTTGAAGAAAGTCAAGCGATTTCCAGCCCCAGTCGTTGTGAAGCATAAGGACCATTATCTTGTTTGTTATTTAGATAGCCATCATCAACTTGCAGATACCGAAATTGCAATGGCATCGGTAGAGGGGAAAGAAAAGAAATAATCCCCAGGAATATTCGTTTTATTTCATTCATCCAATCTCATTATCCATAGCCCATTCAAGAACACGGGCTGCTTGAGCACTAGCCATTCCCCAAGAACGAAGATTGATAATTAGGTTTCGAATCCCTGTTATCCAATCATCAAAAAGGTCATGGATTCTCCTTCTGATACCTGGATCTTTTTCTTGCTTATAGATTGGAAGAATCATATCAACTAGGCTCTGTGAAAGAACAAGAATAGTTTCCAATCTGGCAATCCATTCTTCTCGCGGCAACCCGGACAATGTCTGTGCAACAGCAAGATGATAATCATATTGAGCAGTGAAATACCGGAGCCGCCAGCTTAGAACCTCTACAAGAAGTGTGGTGTGTGCAGTACTTGGAGCTGTTTTAATGAGCAAACTGAGAAACCGTTGTGTCATTTCGTCAGCAGATAAGCTAGCATCATAGTAAAGAGCCATTGCTTGTTGATACTCTTCGTTTGAGAGACATTCGTTGGCACGATCTACTGCTTGTTTAAAACGATCAAGAAGTGCCTTTGTAGATGCCCCTTCAATATCTTCCAATTAGAAGTCCACCTGTGTTTTATTCCGTTCAACAATGACCCGACTAATGTGTCCATGGAACGTATTTTTTGGGCCAGACCATTGATGTGGTTGCGTACTACTCCAATAAGACGTTTTTCTGTTTCTATTCATCAAGACCAAGCACTGGGGGAGAATGTCTAAGCTTGTACTCATCTGAGGCTTGTGTCCAATTCATGAATTCCTCACTAGGTGGATTCATTCTATAGAGCTCCTCGCGTTCAGCCTCAAGAAGCAGATTTTCCTTGCCTGCTAATTCAGCCATGGTCAAGACTCTGTTTCCAGATTTGTTTGCAGTTTTCATGACCGGTATCATCCAATCGGTCCATGTTTTATCCCTCATAAGATGATGATCTACAACAAGTGTGGGAATTGTGGATGCAAGAGTAACGAGAGAATTCAAAGCTATCTCACGCTCATTGTCAGTAAATTTGGACAGGTAGATGGGAGGACCGCCAACAATAAGCAGGTCAGGCGAGCACTGTAGAATATACTGAAGTGTGTCACTGACAACTGGACCTTGAACATCGGGTGTGAACATAAACCGTTTATTAGAATACTCAACACAGGTAGCGAGGACATATCCAAGTGGTGATTGATTAGGACCATGGGGTAGTGGTTGAGAGTATGTTACCTTGGTATCATCGAATCTGAAAGACCTGTCATCAGCCCATTCAAGCTTCGTGACGATATTTTTGATGTCCTTTTCGAAATAAAATCCTCGACGTCTCTGTGATGGGTTAATGTTCTCACGATTGTCTTTTATCAGCACAATTTTCCCAGAGAACATCTCTTGGCGCTCGTTTCGGGTGCTCAAATTGTAGACATGGTTTTTAAAACCAGGTCTGATGTGGTCATAATGATAATGAGACACTGACAGAACATCTGATGCTTCAGCAAAACCCAGGATTTTATTCAGCGATTTCTTTAGGGTCAAGTATTCTTCTGGATGAGGTTCTAGTTTGAATCTTTTCGCAAGGGCTGCTGAGGGGTCAAATAAAATGCTAATATCAGGCGTACTAACATGAGTGCACAATGAGCGAGTCCCAAGACTTTCTGCAGCCAATGGAGTGATTTCAATATCACCTAACTTCATCACCAGACTTCCTGTAGTAAATCAAATGGTACCTGTTTCCATCGTACAATAATTCAGCTTCATAGGTCGTCTGAATTGACTCCTGATTGTTAAAACACTTAAACATCTGGAAATCAGAGGGTAGAAAATGTTCTCTTGTGGAAAATATCTCGTTCTCAGAGAAAAGCGCAAGGTTTCCCTCTCGATGATTCGCATTGAAAGTGGGGATTTCAGCGTAACCGACAAAGATAAGGAAGTGAGCTGAAAGAAATCCATTAGAATCAACAAGTCTCTCAGAAACAAGACCACGATACTTGTAATTGTGGACCTCAGGTGCACCAGTCTCTTCCATAACCTCTCTAATTGTAGCAGAACGTATATGCTCCCCCAGACTTATTTTGCCACCGACCATGCTCCAGAGATTCTCGTAAGGTGCATTTCGTCTTTGCAGAAACAGATATCCTTCACCACAACGGAGTATCGAAATTGCGATAGGCACTATCTTTGTCATTGAGTGAACCACTTATGAGGTTAGAGAAGACTTGTGCTTTAAAGATAGAGGCTACTCAAAACCTGATGAGGCTAACATTCATAGCAAGCAATAGACCTCTAATGAATAGGTCTGAAATTGGACAAACTGCTCACTGATAACATTCGGGAACGCATCCTATCACAGGTAACACCCACAAAGAAGGAACTAGATGTACAAAGGACAGTAATCAATTCATTGAAGCAGGCTTTATCAAACCATTCATGTTCGAAGAACTATTCATATTCATTCATTGAGGAACAGGGTTCTACAGGAAGAAAACAGACGCAACTACGGAGTGTAGCAGACATAGATTTGTTTGTGGGACTTGTACCAGAAGATTACTCAACAATTTTGGATCAATCACAGCAAAAACGGCACCGTGAGATCGATCGTCTGATGGATATGATGGTAAAGGATTGGTTTGAGCCAGCCATATCAGGATTAGATACAACCAATGTACAGCGAGCATATTCGCAACACCCATATCTGTCATTGAAGAAAATGGGTTTAGATATTGATATTCTCGGTTGTTTTGACATCGATTTGGAATATCTAGCAGAAAAAGGACCAATCACAGCAGTTGATAGAACTGTACATCATACACGCTATATTGCAGATAGATTGAATGATGATAAAAGAAATGACGCAAGAATCTTGAAGTCGTTTGTAAGAGCCAGTCATGCATATGGTGACCGGTGTGCAGTAGGGAGAATGGGGATAACGGGGGTTTCTCTAGAATTACTGGCTTTATTCTCGAAAACATTGGATGACGCATTCTATGCTCTTGAACATCTTGATAGCGAACCAATTGACCTGCAAAAAAGATCATTGAGTGAGCTACGAAAGATTTCAACGTTTAAAGATGACTATATTATTCTTATAGATCCAACAGACCAACAAAGGAATATAGCTTCTAGCTTTACTCCAAGAGCCTATGAATGGGTCAAGTATCGAATAGGTAGACTTCGAGAAGCTTCCACACTGGGCAACAAGAATGAAGTTTGTGAGCTTTTCCTTGAGTCATCGATTCCTACCGATAGTTTGCCACAATGGATAAGAAAACATTCATACGCTACAGAGTTCATTTCTGATGGCTCAAAGCATTACACAATTCTAAGGGACAAACTTTACCGGCTGTCTAAGAAGATTCAAATTGCTCTACAATCTGAGAGAACAGGAGAGCGTAGGTTTGGAGAATCTCTTGCAGAGATTTACTTTGAAAACGATAGATATTCTATTGGATTGCTTATTGAAGAATCAGAAATCTCTAAGCATTATACACGAAGAGGACCTCCAATAGATCTTGTTGATGCAGTAGAAGAGTTTCGAAAGAGTCATAGTCAAGTCGAGGTTCGTGATGGATTCCTTTGGACAACTGAAGAACGGGAATGGAACGATCCACAGAAGCTTGTTGACAATATCCTAGAAGATAATCCAATAAAGGGATTAGATATAACAACAAAAACGACAGAAGTTACAAAGAAGGTTCTCAATGTACTATACATGTATGTTCTACCAATTGAATCTTCATTCCTCGAGAGAATAACAAAAGTTAAGGATAATGACCAAGAAAAAACATAGTGAGTCATCGTGTCAAAAGACAAGGTTGCTTTCATCTCCCATCGAAAATCATACTTTCATAGGATGCCATTCCCCAAACCTAACATAGAAGCTTTCGAGAGTCCTCTAAGAACTCAAATTGCTCTGAATTATCTTGAGAAACAATGTGTACTTGATAATACCATTAAGGTCAAGGCACCCAAAGCCAAGTTAGAACAAATTCTACTCGTTCACTCGGCGTATCTGGTTGATTCTGTCAGTTTAATGTCGAATATAGGAGCAGGGCAACTTGGTGAGGCATCATATGCCAGTCCAGGCTTACTTAGATCTGCTTTATTATCAGCGGGCGGAGCAGTACGAGGCTCGGAGATGGTATTATCAGGTGAGGTTAAACATGCATTTTCTTTTATGCGACCTCCCGGACACCACGCCTCTTCATCAAATCCAATGGGCCTTTGTTATTTCAATAATATAGCTATAGCAACTCGTCGTGCTTTAAGCTACCAAGAGATCAATAGAGTGTCTATCATCGATTTTGATGATCATCATGGAAATGGAACATCAGAGATTTTTTACTCAGACCCCGATGTTCAGCTAATATCTATTCATGAATATGACTACGAGAATTTTGGTCTGGGGCATTATGCAGAGCTCGGTTATGGTCCTGCAAAAGGAACAAACATCAATATTCCTCTTCTTGAAACCTCTCCGAATGTGTCTTATGAAACCTCAATAAAAAGAGTGATTGGACCAGCCCTGGAGAGGTTTAATCCAGACATCATTATGGTTTCTGCAGGGTATGATGCGCATTATGCGGATCCAGTGGGAAATATGGATGTTGATTCCCAAATCTTTTGGAGGTTTGGCGACTTCATTCGCAAAATAGTGGAAACTGTTGGCGCAATGGGTTCGATTTGGGTGCTTGAAGGAGGATATAATCCATTTGTTCTAGGACCATCAATTCATGCAAGTCTGGAGGGACTTGTGGGAGAAGATGTTCCGAAACTTGACGATCAAATAAAGAGAGAAAGATTTCAACACATCATTGATGCGAATAATGAAGTCTTGGATAAAGTACTTGAAACAATTGAGCCCTACTGGTGAGGTTCCAATTCAGCTGGTGACATGAACAAGATTTTAAGGCTAGTCGAGTTGGCGGGCGCATTATCAATCATGGTGGAACTGAATATTGGGTAAGAAAAGAAAATCTGGCGGCAGAAGCAAAGGCAAAGCAGGAAAAACAGGAACAGTTCAATGCTCGAAATGCGGGCGCATTGTTCCAGCAGATAAAGCCAAAAAATACACGAAGAGAGTATCAACTGTTGAACCTCAACTCGCTCGTGAGCTAAGACAACAAGGAAGCTACATCCAGACTAGAAGAATTACATCATACTACTGTGTTAGCTGTGCTGTTCATGCAGGAAGAGTGCAAATAAGACAGGCCTCAGAACGGAAAACTACGACAGGTCGTCGATAACAAACACATCATGTACGCGCTTGATCTTGATAGCCAGACCTCACCGAATGTCTAACAAAACAGCTGGTATGCCCGATGGTAGGATCCACCATGCTAAGATTCGTGCAACTTCTACCTCAAGCTGCTCCTGAAGGAGAATTTCTTTTGAAGGATTTGCCGGGCTCTGGAAAACGTATAGATGTTCTTTGTCGAGACCTGGCGGCTTGTTTTGATTGGGGGCCAATATCATGGTCCAAATCTAATCTTGAATTAATTGCTGTAATTGGGGAATCAATCATTCTTACTTTTAGGGACCCACAGAATCAGATACCTAAGGGAGAAGTTGGATGGGCATCTGTGATAAGAGATTCATTACGAGGTGATCCACCTGCATTTGTTGAGGTTTCTGAAGGATATGTTGAAGATATTATTAAGGAACTCAACCAACCCAAGGTGTCTAAATTGTGGGTTTTAGATGAAGAAGGTGTGTATCTTTCTGAGATTGATTCATATCAAAAAACTACTCAGAACAGTTTTATGCTTGGAGACCATAAGGGCTTCGATTCTCAGACAAAGAAATTCATTTCGCAATTCGATATTCAAAAAGTATCTCTTGGGAAAAAGAGTTATCTTAGCAGCCACTGCCTGGCTACTATAATCTCTGAGTTCGAAAGGAAGTTCAGATAATGCCAGACGACGAGGAAAACAATCCAACGCAGCAACCAAAAGCAATGACAAGACTTGTGAACAAGCTGACCAAAGAGATGCTTTGGATGTACATTCTTCGTTTGTTACAGGAAAGACCACATTATGGTTACGAGATTAAGGAACTAATCACCAAACGATTTGGTTTTTCACCAGCCACTGTCAGTGGTTATGCAATTATCTATAGATTGACCAAGGATGGTCTCATCGAAGAACAGCAAAACGATGATTCACCAAGGAAGTACTATGTAATAACAGAAAAGGGTAGCAGAGCAATGTCTGAAGCAAAGGCATTCCTTGGAAAAACCATTGAAATGGTGTTTGATAAGACATCATAAATTCATAGCTGCTTCTTTATCGGGATTCAACAGAACTCGCAATTATCTCAGATCTACGACGAATATTGATTTCATCGATTGTGAAATCCATACCTTGACTCTCAACCTTCAGGCTTGCAACTGATGATGCATAAACACCACAGTCAATTATTGAAGATTCATCGATTAATTTTGAAGCAAAAGCTGCAAGATAGACAGCTCCTGCCTCAGTAGAATCAATCTCTTTGGTCGTATAGGATGGAATAATGCTGAAATCTTTTCCATCATAGATTAGACTCCCCTTTTCTCCGAGGGTAATGACACAGATTTCTGATGCCCATTCTACAATTAGTTCAGCTGCTAGAAATAAGTCTGATTCTCCTGTTAATAGATCAGATTCTAATTGGTTTGGTTTGATAACATCTAGGTAGCTCTGTGTCTTTTCTGCTACACTAAAGTCTTGAATAAGTTCTAAGCGACCTGATGAGTTCAACTTCCGAAGTTGCGGGTCAAGAAAGACAAGAGCTTCTGTTGAATTGCATATCCATTCAACAAACTCAGCATTTATCTCTTGAAGAGATGGACTCAACAGAATAGACCGTGCATTTAGAAACTCATCAGGAATATCTCGGATGTTTATTCTATCAGGATTGACCGTGATGTGCATGTTTCTATTAATGGAGGGATTATGAATCTCAACCGCACCCTTATCTTTTGCTTGAATTACATAGTGTTCAGGAATATTTAGAGCATCTACTCCTTTGATGAAATCATCAATCACTTTCGCACCCACTGAACTCACAATTGCCATCTGTTCAATACCAATCTTTGCGGCAGTTCCAGCAGCGTACACACTTGATCCAGTGAGTTCTCCATTGTGGAATGTTGGATTTCCAATCACAACAAGATCATACATTGGTGGCTTCACTCCGTTCTGCTGCTCCTATAATCTTCTTTGCGTAGAATAACCTCTGAGCTACTGTAATGTGAGAGAGGATTCCGACGATTACAATACAAAGAGTTAGGATGTTGGTGATGTTCAGTATCACAAAGATGTCAAGTAAGACAGGCACAGGTGTCAGAAGTTCAATCCAGATGTTTGTACTAGGAACAGCTAGAAGTAAGATTCCTGCAATAGTGAGAATCAGCTTTTCTTGACGTTCGGCTATACCGACTGTGCAACTCTCCATGCCCCCAACAGATTCGGCTTTTGCACGAGCAAAACTAGCCATAATCATTCCAAAGAGCGTAAAGAAACCCCAAAACCATGGGATGAATGTATCACCTGCACTATTAGGCCACCAAGGTATAGTGACTGTATTAATTGGTCCCATCATTAAGCCTAGCATGAAAAGAAACTCTGCGTACCTGTCAAGTGTGTGATCAAATGTCGCACCAAACTTTGATGCAAGATCTGCAGCTCGTGCGACTGCACCATCAAACATATCCATGACGACTGTTAGAATCATGAAAAGGAGTCCAATAATAAGATCACCCATTACAAAGAACCAGGCACTAGCGAGTGCAATAATAACTGTGAGTCCTGTAATCATGTTAGGAGTGATACCAGTTCGAGCAAGTGCTTTGCCAACTGGCATCATTGCACGCTGGTATCGTTCTCTTAAAGATCCGAGCATAGGTTTCACAAATCCGGTACTATTGGCCGGGCTTCGCCGACTGGTATAGTGTTAATAAACGTGTTGTGGAATGCTCACAGCACACTCAAGATACGGTCAAGGACCCATTCGTTTCCAAGGAGATTCAAGAATCCACCCAGTCGAGGCCCTGATTTTCGGGATATCAAAATCCTATAGAGTACAATGAATGCCCGTTTGTCCTTCAAACCAACGTCTCGAGCTGTTTCAAACACTTTCCCTTGTAATTCCTCATCGTCAAGAGGGGTTCCTTTCAGAACCTCTACGAATTTTTTGAGGAAGGCACGGTCATCATCAGTAAGAGTGGCCTTGATTTCCTTGGGAACTGTTTCAGAAACCTCTACCTTATCCCGTTCACTTCCATACTCCAAGGCCCAATTCTTTGCTCTTCTAAGTCTAATTGGAATCAATTCTTTTGCATCTGTTGGTACCTTCTCGATTCCGTATTGCTTCTTCAGAACCATCTCGCACCGTTCCAAAATTGTCTTTGTCCCTAGAATTTCTTCCATTTGAGATGTTATGATTGCAAACTTGAATGGTAGTTTTGGTATATACTCCTGTGCAACATCTCCAGGTAGACAGAGTGGATACAGAAGTTTAGCTATTGTTTTCTGCTCTTCAGAGGCGACCTCAAGACCATAGTAGACTCTCTCAAACCTCTCGAACTCATCAACCAGATCTGGTATTCGCTCTGTTCGAATATCATAGGCACGAGTAAGACCAGTTTTTAACATTAAATATCGAAATAGTTCAGGAGGCGCGATTGCTAACCAATCCTTTGGAAGAAATACGATCCCCTCTGAAGTTGCCATATCCCGACCACCAATGCCTACCCATTCGAATGGAACCTTAACAGGACCATCCCATCCAAAGACTTGTTTGGATATCTCTAGACCTGTATCAAAAGATCCACCTTTCACAGAGTGATCCTTCCCAGCGGGTTCACACGTAACATTGAGAACGTACCATTTCACTGGCCAATCAACACGCCATGAAAGCTTTACTCGAAGATCAGAGAGAAGAGCTTCAGCACTATGTCCGCATGATGGACATGAAAATGTGACCTTGTCAGTAGTAGGGTCATAGTTTGTAATTCTGTTAGGAACGATAGCACCCTTTGCACCAGATTGAATACGACCACAGGATGGGCATATCACAGAACCGGGATACCAAGTTTTCATTGACTCAATATAGTCAGCTTTCTGCTCATCATTGAAGTCGCGGGCTACATAATCAATGAGAATTTTTCGAATGGTTTCTGTATGTTTCAGAGAGGTTCTGACAGCTTCCAGCATCTCAGGTAATTCGTATATCTTACTTTGCCATATTGTTTCAGGATTAACTCCAAATTCTGGAAATGTATCAATAAGTTCTCTTGCTGAATGTGCTCCGAAGCTTTCACAACATCCAAACTCATCAGGCACATCGGAATAGGGTTTCCCAAGCCATTCTTCAAGGGAGAGTGAAACACTCGGAGGAAAGGAACGTACTGGATCGAAGTCATCGATTACAAGAAGAGTGTGAGCATTTTTTCCCGCCTCGAGGAGTTTGCGTTTAATCACATCTGCGATAATGAGCTCACGCACGAATCCTATGTGGATGCTGCCACTGGTACTTTTTCCAGTGGAGATGCGATAGACACTGACATCTCGTTCCAACACCTCGTTTACAATATCACTAATCCAGTGTATTGAGAACTCATCTTCCTGTGAGTCTTCAGGGGGCATCTATCACTCCTCAAATATTCCCAAGGACTGAGCCTAAAGAACGTTATCATCAAGATGAGAATTCAGAAACTATCAGGTCATTCCTTGTAGCGAAGAAGACGTAGGTGGGAATTGCTGCTAGTAATATGACAGCAATCATAGCAATCAAGACGATTATAACTGATACCGGAAGATATGCCAAGGAGGGAACAGCAGCCTCAGGAATCAGTGCATAGATACTGAGCATTGTGCTGACTATGAGCGCGGGAATACCTGCTCTCAATCCTACATCCAATCCTTCTGCAATCATGACTTTTGCCAGAAATGATGGTTTTGCTCCAATGGATCTCATGATGATATAGTCACGAAGACGCCCAAATACTGAAACCAGCAAGTAATTCATAAGACTCAGAAATGCACTCAGGAGGGTCACAATTGCGAGTGGGTTCAATAGTGCCCATATTGCATCGATTGTTTCGAGATTTCCTTCCAACACATCTTGCTGCCTAGAGATATCCAACCCGTAGCTTTCCGCAATTATATCAATTTGCGAGATTAGAGAGTCATCGTATTCTTCAAGTTGAACAAGGAGCAGGTTCGTTCCTGACACACCATATGCAGTTTGCAGTTGTGAAAGATCCATCAATGCCATCATACCGCCATTCAGAGTGTCAAATGCCTGAGCTTGGATTTCTAGTGAAATGCCCTGCACACCTAGACTCTGAACGAGTGGATCTACGAAGATTTCAGTAGCCATTCTGCCCCCAATCCAGACTTGTTGAGGATTGTTTAACTGGCTGCCTTCATAATACCAATCGGATATTGTTGAATCCCAGTCTATACCAACTAAAGCTGCAGAGGATGTACGATCTAATCCAATATATTCGTACTGTTCAAGTTCCTCATTCCAAAGGATAGCAGGTAGCTCCTCCACCTCTGAATATACAACAAGCCGGGATTCTACTCTATAAACACCTAGAATGTCCCCAATATCATCAATAAGCTGTGTGGGGACCATATCTGGACCACTAAGATAATTGAATGAAGCATTTAGAGGTGAACCATAGAGTGAATATGAGTTATAGTAGGAGTTTAGAAGGTCAGGATTACCCACAGCTACTACATTTGTTCCCATGGAGCGGGTAACATAAGATATTGATGTGGTATGTACGACCCCACCCCCAATCCAGAGGAGTGATGCAATTGTGAAACTCAGGAAAAGGGAGATTATAGTCCTCCTAGTTCCTTTTATTCGTCTTCCAGTACCTTTTGTTGCTATTCGAAATGGCAGTCCAAAACTATCTAAATATCCAACAACTCTAACCTTTGTGCCAACATCTGGATTCAGGGCAAGTGATGGAGATTCTTGAACTGTGTCGTAAATTGGTTTTTGGGCTGATAGATATCCTGCAATGATGAGTACTAGCGCGAGAACGGCTATTTGTAATATTGGGAAGGCATTTGTGAGTTGTATTGTTGGGACAACGGTCCCAAGCCAAATCATTCCAAGTATGTAGAGTATTGTGCCAAAACCTAAACCAAGTGCAATGCTTGCTAGAAGAATAATTACCGATTGTGCCATGAAGAAGTCAAAGATAGTATCAAGAAGTGTGCCAATTGATTTCATAAGTCCAATATCACGACGACGAGTCACCATTTCTAACGAGATCGTCGTGGACACAACTACAGCTCCTAGGACAAACACAAGCAGGAGTATTGTCCAAACGAACGTTGAAAAGAACGTACCAAAGGATGAAGACAAAGCACTCGTAACTGCAAAAGACGAAACATCCAGTAAGACATTGCCAAACAGGAATACAAAGGTTGTTGCTGTTACAACACTAGTCAAAGAAATTAGTGTGAGTGTTGTACGAAATGGACGTCTCTTCAAGTCTGCTGAAGCAAACAATTGATGATCAGTCATGACGAGTTAACACTCCACGATCCATTTTGTAATGATGTATATTTGGTTGATTTAGTATCCCCTCATCATGAGTCATAACTATCACTACCTTTCCTTCTTTATTCAATTTAATCAGCAGTTCACGTATCATTTGTCCACTGGCCCCATCAAGATTGGCGGTTGGTTCGTCAGCCAGAATTATTGGCGGATCATTAGCCATCGCCCGTGCTATAGCTATCCGTTGCTGTTCTCCTGAGCTTAACTGCCAAGGAAGATGTTCCGCCCGATGGTCCATCTCGACCTTCTCCAAGAGTTTCATAGCATCCTCTCTCAATTCAGAACGACTTTTTTCAGAGAGCTGCATTGGAAACAAGACATTCTCAACAGCAGTTAAGGTGGACACTAGATTGTAGCTCTGAAAGATAAAACCAGTATTGTTGAGTCTGAATGAGGCTCTAAACGATTCATCATAATCATTTATGGGCACATCCATGACAAATACACGTCCATGGGTCGCCAAATCAATTGCACCAATGATGTTCAGAAGAGTTGTTTTTCCAGAGCCAGACTTGCCTGAGATTACAACAAAATCGCCAACGTCAACTATCAGGTTTACTCCGCTAACTGCCGCAATTTCTGTTTTTCCCATTGTGAAGGTTCTGTGGACATCAAGGAGTCTGACTGCATGTTTAACTTCTTCAAGATCCTCTATATCCAAATCATCTCTTGTGTAATCTATTGCATCAAGATAATCATCATCAGCCATTGTATACCACCTCGGATAGTGGCGAAATGACTCTCAACCCAAGATAAGCATAAGGGTTGGACAATTACTGTACCAAAATATCATGGCAATCAATAGCTGCACGGGCCCAGTCAGTTATCAGCACTGGTTTCTCACGGCCAAAGACTTTCACAGTGCGCAATATGTCTACTTTTAACAGACTGTTGATATAGTAGGAGATGAGACTCTTGTCTACTTCCAGTGTTCTGCTAATAGCGGCTTGTGTGGTCTGTCCATTCGATGCACATTCGCTGAGTATGGAGCTTACTGTAGGATTTCGTGCTAAGGCGGTCAACAGCATTACTCTGTCATCTGAGGAGAAATCAGGTGGAAAAATGTGTCTGACATTACCGTTTCTCATTGATATTACCTGCCCATCCCGCTCCAAAAAACGAAGATGATACTGTAAAGCACCCATTGCACACCCAATTATCCGATGAAGCTCGCGAAGATGTATCCCAGGATTGATGGCAACTTCATCAATGACTCGATCTCGTAACTTCTGAAGTCTGCGGTCTTCTCTCCTCTCAACTGAAACTGTACCAATAGCAATAACAAAACATCCAAGATCAAGCACTATGAAGAGTGCATCAGACCAAGCTACATTTGTACCTCCCGAATTCCAAGTAAATAGTTCGATGTGCAGGGTTATGTTCTCAATACTTGTAGCACTACCAATCCATATTGAAAGAGCCTTAAAGTGTGCATAACTTTCCTCACTATTTAGAGAAGAAGATAGATCCGGAGCCATAGGTTCAATGTCACCAAAACTTGACCCAGATAGGACTACACCTAATATTCCCCATGTGAGGAGGATGAGTGAGAATCCTACTAGGATATGTTTGGTGATCTGCCTATTCATGTTCTAACATCCATTGTCAAACCCTATTAGCCTTTTGTAGTTAAAAACTGCGTTTGTTGAAATTTCGCACTACTATGTTGCTCCACGTGCAGGATAAGTCAATGTAATCTTAAAAGTGCAAGTTTCTTGACCAGCAGATATGCATGTTTCCTCTGTGACAAGCAATTTTTCATACTCAATTCTATTGAAATCGGTTAGATATTCAAGAACAGCCTCTACAAAACCTTTCAGAAAGAAACATGATGGTTCTTCAGATTCATACCCTGACGCATAGGGATTATCACCTATCTCAATTATCGCTTCCTCATCCAGCCATAACTTGTAGAGTTTTGCGATCCTAATATCACCGAAAGGTACAATCAGTGTTTCAAGAGACATCTTGATGAACTCGATGATACCCTTGAAATCCCCAGGAGGCTTTTGTTTTCCTACTTTGAAGTATTCTCGTTGTGCTTCAAGTCCTGCAAGACGCCCAGCAGAGTAGTATAGGTCCTTAACTCGGTCAGGGAACATTACTGCAATCCTACTTCCGAGCTTGTTCCAAGTCTTCGCAAAGAATGCAACCATAAGATCGCGTTCCTTGAGTCGACCCTGCCACCATGGAATAACCTTTTCTTCACTAGACATGTCTTAAGCCTCGTCGGCAATGGATGAAGATGAATTGAGAGTTAAGTGCTTTATGTGTATGTGATACACTTATACAAGTCGGACATTCCAAACGCAGACATCTGAACCAGTGGCTTTGCTCATTTCTTGAAAGACTTTGGCATCAACGCCTTTGAACTCGAGAATTGATTCAAGAATACCACTAAATATCTCACAGTATCCAAATCCTCTCATTCCCTCAAGATTCACTTCTTGGCACCAGACACAGTTATCGTCAGTTATTCGTACAGACCCTCGTGCTGTCTTCATGTCAACATCCTTTGGTTTCTTATCAAAGAGAACTTTGTATACATTTTCAATCAGTTTTGCTACCTCTTCACGTGTTGTAACATTTTCTTTTGTCTTTTCGACAATCTCTGTGTTGAGGTATATCTGCTGACCTAATTCCTTCCCTAAGTCTCGAAGTTTCTGATTTGCATCATCGATGCTATTAGTTTCCGAAAGAATTTGCTCGACATAATGTGAATATAGGCTGATAAGTAACGGGTTCTCTACCTTTGGCATAGTTTGTTTCACCTGATTATTCTCTAGAGGGTTTTGCCAATGACTTTCAAACCGTGTTTTCTGTATTTTGCAATTGTCTGTACGACCTTTGGTAAAGGAAGATTTAGGGACTCTGCGATCTGTTCGGTTGTGCGAGTTCCATCACACAACCTAATGATGTTTTGATCACCACTCGCAACTTTGCTCATGTCACCTTCGAAGTGGGGACACTTGACATAACGACCTATTGCACTTTTACCTGCACCTGTTGCGTCTTCTTCATCTTCTGATATCTGTGGAACAGTAATTATACCTCTTGAGGCGCCCCATTTGAGAAGGTCAATAACTCTGTCATTTGGTTGGAACATCGAATCTGCGATTTTCTCAGCACTTATGTTACCATCAACAAGCATAAGAACATCAAATCCGAAATTGCGATACAATTTCTTCATTTCACTATAAAGTTCAGAATCCAGAGAAAGTGCGTTTGAGTACTGCGAACCCCTTTTAGGAATTGTTACAGGCTGAATATTGAACGATTCAGGAGAGGGTAGTTCTATACTTAAATCGGGAGCTGTTTCTACCTGAGGTGGTAGAGTCATCTTAACCTCAGGAACAGGAGGTGTTTCTTTTGATGCCGCTGATTCAACAGATGCAGCTTTAATCGCTATGCTCTCCAAAACTTGAAGGTTTGACTCTACGGACTCTTCAAACTCCTCAGGTGGTGGTGGGAGTTCAATTCCCTCCAGAAGTCGGAGGACATTCTTAGTTTTCGCAATAGCCAAGCCAAGTTGCAGCTCTGGCACATATAGAACAGTTAAAATCCAATTATCATCAACAGGGGATAAAACCACCAGTCCACGGTCAGTATCAATGGTCATGAGGCGGAGATCTGATTTGTATAGGTTAATGCTATCCTTGATGCGTGGAAACAATTCGTCTGGGAAAGCAAAACTGACGAAGGGGCGGCCTACCTTGGTCATTAACGAGTAACCTAAAACCTGATCATCAAATCTCAGTTTAGATAGAGCGCGTTCCAAATCCTTGGACATTTTATTCACCCAACGAACACAGGCCGGACCAATAACTGACTGCTTTGTCATGCTATTGTCTGAAGGTCATCTGAAAAGGATTGTGGTGCCAAAGATTGTTTTTTCAATGGCTTGTCAAAAAGCATTAAGAGGGATTCGTATATGCCGAATAAGTGCAATGAGAAACTTTGTTGGCGGCTTAATTGGGGTTATTATTGGATCTATAGTCATATCAATCCTGATGGAACTTCCTCAACCAATATACCCAGAGCCATTCAACATAGTTTGGTTTCTCTTAGCAGGAAGTAGTGCACTTCAGACTACTCTATTTAACCCAATCACATCTTGGATTGTTTTATTCTATATCTTTTCATGGTGCATAATTGGATTTATGATTGGATTATTCTCCAAACCTGGGTGGAATACAGTCAGATCTGCAATTTGGGTTGGGCTTATCCATGCAGTTTTAGCACTGATATCCCTACTACTCATTAATCCAGGATTTTGGAGTAGCGCTAATAGAAACTTCGACCTGCTCTTTCAATTCCTAGCATCTTTGATGGTGTCCATTCTTGCGTTACCTTTAGCACAACCAACTGCAATGATAATAGAAAGACTTGGCCGCCAGGCTGAGCCTCCTATTCCGTTGAAGATTGAAACTGTGTGTGAATGCGGTGCTGTTTTCAAGTCTATTCCTATGATATGCTCAGAGTGTGGTAGGACTTTAATCGTAAGCAGTGAATAATCAGCGGTCTCTTGTTATTGCTCCACCCAAGAGTCCACCAATTGCACATGCTATTGCAGGGTAAATGGTTCCCTCAAGTGATGCCTGCATGATCAGAAGCGATCCCTGTTGAAATATCGCAGCGATACCTGTACTCGCAAAAGAGGGACTTATCATAAAGAATAGGAGCCAAGTAAGAAAAGCACCGATGATGGCTGAAAAAACTGCAGATAGAATCCCAGGAAAAATCTCTTTGGTCATCAAACCAGCAATAAGACCACCAGTGCCCCAAGCTAGCCACATGAGAACAGTTGCTCCAGGAGCACCATAACCTACTAAGGAACCCAGGCTGGTTGAACCAAGAAGTGTGGGAGCAGGATACAAAATAGTACCAACCACTGCCAGACGTATTTCAAGTTCACTTGTTGCAAGAAAGTCATCTACAATGGTTGATGCAATAAGATCATTAGGCATAAAGACACCGAGCATCAACACTACGAAAGTCATTGCAAATGCTGTTATTAATCCAAATAGCGTGCCTAAAACTTGACCCAATTGAGGTCCTCCGTTTGCAATGGTTCTATATCTCTACTTCTGGTTATTAGGTTTTATACCTATGCCGGATGAGTTACTTGATTTCTGCGGCATGCGAGATACACTTCTAAAGCAGTGAGAGAGTCCAAGTACAGGCCTCATCACCTAGTGCCCTACAAGACTCTTGAAAACTTTCAGCTTGAAATCCACGAAGCTTCATGACAGCATCAAACACTCCACTCACAATTACACAGTATTGCAAGCCAGGCATATCTGTAATATGAACCCCTGCACATATTGGACAATCTGCGTCTGTGAATTTGATACTTCGCTTATCACTACTAACCCAGATATCTGTGAATTCCTGTCCAGAATTCACCTTATAGGCAAGTTGCAGAGTGTTTGCAAATTCATGAAACTTCCCAGCATGTTGGCGGATTCTGTCAGCATAGTCCATCAGAAGAGTTTCTCCAACACGAAAACCGATATCTTTCATCTTTCGGTTTATTTCGTCAACGCTATCACTAGTGCTCATGAGAAGGTTCATCAGCTCACGGTAGCTTGCTTGGAACAAAACCTTACTCACCTTATCAGTCATGAAATTCCAAGCTATTTTTCCTTTTACACCCATTTATTATTTCAACCTCCAATATCAGAATCTTGACACTTTATCCGTGCGAATGAATCGGACGGATTTCCCACGGTAGGGTATAATCATTTGCAACGCTTCGAAATAGGGTATGCCAAGTTCAGTGGCAATTTCTTGTAAAGTCCTCTTCCCGTCACATAATTCAAGAACTGGACGATGTTTTTTCTTGACCTTGTCAATCTTCCCCTCAAATAGAGGCAACTCTATTATCTCCTTCTGACTTGGTTCTTTTTCCTTGGGGCATTCAACCCAGAGAATTTTACGTGAAACACACCATTTCACAATCTCAATAATCTTCTCAACTGGTCTAGCTAAATGTTCAGCTAAATTATAGACAGTCATCTTCTCATCAACAACAAGAAGGATGTCAATGCCAACATTAGCAAACAATCGCTTAATCGAAACATTAAGCTCAGATTCTAAGGTCACTGAGTCTTTGTAGTTCTCGCCCCTATGTACGATACACCAATGTTTCACCTCAACTGGTTCTTGAGGTGGTTCCTCAGTGATTTCTGTTGTTACTGGTTCTACAGGTTCAAGAGATGGTGCAGATTCCATAACTGTTTCTTGGGAAATGTCGGACATGGTAGACTGAATTTCACCGATGGATTCTTCCTCTGAAGGGAGATTCACATCTTCTTCTTCAGCTATTGAAATAGGTGGTGGAGGTAATGATACTTGCGCGAGAAGATCGACTACAGCCTTTGTTCGTGAAAGAGCACCACCAAGTTGGAAGTCAGGGTCGAATAGAACAGCAAGTACCCATCGAGGGTCAATTCTTGCAAGAATTACAATTCCTTTTCCAGTCATGATGTTGACGAGTTTCAAATCAGAACCATGGATTCGAAGAGTTCCTTTGATTTGAGGTAAAACTTCATCAGGTAGCGAGAAAGACAGGAAGGGATGACCATCGCTTGTTATGAGCGCATACCCATTAACTGATTCATCAAACTTCAGTTTGGTCAGAACGCGCTCTAATTCCAACTGTCATACACCTAGCCTAGCGTTACAGATACAATTGGTACAAAAGTCACTGAACTTTAAGTAACTTTGTACCATCTCGTGAGAGGATTGGATTGGATTCTAGGAATTCCACTATATCAGCTATTTGTGGATGTGTTGCTGAAGCTGAGGAAATATAGAGTGACGCTACAGCGTTAGCTAGAGTTAATCGATCAAACGGGGATAAATCGAGGAGTGTACCATAGATGTCACCAGCATTCCACGCATCTCCTGCACCACATACAATATGACTTTCAACATCAAATGCTGGAACTGAAGTTATCTCATTTCCTTTGATTGTTGAAGAATAATGTGGCGTATGAAGATCTATCCGGACTCCTGTATCGTTGGCAATCAATTGAGCTCCTTCAAGCCAAAGTTCAGGCTTTTCCGATATGTTTTTCCAACGCTCGCGATTACTTGTTAGAACCTGAGCAATCCAACCAACTTCATTCTCATTCAGTCCGATGATGTCTACCAAACCTGTTTTAATTACATTTTCAACAAGTTTAGTAACTATTTTGGGGTTTCCTGAGGGGTCACCCATGTCCATGAATGTCATAGCTTTTGATGACTTTTTTATCATCTGAAAGAGGTCATGAGCAAGCTCCGCAGCTTTTCTATTATGATTTAGATTAACCAGAGCAACAATTCCACTACCTTTGATGGCATCGATATCATGTCGAGAAAGGTCAGAGAATTCAAATTCTGATGCCGAACCACTATCACTGACCATCAGGTTGACCTTTCTTCCTGAGTATTCTGTTTCAATCGATACTGTTGAGGAAAGCCGACCATCAGTGTGAACATGACTCAAATCTAAATTAGGACTAACTAACGCTTTCAGAAGAGATGCCCCATAATAATCGGTTGTGACAATTAATTTTGGATTCAAGCCCAGAGAAAGTAAGGCAGATGCTGTATTTACTGCATTTCCGCCTTTTCGAATGAACTGCTCATTCTTAAGCAAGTTGCCTCCACCTTGCTGAGCAAGTCGTTTCAAACCATCTAGGAAACTATCTAGCGTCTTGAAAAGTACAAAGTGATCTACAAAAAAATCAGGGAGTACTACTGGGTAATTCACCTTTGGAGGATTCTGCAATATTGATATGAGACGAGTATAGTCCAACTCGCTCTTCCCCTAAGACTTAGTCAAGCGATTTTCTAGACCTTTTTGAGAGCTGCTTTTACCATCTCTGTGATTCGGTCTTCTTCGATTCCAGTTTTCTTAGCAACCTTTGTTATATCACAATATGCAAGATCTTCGAATGTCTTGATATCAGCTTTTGCAAGCAACGGAACCTCAGACTTCTTTACAGCCTTAAGTGAGGCAAGATCATCAACTGCTGCTTCAACTTTATCTTTGATAGGTTCAGCTTCTGCAGCTAAAGCGGCAACTAACTCTTCGAGATCCTTCATATACTGTTTGAGGGCTTCAACATTCTCAGGATGGACGGTTTTCCTTCGCTTATCAACAATTAATCCCATTCGCCGAGTTTCGGTTATAGTTAGGCCGGCTTGAACGGTTTCTTCAATACTAAAACCACGACCTCTCTTGGAACGAGCATCTCGTGGTGATTTTACTGTTGGCTCAGCGATAATATCAAAGCTCATCGGTCATTCACCTGACTCGGCTTCGAGCCTCAGGTCCACTTATTAGGCTTTCGAGGCGGCAAAGGTTACGGTCCATCTTATTTCGATTGGTCGAGTTTCAATCCTAAGGTTACTTCCTCTATCAATACTGCTAGTACAATGACAAGTGCTAGAGGGGGGATTACAAATAGGAATGGTACTTCAGGATCCATACCTGGTGGGTGAATACCAGCAAGTAAGAGCATAATTATCACCATAATTGCAATAGCACCTATGAAAATGCTGGAAATGATTGTTCCAGGTTTGTACGTAGCAATTTCATCCATTCCACGTTTCCTTCCAAACGCTCCTAAGAGAGTGATGACAGCCAGAGCGCCAATGGCAACTACGAGAGATACTTCGGTATCCATACCTAGAGGGATGGCAACCAATCCTATGTGATAAGCGGTTAGAAGAATCAGAATGGAACATACTAAGATGAGAAAGTTCAATCTACCCCGCGAAACCATATCGTTCTCCCAGCAATAAATGAGTCATTTGCAGTTATACGTTTTATCAAGCAGCGAATCGCTGTATAAGCGGTTTCATTGTCTATGATTCACATTAGTTCTATAAAAGAAGGGAATCAACACGTGAAGATTTTATTTAGATGTGCGCTTAAGTATACGCGTGGTGGCAGAGGTCTGCGTATTAGGCTTTCAAGATAGCATTGCATCAAATATTCGATATTTCTCGCAAAGATTGAAAGATAATATCCTCTAGGAGATAAAAGATCTCTCATTTTGTAATCACGGTAATCATGACTACACAAATCAGATTGAAACAATGATTCTAAGTGCAATCATATTCAATCTTCGATTGACTAATTAGCTAGTTATACCTACTTCTGCATTAGTCAAAATTGTAGAGTGATTCAAATGTATACTCAACCTCCTCCACTTACAGACATTGAGATAGACTCATTCTTGAGTAAGGCCAAGATTGCCAGGTTCTGTAGTATGAACAAGAACAGGACCATCCATGTTGCCCCTGTTTGGTTCTTATATGAAGATGGCAGAATATTCGTCGCTACACCTGAAGCAAGCCGTAAGGCAAGGAACATTGTACGTAACCCGACTGTGACCGTTTTGGTCGATGAACTTGGTACTCCAGACGACCCAACCAAAGGTGTTATTGTCTATGGAGAAGCCAAGATTGTTGGCGAAGCAGATCTCAAGTGGGGTATATCACTGTTCGAGAAGTATTATTCCAAGGAACAAGCTGAACCCGCAGCGAAACGAGTTTTGAAAGTTTCAAAGTGGATGAAAGTCGTTGTGAGCCCAACTAAGATGGCTTCGTTTGATTATGGAAAAGATGCAACTTGGCGAGATGCAATGTCCGGATAGAGCGATTTGATTTTTCTTAGATGTACGCTTAAGTATATACGTGGTAGCAGAGGTCCGCCTATTAGGCTTTCGAGATGGCAAAGACTCGCATATTCGTGTACGCTGGAAGGCAAAGTCCAAAAAGTGACATAGGCTGATTCATTCTGTTCTGTGAGAGAGTAGAAAGATGAAAGGGCATGAAGGAAGGTGAATGAGATGGATGAAGGCAGAAGAAAGTGGATAGCTGCAATTGTATTGGTTATTCCATTAATACTGATATTTCTCATATTTGGACCGTCTTACTATGAAACTTTGACGATTGACGGAAAACGTGTTTTTATGTTGGTGTTTCAGATTGTATTCCTATACACTGTAGGCGGTCTTGTGTTGCGTTGGCTTGAAGGTAGACATAAAGTAAAGGATGGCTCGAACAGGCCTTTGAGTTAACGCTAAGAAACATTCTTGCGTGTATTAGGCTTTCCAGATGGACATTGATATCAATTTACATTGAATTATGAATCATACCTCTGTGAAAGACTTTACAGCTACACTTAGAACATCCATCCTTGAAGTCTTCATGTTTCTCACGTTTGTGACCGCATGTACAGTGGTCATAATTTCTCGTACTCATTCTTTCACCGCTCCTCCAAGGATTCTTTCTCAACTAATCGATCCAACATTTCTTGTCGTTTCATGTCCAATATTCGATGAGGTCCATGCCCACTAATCACTCTGTTTCTAGTGTAGCTCGTTTTAGAATCAATCTTCATTTTTTCCATTGTTTTTATCCTGCTTTTGTGAGTGTAGTATATCATACAGACTAAGTCTGTGATTGCTGAAAAAGCAGATACATCAAATACCAGGGAAAACGTTCTGGTTTTAGTATAGTTATTTGTTAACCTGACTCTTCCTTTCTCACTTTACGCAATGAAACATCATAGAGTGTCCTTATAACCTTGGGCATTTCGGTCAGAGTGGCTTTCGAGGTGGTAAAGAATTAGAAATCTTCCAAAGTTGTTTGCTTGGTTGTGGTAGATTTCAGCATTCGGTCAAGTTTTGCTTGTTGTTTTGGTGTTATTGTTTTCAGCAATGATAACATTTGAAGTGCATTTAGTGGTGCATTACCTGCGAAGTGGTTGTTAAAGTAACCTAAGGTTGTTTCAACACTCTCAGTGACTTTTTCCAGTCGAGGGACCCAGTTCTCTAATTCATCAATTGAAAACCTGTAATTGAACCATGGGTTTGCACCATGACCATGCCAGCGAATGTAGGAGAAATCAGTTGTAATTCGAAGGTCAATCGGAAGTTTGGGTTCATCAACTATTACATTAGCAATTTCATATTGTTCTAGTATCTTCCAAACTTTACTAACTAGCCAAGATTCATCTCTAAATTCAATGGCATATCTATACGATGAATCCAATGACGATAAGAAGCTCTCTAAATCACCCATCGTTGAAATTTCCCAAGGAGGCAGTTGTATCAAGAGAACAGGAATTCTGTCTTGGATAGGTGCTAATAACCTAAAGAATTCCGTTAGTGTTTCACCTCCTTCTCCTGTGAGATTCAAACGATTATCATGAGTGACCTTTTTGGGTAGTTTAGCTGTGAAAAATACACTCTTATCTAAAGTCGAGAGATGCTTGATGAAAGTGGGTTTAGGGAGTGCATAGAAAGTCGAGTTAATCTCTGCGGTTTGAAAATATGTGAGGTAATACTTCAGCATTGAACCCCCTGTAGTGTAGAAAGTTCCTTTCCAGTCCTTTTCATAAGACCATCCGCTTGTGCCGATATATAGTCCTTTTTTCATCTCTCTCAGTTTCATTATGGTCGAAAATGACTATCTATCTTCCGGAGAGAATTATCCTGATAATGAAGTTCATAAGATAGCATGCAGCACATTCGGGTTGTGCGACCGATGAATGCAGAAAATGTGAAAGCAGAATTCAGCAATCTTGAGATTCATATAGGCTCACTTAAGGATACCAAGTTTAAGTTCAAATGCAGTGTCATGTATTATGATCAGCTACTTGTCATGGATGGGGGAAAGAGAATAGCAACGATGCACGCTCGAAATATCGGTAATGTTCATCTTGAGAAAAAGGCAATCAGAATTGCGGGTTTGAATTTCGAGATTAAAGAGGGCGATGACATGAGCGTTGTTAGTGGATCCATTCGACTTGAGCTAGGTGACGATGCTGAGGAATGGTATAGGGAACTTTGGGGATGAACCAAGACACTTAAACGGAAGTTAAAACGAACGAGAAAAGCAAGTCCCTGGTGGTTTAGTTATGTCTGAGAAGATAGAGTTCATTGAGTTGAGATTCCCGGACTTACTTGGTAGATTGAAAGCTATGATTGTACCATGCAATCCAGCAGGAACTATCGAGGAAGTTGCAAAGGACCCAGCTTTAAAACGTGGAACAAGTTGTGATGGAAGCTCAGTGACTGGTCTAGCAAAAGTGGAGTCATCAGATCTCAACCTAGAGCCAGATCCAACATCTTTGATTGAGTTACCCTTTGTAGCAAGAAGAACTGCAGCTGCAATGTGTTACATTAGAGAGAGAGTTGCAGAAGGCAAGTCTGCGGAATATTTCTCGCTTGATAGTAGGGGACGCTTGAATACTGTAAGCAATGAGTTATTTCATGGAAATATTCAGCTGAAGGTCAAAGTTGAGCCAGAGTTCCATTTCATTACGCCAGATGGAGAACCTTTTGATGAAGCAGGTTATGCGGATACTTTTCCTAATAGTCCAGGTATGGATACACTTCTCGACTTGGCATCATCTCTGAGAGCTCTGGGAATAAAAACCAGAGTGATTCATCATGAGGTTGGTGAATCACAGCAGGAGATAGAATTAGATTTTGACGATGCAACAAGAATGGCGGATAATATATTGTTGTTCAAAAACTTAGCTAGGTCAATAGCTCAAAATCAGGGGATTGATGTAACCTTTATGCCAAAACCCTTTGAAGGGGCAGCTGGAAATGGTCTTCATTGCCATCTGCAGCTATGGGAGGGTGATAAGAATCTGTTCGGTGTTGATGGTGCATCTGAGCTATCGGAAACAGCGAAAATGTTTATTGCAGGACTCTTGGAGCATTCGCCAGCTATTACCGCCATAGCTAATCCCACTATCAACTCATACAAAAGACTAGTGCCACATCATGAGGCTCCAGTATACATTACATGGGGGTTCAAAAATAGAACTGTCCTAATCAGAGTTCCAATGTTTGGATCTGGAGAGAAAGCTGCAATAGAGTTACGTTCTGCAGACCCGTTAACAAATCCCTATTTGCTTTTCACTGCAATTATCGCAGCGGGAATGGATGGTGTCAATCGAGAACTCTCACCACCAGACCCAAGAAGTGAAGATATTTTCCAAATGAGTGATGAAGAGAGAGAGAAGCTAGGAATTAGAATGCTCCCAACCACGCTGGAGGATGCACTTGATAGCCTAGAAGTGGATAGTGTTATTTGTGATGCAATAGGTCATGATATTGTGAAGTCATTTGTAAGAATTAAACGAAAGGAATGGCGAGAATACACAAGCAGCATTGTGACTGATTGGGAATGGGACATGTATGAGGATAGCTAGTTCTTCTTGAAGAAATCCGAGAGTCGATCAAAGGCTTCATCAACTGCCTCAGGAGTCAATGGTCCAATTGAAATACGTACATGACCCTCACCATCTTCTCCGAATATTGCGCCTGGAAGAATAAGTGTTCCAGTGGATTGAAGGATATCCATTACTAGCTTTCGTGAGTCTTGGCAGTCTTTCACTCTTGGGAAAAGATAGAATGTGCCTTTTGTATGAACAACATCAAGCGCATCGATTTCACGTACGCGAAGATATGCCAGATTACGAAGATGACTCAACCTTTGTAGCTCAAGTTCAACTGTGTCTAGTCCCTTTTTCAGCACTTCCAAAGCAAGTATTTGACCAGCTGTGGGGGCACAAATGGTCATTGTATCTTGCACCTTAAGAAACTCCTTGGTGAACTCTTGAGAACCAATAACATATCCAACACGCCATCCACTCATCCCGAAGTCCTTTGAGAAGCTCCCAATAGTGATAACGTTGTGTTCAGCTTCTCGACGAACTCGAGGACTATAGTGTTCAGCTCCTTCGAAAACCATGCTAGAGTATGTTTCATCAGATATTAGCATTATATCATGCTGCAAGCACAGATCGACAATTGCATCAATTTTGTTTCTATCATAAACTGCTCCAGTCGGGTTATTTGGAGAGATTAAGAATATCGCACATGTTTTTTCATCTATAGCAGTTTCAATATCATTAACATTAGGTTGAAAATTTGAGTCAACTGAAACCGCTTTTATCTCAGCACTGGCAAGATTTACAGCCATTACTGAGTTGAAGTAATATGGGGAGGGCATGATCACATTTTGATTTGGTTCCACAAGAGTAAGGATGACACCAGCAAATGCATTATTTGCACCTGCAGTAATAACGATCTCATTATGAGGATCAGAATCGATGTCAAATTTCTGGCGAACGTAAAGTGCAATTTCTTCACGTAACTCAAGAAGTCCTTCATCAGGGGTGTATACATGTGTAGTAGGATGGGAGATTCGTTCCTTTAGTGAACTAAGTGCATCTTCCGGAGGTATATGACCGGGCAATCCTTGACCCAGGTTCAAGAATCTTGGAGATGAGCTAAAACGTTTTGCAGCCTCAGCTAATTTGACAATAGGAGGTGGGATGATACCATTAGTGCGATACTTCATTCATTGCACCATTTACATATACTATCTAGGGTTTATCAGAAACGAATTGTCTTCTGAAAATGTGTAAATAGCGTCCCTAGTTACAAAGTGCGTTCTGCACGATATAACTATACCCAAAAGTCGGTTTCAATTGACAAGCATTATATCTGAGTTTGTTAGGCACTTCGATGTGACTAGTATGGACCCAATCACTTTAGGCAGAAAAGAAGTACAGCGAGCTGCAGCTTGGTCAGTACTGTCTGCCATGTTCCTCACAATCATCAAACTAGTCACGGGAATAGTGACAAATTCTCTCGGAGTAATCTCTGAAGCGCTCCATAGTGGATTAGATCTATTGGCTGCAGGTATTACTCTATTAGCAGTTAGGAGAGCTTCAAAAGCTCCGGACTCGGAACACCAATTTGGTCATGGGAAAATTGAGAATTTCGCGGCCCTTGCGGAAACAATAATTCTGTGGGTAACTTCAATATGGATAATATATGAAGCCCTGAGGCGAATAGATCTTCAAGAGTGGCCAGAAGCCTCAGAATGGGGAATCTTGGTCATGGTAATTGGTGTCGTTGTGACATACTTGCAGAGCAGAGTACTATACGATGCAGCAAATAAACATGGAAGTCAAGCTTTGGAGGCAGATGCTCTACATTTTCGAACAGATATGATTAGTTCAGCGGTTGTCCTATTAGGATTAGGATTTGTCCAAATAGACTTTCCAATCGCAGATCCGATCGCAGCTATTGGTGTTGCAATCATCATTTTCGTAATTTCATATAGGCTCGGTAGAAGAACTTTTGATGCCTTAACAGATAAAGCTCCTGAGGGAATACAAGATGAGATTGTAGGCTTAGTATCAGAAGTGAAGGGAGTTATTGATTGCACACGTGTTCGTGTTCGTCACTCTGGTCCCGAGTTGTTTGCAGACATTGTAGTGAAGGTTGATGAAAATGTAGCAACAAGCGAAGCTCATAATATTGCGGAAACTATTGAAAAGAAGCTTGAAGATTTGGCTCCAAGAGCCGACGTTATTGTCCACATAGAACCTGCTGAAGTGAACATGGAACAATACTCTGAGATGAATATATACGACCAGATGCAGGTAGTCGCTAGAAGACTGCCTGAAGTGCAAAGTGTCCACAATATACGGGTTTTCGAGATATCCAATGATTTAGACATAGCAGCTGATCTAGAGATGCTTTCAGACTTGACGTTAGAAGAAGCTCACACAGTTTCTGAGCGATTTGAAGAAGAACTTAGAGCATTAGTTAGTAATATCAATTCAATAACACTTCACTTGGAAACAACTCTTACAAAAGATGAAAGCATCGACATCACATCTGAATCATCAGAGATTATCGAATCTGTTAAGAAAATCGTATCAGAATTCTCTCCACCAATCTTTTACAAAGAATCAACAATAAAGAGGGAAAGTTCTGGAGTCGCGGTCTTGTTAGATTGCACAATCCCTGGTGAAATCTTATTGACGCAGAGCCATGAGATTGCTGAAATGATTAAGAAGAAGATAATAGAAAATCTCCAGATTGTCAAAACGGTCTATGTTCACTTTGACCCGGTCTGACCCAAGCTTAATATTCGGCCACGATTGAAGAAATGCAGAGGTGCTGGAAAGATGGAAAAAGATTGTGCAGTGAAAATACTAGGAGCTCCAGAGGCACAAGTAGTACAAACGAAGGAGATTGAGATGGATCAGCCTCTTCTCGTTTGTTGCTTTCCCTCAGCAGGGGTTGTTGGAACGATAGCTGCAAACACTCTGATTGAAAAGTTTGAGATGGAAGAAGTTGCACATGTTAGATCAAGATTTATGCCTTCAGCAGCGGTGTTTTTGGATGGACGATTACGTCATCCATTTAGAATCTATGGACACAAACAGAAGAACTTGCTTGTTGTGACCGCAGAATTGCCAGTTGCAGATGATGGACTGTACGCTGTAAGTTCTGCTCTTCTGGATTGGGGAGCAACAGTGGGGGTCAAAGAAACTGTCATTCTTGATGGAATTCCAGTTCAAGGCTTACCTTCAGATCGAAAGGTGTTATTTGCAGCAGAAGAAGAGAAAGTTAGTGAATTGAAAGAAGACAAAACAATGGAGATACTCACAAAGGGAATCATTACTGGAATTGCAGGTTCAATTCTTTCCGAAACCTTGTGTAGAGACATGGTTGGATTTGCACTTCTTACTCCAGCCATTGCAATGGTCCCAGATCCAGAAGGAGCAGTTCAGCTTCTTGAGGCTCTTAACAGACTCTACGGTGTAGATGTTGATGTTTCCGATCTAAAAGAGAGTGCATCAGAGATACGAAAGAAAATGGAAGACATGGCGCAGCAGGTTGATGGACTTAGAAGACAACAACCAAGTGCTGGTCGACCTGGTTATGAAAGAATGTACGCATGATATTCAGTCTGTGCAGGCATCATATGCTTCCTTCGCACCATGAGCGTTACGTTCTCCCACCTTTCCGGACCACTTCTCACAAATTACTTTCTGGACTGTTTCAAGTTTAACTAGTCCTGTAGCCTTGGCAAATGCACCTAGCATTGTGGTATTAATGACTGGTAATCCTCCAACAAGTAATCCGTTCTTCAAGGCAATACCAGTTCCATCATATGTGTAGATGTGTCCTTTGGGTAGCTCAATCTCTTTAGGTGCCTTGGGGGTGTTAATGATGACTTTACCATCATCTACGAGACCTTCAGTGACATCTATCAAATCAAGAATCGAGGAATCAAGGACAGCCACAATATCAGGAGTATAAATCTGACTTCTGACATTTATCTCTTCATCTGCAATCCGAGTGAATGCTTTAACTGGGGCACCTCGACGTTCAGCACCGAAGTATGGGAATGCTTGGACACCCTTGTAGCCATCAATGTATGCAGCCTTTGCAAGCAGTTCTGCAGAGGTGACACCACCTTGTCCACCTCGGCCATGCCAACGTATTTCAATCATCTTCATTGGGAATGACTCCTGATGTTGCCAAGCCTTGCGGGGCAACAGTCAAACATAACCTTTACGTTCCCACTTTATGATTGAAATGCATGATAAGACCAGATGATGAAACTGGAAGATGAGTCCTACCCGGACATGATGCCAATTATGTTATCTCTGAAAGCAGCTGACTGGGCAGCCTGTTGCAGACCAACACCTGAACCTGCAGTGTCTGTGCCTACAATATATAGACCTTTAATCGGAGTCCGTGGTCCTGGTCGGTCAAGATCAGTTTGACCAGGAATGAGGGCAGCACGAGTCGCATATGACATTTGAACGTGCTCCATCTCAACATTGTCAAGAATTCCAGGATGATACTTTTCTAGACCATTTCCCTTCATGATCTCAACCATTTCATTCTTGTTTTTTCCATGGATTTTCATCATAGCAATGGCAACTAGCTCTTTGCCCATAGGAGCACAACTTGGATCAAAGCTCGAAATGGATACAATCCATCGGTTAGGTGTGGGATGAACAAGCACTCTGTTTTTCCTATCACCAATCACCACCTTGTTGAGACCTAGCCAAAGTGTTATACCATGAGTTGGTTTCATATTACTCCATAGATTGAAGAACTCAACAATTTCCGCGTTCTCTGATTTAACTATGTCAGGCATAGCCCAGAGGGGGATGTTGCTCACAATACACTTGTGTGATAATGTCGTTCCTGAAACAGTGCATCCTGTGACACTACCATTTTGCTCATGAATCTGATTCACAGAAGCGTTGAGTACATAATCACCATTGATGGTTTCAATTGTCCTTCGGATGAGTTCCTCCATGCCACCAATTACATAGCCCTCATCATACTCTCTTGAACCCAGGAGTAATCTCTTGGCAGAATTCAATTTGGATGACTCTCTATCCGTGTCTTTCAAGGTTCTAAGAGCTTCATAGGCAGAAGCCTCAGAAATTGGTACCCCTGCAGCCAGGTATATTGCACTCTGCATTACGTCTAACATGACTTGGTTAGTGGCACCTTTCGACTGCATGAACTCTAGAAATGAGATGTCTTTGTACTTTTTCATCTCTTCAAGTCTCATCGTTTTGATTTTTGCACCGATACGGAGTAAACCCAAACGACCTCTCCAGCCAGTAAGTGGCCAACGGAGTGTTTCTCCAACGCTTGATGGGATTGTACCAACTTTATCATAGACGCGGAAATGCCATCCCTCATGTAGAACAAACTTTGGTGGTGGGGACAAGTATGTTCTTAGGAATTTGGTAAATGCACCTCTTGTAACTCGTGTGATTACATGCAGTCCTTGATCCACACGGTATCCATCTACCCAATAACTATTCCAAACTCCACCCAGACGTTCAGCTTTTTCAAGAACAAGAACACATTTTCCCTCAGCAGTCAATGCTAATGCGGTTAGAAGACCTCCAGCACCTCCGCCTGCAATGATGACATCATATTTAGAGAGGTCTACTTGGTCTAGGGTGATTTCTTGCATTACTGAGCTCGCCTTTGTGGGTTGTTTGGGACTACTTAAGGATGTCCAATTGGATTCTAGAGTATATCAATTGGAGTCTGCTTATTCGAGGATTCGTATGCTGCATCTACAATCTTATGTGCTAGAACAGCCTCCTGGAAGCTTGGATAAGGGGTTTCGCCAGATTGTATAGCTTTCAAGAAGGAGTAGTTTAACGCTAACTGTTTGTTAATTCCAGCATTAGATAGAGTCTCGTGAATATCTAATGCAAGATTATCCGATGATAAATCTAGATGTTCAAGGAGCACCTGCTCAGTATTTTCAGAGTTTATACGAACTGGTTCTTCTCCCCGAATATGATAGTCTAGATGAGTGCTCCCAGATTCTAGGATTATTTCTATGAGTCCTTTCTCAAAGAAGAACTCGATTTTTCTTTCATTAGGACGCTCTAGCCAATGCCAAACTAAATTAATTGTACTTGTTGTTCCATCTTCATGGCGCATAATTAAGGAAGCTTGGTCTTCAACGCCACTTTCGCTATAGAAACCTACTTGCGCGTAGACGTTTACAATATCACCAAAGAACCAGCTTAATACATCAATATCTTGAATGCCCTGATGGAGGAGTATTCCACCACCAGGAACAGAAGTATCACTTCTCCACTGTGAATATTCCTCTTGTTCTAGGGGAAAATGCTGGTCATCACGAATGTTCGCTAGCAAAGGTTTTCCAAAATCGTTCTTCTCAATAAGGCGTTTGGCATATAACAGGAATGGATCATATCTTAACACCAATCCTGCACTTGTTGGAACAGAGGAAGCCAGAGCAACCGCATTCAAATCTCGAACCTGTGGGCAACTATGGGCAATCGGTTTCACACAAAAGATAGCCTTGTTTGCTCGAGCTGCTTCTTTCACCATGTCTGTGTGCTTGCTAGTAGGAGTACAGATATAGACAATATCGACATTCGCATCATTGATTAAATCAATATGATCATCATAGACGGAGGGAACATTGAATTCCTTTGCAGCTTCTTTCGATTTTCCTATATCACTGTCACTCACTGCATTAATTTCGATGTTCAGAAGACCTGTGTCTTTCAAAGATTTTAAAGCGGCAAGATGAGTCAGTCCAACTTTCCCTATCCCGATGATTCCAAGCCGTAGTTCTGCATCACCGCTCAATGGGTTTCAACTACCATTTTCTATGTGGAACTTTGATATTTGAGTGTTCTGAGAATAACATGAGGGTTATTGAATCATAACGACAACTGTTATGAGGTACATGAATTCAAGAACCTGTAGTTAACATCGCAATCTAGGTAGAACCAAGGAGATTCCACTTTGACTACTGATGAAGAGATCCTGAAAGAAGCGAGAAATGCACTGAAAGATGGCAACAAAGAGCAAGGAGCAAAGTTGCTTATTGCTGCAGCAAGCCGTTTCGCTACAAAAATGGACTATGAAAAAGCAGCAAAAATCTATGAAGAAGGCGCTCTAGTATATCAAGACATCTATAGAGCAGAGGATGCTTTCAAAGCGTTCGACAATGCCACTCTAATGCTCATCCGATTACCTCAAGGACCAGAGGTCTATCAAGAAATTGTAAGACTTAACATGAGTGCTGCAAAGGTTGCAGAAGATGCAACAGAATACAAGAAAGCAGCTGATTTCTACTTTAGAGCTCAGGATTTTGTAGAAACAGACGAGAAAAAGAACGAGCTTAACATCAAAGCGGCAGATGCACTCGAAAACCTTGCGGATGCGCGAGAAGTTGAGGAGAATTTTGATGAAGCAGTTAGTCTCCTTAGAAAAGTCAGTAGACTCTATTATACTGCAGGAGATGATGAGCTGGGCGAACGAATCAACGATCGAGCAGCCAGACTTGCAAAACGTTGGGCTGAGATTGCGAAAGGCTCTGGCGATTACCTTTCTGCAGGGAATGCAATGGCTGAAGCAGCACAGATTATGGAAACAAAGGGCGATTCTCCCGAAGCAACGCGAATTATGATGGACGCAGGAGAACTCTACGAAGCAGCTGAGTTGTATGAGAAGGCGGGTAATATCTATGATGCAGCTCAAGAGGCATATAAACTGCAGAGATTAACATCTGCTCGGAATCAGGCTATCTCAAAGGCTGCGGAAGCTTACCTGAAAATGCAAGGTACAGCTGAATCTGTGGCTCCACTTCTAGTAAAGGGGGGAAATATGTTCATTGAGATCGGTCGACCAATGAAAGCTAAATGGGCTTTCAAACGTGCGAACGAGCTTTTTGGAGAACTTGCAGAGAAAGCCAAGAGTCAACATGATGTGGAGTCCGAAAAGAAATACCTTCGATTCCAAGCTATGTGTCTACAAAAGTGGGGACAAACAGAAGATGCAGACAATCTATACAAAGAGGTCATCAATCATTATCTTCAGCAGGCTGTAGAGGAGAAGGAGGGTGGTAATAAGGAATTACAAGCTGTATCTCTCGAAGAAGCCGCTGAAGTTCTAGATGAGTCTGGAAATGAAACAGAGGCTCGGGGGTATCTAGAGCAGGCATTAGAACTCTATGTGGAACTTGCTGATGAATCATCCACCTCCGGAGACCATGAAGGAGGATCAAAACTGTACAGCAAAGCTGCAGAATGTGCTATGAAGCTCGGAGACAAAGAACGGTATGAGTCATTCCATTGGTTGGCAAGTGAAAAGGCTGAGAACGCAGCAGAGTATTATCAAGAACTTGGTGTCCCTGAATTAGCAACGATTTGGGTACGTACAGCAGGTATGGAAGCGCTCTTGACTAACTCACCTGAGATGATTGAGAAAGCTATTGACCTGCTTGAAAAATCTGGAGAAGGGTTCAAGGAGGCGAATGAACTCAAAGAGGCGTTTGAGGATTTCTTCACCGTTTTTGAAACACGCTTCATCCACTATCCACAGAAACTAGGTCCTATTAATGCGGCCATAAAGCAAATGGATGAGATTGCTGTATCAACTCAAGATGAGGTGATGCTTGCCATAATGTCTTTAGTTCGTGCTCTTAATGCAGGTAATCACATTGGAGCACTGCTTATACTTCAAGAGAACGAAGAAGCCTTGCTGGATAAGGAAATGAGAATTCGAACTCTGATTGAAAAGTCGAAGATTGAACGAGCTGTTAAGTAGAAGTTTACGGAAGATAAAAGTGTCATCTCCACTCTCAATGAGTATTATATTGACTGGTGAAGCAAGTTGAGTACATTTCATGATAAAATCACGTTTGAAACAAGGGGAAATTGTGATATGATTGACATCACACACGCTGTTGAAAATACCGTAGCCAAGAGCGGAATAAAGACAGGAATTTGTACATTATTCTGTACTGGCTCAACAGGTTCGGTAACAACAATCGAATACGAAGATGGGCTCTTGCAGGATTTTCCCGTCGCTATGGAGAGGATTGCACCAAAAGAAGCAGTATATCAGCATCATCTAAGATGGCGGGATGGTAATGGACATTCTCATATCAGAGCATCTATTCTTGGACCTAGTCTCACTGTACCTTTTGTAAACAGAAGTCTAACACTAGGCTCATGGCAACAAATAACATTCATTGACTTTGATAATAAACCAAGAAGCAGACGACTTGAAGTTGTTCTCATTGGCGAGTAATCATGGTAAATCATGATCATTATGTAAATCCCAAGATAAGTTTCGCATACTTGGACTTTGAGGAGTAGAGTCTCTGATCTTTAGAGCAAGATAATGAATTCTCAAAGCTCTACGCAGACGATGTATCTGAAAAGGAGCACTCCAGTTGGAGGATGGATTGCGATACTCAAAAGAGTCCATGAGGTCTCTTATGGTATCTAACTCTTTCTTGACCTGGGTCTTTATGTCATCTAAATCTCGTTGTATCGTGAGTCCAGGTTTATCTTTCAATCAGGACAACTCTCCAACAAGTATCCTCTCAATGTAACCATATTACATGATGTAAGACCAGAGTATTACCAGTTTTAAGACATCTTTCGCTTTCGCAAGGACATTCTACGCATTTCTGTGCCACATACGGGACATTCAATATCATCCGATGGGGTCTTAGACTTGTATTTACAAGCAGGACATCTCCTTACCCAAGTAATTTGTTCCTTGAACTTACCTGATGGGTCAAGAATTGCGATATCTAGATGACTCGCAGTATTGAGCACTGCAAAGTCTGTAGACACCAGTGTTACTTTTTTGCCCTCATTTTTGATTTTAAGTGCAAGAGCAATCAGTTCTATGTCATTTTCTGAGAGAACAGAGATATCGCCAGATTGAGAAGCAGCATCAGTTGTTCTATGGATCTCTTTTTCCTCCGGATCAATAGCACGCATCCTATTAATGACCATAAGAATTTCTGACCTAAACTGGCTAGGCTTATTGTGAAGCTCAGACAGAATATTACTAGTTGTCACAAGGGTTGCATCTGGGATTTTCTTAGTCCATGTTGAAAACAAGACGCCTGCATCAACAACATAGACCTGTGACATTTGAGTCACCTATAAGACACGAGGAACAAGACGCGTGTTCAATCGATCGTAGTAATTATCATAAAGTCTAATGAATCGAGAAACACCCTCAGACTTTTTCATCCACACTGTTTCATGCGGAGCAATCTCCCATCTTGTCTGACCGTCAATCACAGCATAGGCAGAAACTCCTGGTTTGACAAGCTCGATTTCTACAGTTGCAGAATCCGGTACTACGACTGATTTGAGTTCAAATCTAGGCGGGCATACTGGCACAAAAATGAGCCCATTAACATTTGGTGCAAGAATAGACCCACCTGCTGCAAGAGCATAAGCAGAGGATCCAACTGGTGTTGCAAGCATTGCTCCATCAGCTCGTCCAGAATCAATTTCAACCCCATCAACATATACTTGCAGACTTAAGAGTCGTCCAGGTATTTTGGACACGACATACACTTCATTTAGAGCATCTTCGAATCTCCGCTCGCCAACCCCAGAACTAATGTTAACATTGTTTTCGATGATGCATTCATTCTCTAGAATATTCCTAAGTGATGAGATAGCAGATTCAGTGTCGCTCTCCGTGAGAAATCCTACAGTTCCTCGATTGACACAGAATAAGGGAGTTTCGCGATCCTTCAGCTTTGTCAGTGTATAGAGAATTGTTCCATCCCCACCAATTGTAACTACAAAGTCAACATCCATTTTCTCTATCAAGGTGGGTTGTGCTTTCTTGTGAACGATATTACAGGAACCAGGATCAACCTGCACGCTCAGGTTTTCCGAAATTAGAAATTCAGCTATCTGATTAGCAATCTCTTCAATTTCAGGGCGGTCAGGTCTACAGATAAGTCCTACAGCCCTTTTCTCAGTGAGAATCTGTGGGTCCTCTTCAATCAAATTAGAACACACCCAAGCTTGGCTTTTTTCAAGCCCCTTTTACACTTGTTGTCATGGAAAGAAAACTCTACCGCCCCCAAATATATATACATGAAAGGAATGGAGGGGGACTAACACAGGTCTGCAAGACGAAGTTGGTGATTTAGAGTGAGCATTAAGAAGTCTGAAGCCAAGGGCCTCAAACCTGGAAGCTACTTTCTGATAGATGGTGAACCCTGCAAAGTTGTATCAATAGAAAAATCAAAGCCTGGAAAGCATGGCGCAGCCAAGGCAAACATTGTAGCCATTGGTTTCTTTGACAACCGGAAACGTAATGTCATCATGCCAGCAGACCGGATGGTTGATGTTCCAGTTATTGAAAAAACGAGTGCAACAGTAATAGCTGATATGGGTGAAACCTACAGCCTCATGGATAGTGAAACCTTTGTGACTTATGAGGTTCCAAAGCCAACAGATGATGATATTGCTTCGAAAATTGAGCTCAATGTAGCAGTTGAAGTATGGGATGTCATGGGCACCAAGGTAATTACTAGGGTGAAAACTTAGAGCATTCAATCTTTTCAAGAAAGGGATGTTCTAGATGGGCTCAACTGAAAGGATTGATGACACGGACCTTAGAATCATCGAGATGCTCACAAAGAACGCCCGAAGGTCTCTAAGAGAGATTGGAGCTATCGTAAAACTTAGTCCTAGTTCAGTTAGAAACCGAATGGAACGTCTTGTCGATGAAGGCGTCATTAAAAGATATACACTTGAGCTGGATCATAGGAAACTTGGATATGAGGCTCAGGTAGTCGTTTTAATCATTTCTAGACCTGGAGATTCTTATGAAATCTATCAGAAGCTCTCTAAATACAATGAGATTTCAGAGATTCTTAGAACTACAGGACCAGCCAGCTTCATTTGTAAGGTTCGAGTTAAAGACATACCTCAACTTGCTAAATTTATCACAGGAGAACTTGAGAAGCTGGAAGGTGTGGAAAGGATAGAAACAATGTTCATTCTCCCGCAAGATGAATGACAATAATGAAAATGGTGCGGAGGGCGAGATTCGAACTCGCGAATTCCTACGAAATAGGGATCTGAACCCTACGCCTTTGACCTGGCTTGGCAACCTCCGCGTTCAAATTGGAGTTCTTGGAAAGTGCCTTTTAACCATATCGAACTCATTCTAAAAGAGAACTTCTGGTAGACATAATCTGTTTTCTCAGTTGGCCCCAATCACCAATATTCTCAAACACTGTTCTACTTCTCATTGCTTCTTTGGTAGGTCCATCGTAAACAATCCGACCTTCCTTTATCACGGCAACTGAGTCAGACAAAGTTTCTATGAAGAAACTGTTGTGAGTAGTAAAGAGTATACTAGCACCTTCCTGTCTTAATCTCCCGATTATATCTATCATATTTGTGACCATCTTAAAGTCAAGTCCCGAAAAGGGTTCATCAAGAATCAAAATGCTAGGTCTCATTGCAATGATACCAGCAAGTGCTACTCGTTTTGCTTGTCCATGACTCATCTGGTTTACTGGTCGGTTCACAAATTTGGACATGTCAACTCTATCAAGTGCCCACTCAACCCTATCTTCGACCTCTTCTTTTGACAGTCCTAAATTACGAGGACCAAAAGCAACATCCTCCCATACAGTAGGTGCGAAGAGCTGGTCATCTGGATTTTGAAATAGAAAGCCAACATCCTGTCTGATTTCCCAGAGTGTGTCTTTTGTGAGTTTCTTGTCAAAAATGTAAATATCACCTGAGTCTGGCTCAAGCAGTCCGAGGAGAAGCTTGAACAAGGTGGTTTTTCCAGACCCATTCAGGCCAGCAAGAGCTTTCTGTTCACCAACATGTAGTTGGAAGTTGATGTCTTCCATTTTAAACTCATCATATTTGAAAAACACATGATCAACATCGATCGCACATGTCATAACATTAGGACCTCCATAATTATTGAAACTAGAAAAGGAAGACTTAGAACAAAGACGAGCAATAAGGCTGGGAGAAGAATGTCAGTACGCTTGAAACCACTACCTGATACCATCGGCCCTTTTCCAAATCCTCGAAGACTCATGGCATCATAGACATTTGCACTTCTTTCAAATGAACGATTGATAGTTGTACCAACAAGATAACCTAGGGACTTGATTCGTTCAAACCGTTTACCATGACTATAACCGCGTAGATGTTGTGCATCATGCATACGTTTCCGCTCAGTCATGAATAGTGGGATATACCGAAGCATTATCAGTAGGGAGCCAAGAATTATATTTGGAACTCGCAAAGTACGTAATGCTCCGATGAACTCAGTAAGTGACATATGAGAGAGAACGGATATAAAGAGCATAACCATTGTCATCATTCTAAGACCAATTAGAATTCCAAACGAAAGACCTTCATAATACACATTCAAAGATCCCCAAGGATGAGCTATTGAAAGTATCACTGTTTCTCCGTATAGAAAAGGCATAAAGAACATCCAAAATAGAATGAGGAGTTCGAATTTAGCTGCAAGAGAAAGAACTACCCTCCATCTTGTATAGGAGATGAGTCCTCCAGCAAATATCAATAGCAGAATTAAGAGAACAGTATAGGGATTTGTTTGGATGGCAATGTATATTCCTAAACCAATTGCAAATAGTAAAGTAGCTGTTGGTGAAAACCGTTGCATATTCGCTCGGCCTTCGCTAAAGGGTAATAGGAATGTTGCCATTATTATATTTCTCCGAGATTCGTTCCATTTGTTGATGTTAATCTATAAGGTGGATTATTCTGTTCTAAGAGAAGTGAATTTGAAGAAAAGGTAGGCAATTACTAGAATTGCAACAATTCCTATGCCTCCTGTTACGACATCTACAAGAGGACCTTCTCCAAGAAAGGAGAATATACCTCCAAACCCGCCTTCAGGCTCTGCGATTCCAGCCCATTCGAACAACGACCATTCGAATCCATCAGGATTCTCAGAGGCAAGACCAGTCAAAATCAGGACAGATATAATCGTAAACAGTAGTACAATAACAGGGATTAATATCCTCAAATTGGTGTTCCTATCCATCAAATTCCCTCCTCGAGTGTTGGTTCAATTTCTAACTTTTTTGATCTTCTGAGAGCCTTACCAGTATCACTGCCTTTTAGGAAGGAAATCATCTTTGGTGATGCTTTGACAAAGTAAAGGAGTATCACAAATGTAAGGATAGCCTCACCGACAGCTATGAGTCCGTGAATACCAGTAATGATATACACAAAATCAAAACTCAATCCAGGAATTGCAAGTAATTCAAGACCCAACACAAAAGCTGTCGCTACTGTTGTAATGAATGCAGAAATTGAAGTCGCAACAAGAACAGATATTTTCTCATCTTGAAATCTGGCTAGTCCTTTGAAAATGACCATTGCAATCCCCCATCCAAAGATGGCACCCAAGATGCCCATATTGAAGAAATTGAGACCAAATGCAAGTAATCCTCCATCACCATATAGAGCTTGGACAAACAGAACTAATGCCATTATCACCATTGCAGCCCATGGTCCAAGCAACACAGCAAGAAGCGTCGTGCCCACAAGATGCCCACTTGAGGGAGGGACTGGGAAGTTTACAAATTGCGCGGCGAATATTACTGCTGCTAATACTCCCATATAGGGAGTTAATCTATCATCAAACCGCTTGTTGACATTACGAATTGCAAATCCAAGCATTGGAAGACTAATGGCTATGAAGAGGATATAGACCCAAAATGGTAACACACCATCAGGAACATGCATTTTTCTCGCACCTTTCCACTTCAAAGATGCAAACATATTTACTTAAGTGTGTTACTTCTAGTGAAATCGTGTTACTATTATGGGTGATTCGTGTTATGGCACTCAAGCGATTTGGTGTATCAGTTCCAGAGGATTTGTTGGAGAAGTTTGACAAGCTGGTTGAGAAGAAGAAATATGTTGGTAGATCGGAAGCAATCAGAGATGCAATGCGGGAGTTTATTTCGCAAACTGAATGGGAGGAAAATCAAGAGGGCACCATGGCTAGTTTGAACATAGTCTATCAACATAAACCAAAGTTGATGGCGGAACTCATGAGAGTACAACATGATGGACATGCTAATGTAGTTTCCACTGTTCACGTCCATGTTTCGAAAAGTCATTGTTTGGAAGTGATCACACTGAGAGGAAAGAAAGAACCAATTGAAGATCTAGCAAACAAGATTTCAGGGCTGAAAGGAATCGAGTATGTAAGACTCTTCACCTTCTTCTTGCCTGAGGGAGAAGATGAAAATCATCCACATAATCATTGAGGAAGATAGCATGATTATCGTTTTAGCTGACCTGCATTTGGGAAGTCAAATGGCAAATAAATCGGGATTCTATGAATTTATCCACCAATTCCTGGAACCTAATCAGAGTGATATTTCTCGTATTGTTTTGCTTGGAGATATTCTGGATTTGTGGAGATATACAAACTCACACGTTTTGCAACAGAATTTAGATGTTCTCACAGAGCTTAGTGGACTAGATATGACGAAGAATTACTTGGTAGGAAATCATGACTATGCAATTCTCAGCATACTGAATCAGAACTCTTCTTTAGTTCCTGAGAGCTCCACAGGAGTATTAGATAAGGTTTCAGAAACCCTAGAGATTCAGAGCGATGGACTTAAACTAAGATTCATTCATGGTCATCAAATCGACTATTGGTCTGCATTAAGTTTCTACGAGGTCTTTAGTCAAGCTATGTGTCTTGTGGACAGTGGTGATCAAGACCTTTCAGATGTATGGAATATAATCTATCGTTTTGCTGAAACCCTACCAGAGAAGACGAGAAATAAAGTGAGAAATATTAGTCACGAAACTCAGATAGCTATTGAAAAGGAGCTCGCTGGACCTCTTGATGGAAGTATGAAAGAGGAAAAGAAAGGGCTACAATATGAATGGGAGTTGCTCAAAGAAGTAAGTGATATTGAAGATGTTGCTCATAGAAGTTCAAGGTTGTTAAGCGAGATAGAGAAGTTCAACACAGACTGGGAACAAATGCTTCGAAATATCGATCCATATCCGAATAGAACATCCTTGCCACCTCGCCTAGCAAATGAGGCGAATCAAATAAAGCGAAAGGCGGCCTCACTTACAGTGGATCTAAAGGATGACGAGTTCCTGATTAGTGGTCATGGTCATACACCATATATTAGTCAGGAAACAATGGTTGCTGATGCGGGATGTTGGCTGAGCACACGTGGTTCATATTTGAAAATTGAAGACGAAAAGGTTTCTATCCATATTTGGAAGTAGAGCCAGTATACCAATGAAAAAATAGGATAAGAGGGGAAATCCCCCTCTATATTAGATAGACCTCGTTACATAAGATTGCTTACAATCTTATCTGCCCACTTTTGTGCTGCAATTGCATCTTTGTAGCCACACTCGGGTTTCTCGTTACCAAGACACGCTTGGACGAAGTGAGAGATCATTTGTTTGTGTCCCCAAATTTGTGGACCCGGTCCTTCAACCTGCCAATTCTCTTTATCATCATCCTTACCAAAGAGGGTTACATCAAAGACCTCTCGGTTTTTACTTGGAATCCAATCAACAAGAATGGTTTTGCCATTGTTTCCAAAAATCTCAAACCTGCTGAGATCTAGACCTTTTGCTACAGTTGATCCAAGCATTGTTGTACCAACTACGCCATTGGCAAACTTCATTATTCCCACAGTTTGGTAACCTTTGAAATCATTAATCCCTTCTATGGGTTTGTAGTTTGCAGTCCACTGGACGTTTTCGAGAGGACTGCCAAAGAACCACTGAAGCATATCAAGACTCCATACTGATAACGTGTAATCTGGATACCCTCCAGCCTTTTCAATGTCCCAAGCCCATCCACTTAGAGGCCACTGGTCCGCTAAATCCTCTGCGGCAATAAACTCTCTAAATGTGATAGCAATCGGTTTTCCAATCGCACCAGAATCAAGGAGTTCCTTTGCCTTCAAATAACCAGGACAACGTCTGAAATTCAGGATAGGCATGAGGACCACGCCCTTCTTCTCCGCAAGTTTACCCAGTTCTTCGGCTTCCTTGAGTTTTGGAGCTATTGGCATTTCCAAGTAGACATGTTTACCACCTTCAAGTGCTTCTTTGCCCATTGGATAGTGGAATGGTGTAGGTGTAGCAACACATACAGCATCAACTTCAGGGTCTTTACAGACATCACTCCAATCGTAGTAGATCTTGATGTCGAAATTATCTTTCTTCGCCATCTTTTCCTTCAATTTCAAAGCATACTTCTCACTGTCCCTACCCTTCCTGGCTAGTAGGCCATATAATTGAGAGTTAGGTACCTTACGGAATGATGGAACATGAGCTGCACCGCCAACAAAACCTACTCCAGCACAGACGGTCTTCAAAACTTTTTCAGTCATTTTGTTCCTCGCCTTTGTAACTTTTCATGTTAACCAGATTATGTGTCTGAAAAATGACTAACAGGAACACAAATCTGGTTTACTTTGCAAGCAATACTGAAAAACATCCGCCTTAAAAGCCCTAGGGCGAATTTGGAACTTCGTTTTTCGTTTTCGAACGGATATGTGATGTAAAATGCACTTTTTGCAGATTCTTAGATGGCTTTCATAACTCGTTCCGCGAGAAACCAACTGATAGTTCCTAGTAATTCATGTGGTAGATAGAAGACTGAGTTTGAATCATAGAGTAACCTAACATCTGCAGGGAATTCTTCATCAGCCTCCTCGAAAATCAAGAGCACCTTCACATATGGAAGGAATGATACCTCAAACGCAGCGTTTCCAAAATCGACTCGCTTTCCACCCAATTTCTCAATGGCAGCAAACATTGCATCCTGATTCTCATTGAAGACTGTGATTAGTTTGCCCACATCTTCTTCATCGAATGAGTATCTACATGCCCAAGATCCACGAAGTGTATTGAACTTGACCCACTCGCCACTTATCCCCTCATCCTTTGCTTTACTGTAATAGAACAGGTATGGTATTAAACGACTACTGTGTGAAGGTTTGTCCACTAGCACATCATAAACCTCACCAGTTTCAAAATCTAATCTCAATCCAAGAATCTCGGCATTCATGTCACCTAGTCCTAACCTACTCCTCAGAGATTGAATGTCCTCAGAGAAATTGTCCCAACTCCACATAGCAGAGCTCGTATCAAACTGGTCGATATTAAATCTCACAGCAAGGTCCTTTGCTACGACCATCCAATAATCGTATATCTCGTCTGGCATTTATCATCACTCAGTTTTTGTCGGTGGAGAACTTGCAATCCTTAATCCCAGTCGCATTACAGACTGCATAGCGTGCATTGTATCCAGCAATATGAAGGAGAGCATCTCCAATCTCTCTATCCTTTGCCATTGATGCAGTACACGGATATGAGTGGTGTGCTTTCGCAATCTCATCAAATAGTGCATCAGTATCAGATATTGATTTCCCTCTGATTTTTTGACTTACATACCAAGTGCAACCGCATGGGGCGGACCTTACTGGACCAATTTCAGCAATTACATCGTCATTCATGTCTACATAGTGAATTGGACTTCCGATTTTATAGGTCTGGATGAATTCATCGATTAGCTTCCCTTCTCCAAGTTCAAGTGTACAGAATGGTTTGGGAAAAGCTGATTCAATACCTATATTGTCCAGAGTTTCTTTCACTTGCGCTCTTAAACCAGGTGGCACCCAAGTGGGATCTTCTATTGGTACTAAGACCGCCTTTGCACCAGTGGCTTCAACCAACAAATCGACAGCTGCTAGGAGATCATGATGGATTGCTACAATCAGGAGAAGATCGCAGGGAGTTAGATTTAGGTTCTTAATGAACTCTTCAGGATTTTCAATCATAGTTGGAGAGGGAGGATCAGTGGGGTGAATGCTTACAATATCACCAACAAACGAACCATAGCCACTCCTGCACTCAGCACAAACAGGCTCGCAACCCTCACAGAATGTCTTGAAATTGATCAGATTTCCAATGACTCGTTCCGCAAACACATCGCCATATATCGTTCCGATTCGCACTGAAACCACCTGTGAATTAGAAATCCAACGCTCATATGTTAAAAAAGCGTGCTGATTGCGGCTCAATAGATAAATCGTGATAACAGAAACATAATATGCATCATAAAATACACGATAGCTCGGATGACTTAGATATGGCATTAGGTGATTTTCTATTCCCACATGTTGAGCTGAAGCTAGTCATTGCTCACTCCTTTGAAGCGGATGTAGAGTCTGCTAGAAATATCCTCTCAAATGAGTTCCTCACCAGTGCAGCTAGAGTGAGATTGAACAAGGTCGATCTACAGAGATTGGGTCTTAAGGATGGAGGTCATGCGAGTATCAAATCTAAAGCAGGACATATTGTTCTAGCTGCTTATAGTGATGAGAAAGTCACTGAGGGATTAGCAGTCATCCCATATGGTCCCTGGGCTCTTGCACTCGTTTCGATTCCAGTTGATGATTCACCACCACAATTTCATGGAGTTTCTTTAACAGTAACTAGAACTGAAGATGAAGTCACTCCTCTTGAGTCACTTCTTGAGAGTTCCTAATCCTTTCAACAACTTTCTCAGTGTTACCCCGTTCAAGCTGTAGATGTAGACGAGGATCATCTTTCAGTAATTCTTTAACTCGCTTTGCAGACAACATAGCTCTATTTCGTTCACCATCTTCAGATTCCCAATCTTTTCGGGATGATGTCTTAACCTGAAGTCTCTGAATAGGTTTTACAGAAATATCTCTCTCAAAGAGACCACTTGGTGGTGGATCTTTACCTATGACTGCATCAAAGAAGAGCCTACGTGCACGTTCCCATTCTCTTTCTCGCTCGAGCTCATCTAGCTTGTATCCCTCTCGCTGCACATCAAGAACATCATAGGGACAGGAATGTTCGCAAGCTCCACAGTAAACACAATGGTCAAGTATGGCAATCTTATCTGCTGTGCCGGTAGGGTAGATTGCATCTACTGGACATATATTGAAGCAGTTATTGCATCCTGTTGGATCACATTTCTCAAGTTGAGGAATTTTGACTTCCCCTGTGAATGGTTTTTCAACCTTCAATGCCTCATATGGGCAGACAATTGCACACAGTCCACATTTCAAGCAGGTTTCATCGTTATGTGTCAACTTTCCAGTTATGGTTGGTTGCTTTATCTCTCGAGTGCTCGACTCGGTGCATTTTACCTCAATCGCATCATCAGGACAGATATCTTGACAAAGACCACAATAATCGCAGTGATCCTCATCGACTCTAATTCCAACCGCTGGTCTGAAGTCAGGAGGTTTTACTTCGTCAGACCAGAAAATCTTGATAGCTTCAGGACACAAAAGCTCGCAGAGACCACAATACGAACACTTATCCTCATCTACTTTTATTGTACCTTCAGCATGTTCTTCACCTTTGTAGGTCACAAGACTCTCTTTTCGATCAACCTTGACCTCTACTTCAAGAGAGTCTGTGGGACAAATCTTGGCGCATAATAAACAGGGAGCACATTTTTCCTCATCAATCTCGTGTGTTCCTTCAATCCGAATGAACTCATTGACTGCACTGTCACCTTCATACTTTGCTTCAAATGCTCCAAAAATGCAAGAGGAGTCACACAAACCGCAGAAGGTACAGACATCTGGGTCTACATTTACCAATGGCGCACCCTCAATGCGACCTGATGCAGTTTCTTGTATTGGACCAAGGGTGATTGCCTCCCAAGGACATGGCAAGCATAGGCTACAGCCGACACACTTTGAGATGTTATGATCAAGTGTTCTTTTGAGAAGTGAGGTTTCCCATGTCAGTCGAATCTTGCCATCAACTACATCCATTGAGATGACAGGCTTCTCACCAATCAGAACACGAGATTTGTCCATATAATCACCTCCCAGGAACTCCTTCTACATCTTGTTTTCCAATCAAATTACGAGGCGATTCCTTTCCAAGTGGACCTAGTTTGACAATATCATTAACGAACTGAGTTATTTGTTCTGCAAAACTATCTGCTTCTGATGCAGACGCACTACCAAAATACAATCTACGCCGATCAATACCTGCAACCTCAAGTATTTCTCGCATATTATCAGTCCTATCCTTTGCATAACGAGCACCTGATCTGTAATGACAGTCTTGAATGTGACATCCCATGACTGTAACACCATCAGCACCTTCAGCAAACGCAGTGAGAAGGGTATCAACATTGATTCGACCTGTGCAAGGTACTTGTATAGGAATTACGTTGGGCGGATATTTCATACGAGCAGTTCCAGCTCTGTCAGCTGCAATGTAAGCACACCAACGACAGAGATATCCCACGATTGCAGGTTTAAGGGGGTTGAACTCAATTGCTGCCTTTGTCGCATTCTCGAGTTGTTCATTCGATAAGCAGGGTAAGTCAAGTGCGCCAGAAGGACATGCCGCAGCACAAGCCCCACAACCACGACATGCAGCAAGATCAACTTCAGGTATATTCTCGTCGCTGAACTTGATTGCTTTGGGTGTACAGATCTGTTCACATAATCTACAACTAATACAAAGATCTTGGTTAAAGGAGGGGATACATGCTTCAGTAATTATATCGCCAGAAGTAAGCAGTGTTTTCACCTTGGAAGCAGCTAAACCTGCATGTGCTACTGTATCCGCAATGTCCTTTGGACCTTGAGAAACTCCAGCAAGAAAAACTCCTTTTGAGGCAGTTGTACTGGGACCAAGTTTGGGATGTTGTTCAAGAAAGAATCCATTCTCATCCAGAGGTGTTTTGAACATTCTTGAGAGTTCTATATTGCTTGGTTCAGCATCCATACCAATCATTAGGACAATCAAGTCGGTTTCAAACTCAAGCATTTTTCTCACAAGAGTGTCCTCAGCTCGAACTGAAACCGTACCTGAAATTGGGTCATGGACAACTTCTATGGTTCCTCGGATGAAATTAATCTTGTATTCATCGGCAGCTCGAACATACAGTTCCTCTTGGCCTTTACCAAACACACGCATGTCTGTATAAAAGACATAAGCCTCACAATCAGGCAATTGTTGTTTAACCTGCATCACTTCTTTAACCGCAGCAGTGCAGCAGACTCTACTGCAATATGGACGATTGAATCTGTGTGACCGACTTCCAACGCATGGCACAAATACAATATTTCGAGGAGGTTTTCCATTTGAGGGACGTACAAGTTTTCCCCCGCTTGGACCTTCAGGATTGACTAATCGTTCAAGCTCAAGTGATGTTATGACGTCTGGAATCTGACCATAACCAAATTCTTCCACGATAGTGGGATCAAATGGTTGAAAGCCTGTAGCAAGAATAACAGCTCCCACCTCAATGACCTCAGTCTGCTCGAGCTCATCATATCGGAGAGATTTTGGTTCACATACCCCAGAACATGACTGGCATCCAATGCAGTTGTTGGGGTCTATGTATGGAGCAATTGGCACTGCATCGATTGATGGTCGAACCATAGCCTTTCGTTTTCCAAGACCATTGTTATACTCATCAGCAACTTCAACGGGACAAACTTCAAGGCATCTGTTGCATCCTGTACAGGTTTCTATGTCCACATATCGAGGCTTCTGCTTCACAGTAACTCGATATCGACCAACGTTGCCGCGTACATCAGTCACTTCAGTCAGAGTCATGATTCTAATATTAGGATGACGCGCCATTCTTGCCATCATTGGTCCTAGTATACAAATACTACAGTCGAATGTTGGGAAAAGTTTGTCCCACTTTGCCATATGGCCGCCAAGAAAACCTTCACGTTCAACAATCACAGTATCTATACCTGCATCAGCAAGCTCAAGTGCACTTGTAATTCCAGCAACCCCACCTCCAACTATCATAACTCGTTGTGTCATTGGAAGTCCTTGGGTTGGGATTGGGTTAGCATCACGAACCTCAGCAATCCCAGTGTCAATTATTGCAGCGGCTTTTTTCGTTGCTGCTTCTGGATCGTCGTAGTGAACCCAACTACACTGCTCACGAATGTTTGCCATGTGTAAATGACCAGGGTCAATTCCAGCCTCTTTCACTGCATCTGCAAATAGCTCTCTGTGGAGAAGCGGTGAACATCCAGCAATAACAACACGTTTGGCTCTACTCTTCTTAATTTTCTCAATTAAATCATAGACGCCTTGTTCAGAACAAAGGTGGTCGTCAACGTCAACAAGGGGAATTCCTTGGGTTTCGTATTTTTCCCTTAATGAGTCGATATCAATTGTATCGGCAATATTAGAACCACAGCGACATAGAAAGACAGCTAGTTTATCCTTCTTCGTTTCCTTTTTCGATGACTTTTTACTGCGGCTCAAGAGCTACACCAATTTGTTCAATGTTCCATATGGAAAGCTGTATAGGACAACTAGTTACGACTTGTGTCATACCGGATAATTCTTGTGATATATCAAAATAAGCTATAACGGAGATAAGACAGTGAAACTCAACCCAATGGAACTCTATAACTTGCTCCCAAAGACGAACTGCCGGCTCTGTGAACCAAAAACGTGTATGGCATTTGCCACAAAGCTTGCTCTAGGAGATATCTCCCCTGATGATTGTCCGCCACTCCTCGAATCTGGTTTCGAAAAGAACCTTGAAAGGATCAGAGAGCTAGTTGCCCCGATGCTCTCTGCAGAAGCAACCGGAATAAAACTTGATGAGAGTAAATGCACAGGATGTAACAATTGCGTAGTAGTGTGCCCGGTGGACGTCGCAGCAGAACCTCCTACGAGTGAGGGAAAAGCCGCCATGAGTACAGACACAGTGTTTAGGGTTGAGAATGGCATATCGAAAATCATCAATCTAGAGAAATGTCGGAGATTTCCACCGGATAGACTGAATTGCAGAGTCTGTGAGCAATACTGTTGCACGGATGCTATTGAGATATGGTAGGTGGTTTTGAATGGAAAATATCGTGTGCAACGGTTGTTCTTTGCTCTGTGACGATGTGTCTGCTGAGATTTCTAGTAAAGGTGTAAATTCACTTGGCCTCTGCAAATTGGGACATACGCATTTAGAAACAGTTACAGCACATAAAATAGTAGCAACTCAAAAGAAACTAGAAAAAGCAGCAGACCTTCTAATGAATACAACGAACCTACTTCTCTTTGGATGGACTCATGCAACTGATGAAGCAATTAGAGAGGGACTTGAACTTGCAGCGACCCTCAAAGGACACTTTGGATCAAACGTAAACTTGGGACCCATGCAAGCAATGTCACACACTATTCATGCAGAAGGACTTGACATTGATCTCGAGTATGTTCGCAACAATGGTGAGTTCATCATTTACTGGGGAACAGACCCATCAGAGAGCCTACACCGGCATCCTAGCAGATTTGCTGTCTTGCCGCGTGGCGAGAAGATACCTGAGGGAATAGAGAGTCGAACTATTGGTGTGGTTGATGTCCGACAAACTGAAACAATGAAGATGGCAAACCACAGACTCATCATTCCAATTGGATCAGATGTTGAACTTCTAAATACTGTAATTTCTGAGCTTGAGGGTAAATCAGTAATCAAAGATAAGATTCTGGGTATACCTGGAATTGAGTTGGTAGGATTTGTAAGAAACCTCCAAAAAGCTGATTGTATCATTATCTTCTATGGCAGTGGAGTGTTAAATTCAGGAAATCAGGATACTAACCTCACAGGAATGGTCAAACTTATTGAAACATTGCGAGCTACTGGAAAAAAGGCATATGCGCTTCCAATGTTTGTTCAATCGAATACTATGGGAGTTATCAAAGCCACTCACGATCATGAAATTGTAGGTGAGTTGTTGCATAGAATATCTAGTGGAGAGTTTGATACTACTCTAGTGGTAGGTGATGATGTTCTAGCACATCTTCCAGGCTCTGTAGCTAAGGCGCTTGCAAAGACTCAAATTCTGTATGTAGGACCACCTGGTGGATTGACTGACAAGAGGGCTACTGTTTCAGTCCACACAAGTGATGCTATCATTGCAGGCACTGGAACAATGATTAGAGTGGATATGAAAGAGATAGAATTCAAAAAATGGAGAGCCAGTGTGGCCACTGAGAAACATAGTGAAGTTTTGATGAAACTGCACAAGCTTGTACGAACGAAGAGAACATAGAATGGAGACTATAAAATGAAAATCGCTGTCGCAGGAAAAGGAGGCGTTGGTAAAACTACCATCGCTGGAACACTAGCAAGACTACTTGGCAGAGATGGACTCAAGATACTTGCAGTTGACGCAGATCCAAGTTACACACTCTGGTCCGCCCTAGGGATACCTTCAGAGGTTGCAAAGAAGATTGTTCCACTCACTGAAAACAAAACACTTATCGAGGAACGACTCCAAATTGACGGAGCTCAAGGATATAGTGGTTTCTTCAAACTCAATCCTCATGTAGATGACCTTGCCAACAAATTTGCTATAGAGGGTCCTGACAATGTGAGTCTCTTGGTTGCTGGTACTGTTGAGATTGGAGGCTCAGGATGCATGTGTCCTTCAGCAACACTTCTCAAGACGCTCATGCGACATCTTATTCTTGGGACTGATGAAGCATTCGTAATGGATATGGATGCAGGTATCGAGAATCTTGGTCGAGGAACAACTAGAGGGATGGATGCATTACTGGTGGTAGCAGAACCTGGTCGACGTTCACTTGACGTTCTTGGAAAAATTAAAACCCTTGCTAAGGATATAGATGTTGGACGGGTTTTTGCAGTTGGTAATAAGGTCGCAAGCTCTGATGATGATGAGATGATTAGAAAATGGGTTGAGAGTGAGGGAATTCCACTTATTGGAATGGTTCCTCTTGATGAAAAAATAAGGCAGGCGGATCGAAAAGGTGTAGCACCCATAGATCTAGATCCTGATTCTATAGGAATGAAAGCGATTCGTGAGATTAAAACAAATCTAATTGAAGAAACTAGAAATTAGCTATCTCACTTACGAATTGAAAGTCTAGGGGGAATATTGTTTCCTTTCCTAAATGAACTACTTAACTGGGTTAATTTTTAGTTATGTGCACATTCTCACAACTTTGTGTGAGATTCGCAACCTTATTATGGTGCTATGTGTTGGCCGATTTACCACGCACAGGAACTGAACGAAGCATGAAGAAGAAAGCTTACTTCAAAGCGGACGAAGCAGAAACTGGACTTGGCAGGTTCAAGGGACTTGAAGTTCGCATTGGCACTATAGTCGATGATGAATGGGATGAACCTATGGGTCCAACACCAATGCCAAATCCAACTGACCTCCGCGCATGGGATCACAAGCTACTATCTCGTTATCACCCTTCATACATGCCTTATTGTCAGGTTTGTTGTCTCTGTACTTTTGGGAAGTGTGATTTATCTGGTGACAAGAGAGGAGCTTGTGGGATTGATATCAAGGGTCAACAAGCAAGGATTGTGCTAGCAGCAGCCAATATAGGTTGCTCAGCTCATCTTGCACATGCTCGGCATCTGGTCGACCATCTGATTGAGGAGTATGGACCTCGTACGGATCTCATTCAGGGAGCGGGAATTGAGATACATGCACCTGTTTCTCGATTAGTCACAGGCATGAGACCAAGAAAACTTGAGGATGCGAGCATTATACTTGATTATTGCGAAACTCAATTGGCACATACCCTTTCAGCTACACATACTGGTCAAGAGGGGAGTTGGTTGGATTTTGAAAGCAAAGTGCTCCATGTTGGAATGGTGGACCAAGTCAGTATGGAGATTGCAGACCTTGTCCAAATTTCGACTCTCGGTTTTCCAAAAGCTGATCCTGACGCACCACTTGTTGAGTCAGGAATAGGCATGATGGACACTAGTAAAGCCATCATATTGACTATTGGTCACAATATAGTACCAGCCGCTTCGATAACCGATTATATTACCGAAAAGAAAATTGGTAGCAAGGTTGAGGTTGGAGGAATGTGTTGCACTGCATGGGATATCACACGACGAGATCCAAATGCAAAGGTAATTGGACCTATCTCATGGCAGCTTCGATATATTCGAAGTGGGATGGCAGATGTCGTTGTAGTTGACGAACAGTGTGTTCAGACCAATGTTGTTAATGAGGCGAAGAAAGTCAAAGCACCTGTCATCTCAACTAGTGACAAAGCTGTCATGGGATTACCTGAGAGGTCGGATGACCCTGTCGACTCAATAGTGGAGGAGCTTGTTTCAGGCAAAATAGATGGTGCCTTTATCCATGATCATCATAAGGTTGGTGAAGTTGCCACAAGGGTCGCTCTTGCGGTCATGCCAAAGAGAAGGAAAATGAAGTTTTTCCCATCAAAGAAACAGATTCAGAAGATGGCTGAAAATTGTAAAAAATGCAGTGAGTGCATTAGGGCATGTCCAAATGATCAACCTGTAATGGAAGCTGTACTTGCAGCTCAGTTAGGCAATTTTGAACCACTCCGGGAGGTCTATCAGAACTGCATTGGATGTGCACGTTGTGAGTCTGCGTGTCCAAATGACTACGATTTACACAGTTGGATGGTTGTTGCAGCTCAGCAAGATTGCAAAGATGAAACACACATGGTGCGGACTGGTCGAGGAGCTATCCAAGACACTGAAATCAGAAATGTCGGTCAGCCAATCGTCTTTGGTGAGATACCTGGTGTGATTGCGCATGTTGGTTGTGCAAATTACCCCCAGGGAGGTAAGGATGTTCATGACATGGCTGAAGAGTTTGCTAAACGACGTTATATCATCGTAACATCAGGTTGCGCAGCAATATCAGCTGGACATGTAAAAGATGAGAACGGACAATCAATCTACGAGCGACGTAGTGGTGAATTCGATGCAGGCGGCGTACTCAACGTCGGATCATGCGTATCCAATCCACATATCGCTGGTGCTGCTATCAAAATTGCAGCAATCTTCGCTAAAAGAAACCTTCGTGGAAATTACGCAGAGATAGCCGATTATATTCACAATCGTGTGGGTGCAGTTGGTATCTCTTGGGGAGCTATGTCTCAGAAAGCGGCTTCGATTGCTTCAGGTTTCTGGAGACTCGGGGTTCCTGTGATTGTGGGGCCACACGGTTCGAAATACCGAAGAATGTTGCTTGGAAAAGCTGAAGAAGAAAGAGCTTGGACAGTCTATGATGCACGTACTGGAGATCGAGTGTTGACTGCGCCGGGTCCAGAACATTTGTTCTATGCAGCAGAAACAGTTGCAGAAGCGAATGTAATGACAGCGAAACTTGTTCTTCGACCCAACGATACAGGAAAGGGACGGTCAATTAAACTAAGCCATTATATCGATATTCATGAGAAATACTATGGCTTCTTCCCTGATGATGTCTGGAAATACATCAGACGTGATACGGATATTCCAATCACTCTGAAAGACAAGATACTGGCTCAGATGAAGGAGAACAAGTGGAAAGAGCGGAGGATTATAGACCCAACACTCCTAAAGGAGCAAATAATGGGAGGTGGAACCTAATGGTGATGAGACCTGTACCTTGGCAGACAGGAGAGATTTGTGGGCCAGATAGTGCTAAATCGCTTACAAAACCTGAAGTCCTCAAGAGAGACCTCTCAAAAGCCAAGAAACCACTTCTGATTGTGGGTTCTGAGGCTGTGACAGAAAAGCATGGAACGGGTGATATGATTGACTATGCAATTGCCCTTTCAAATGCAATGAAGATGCCTGTCATTGCAACTGGTGGCGCAATCAAAGCGTTCTTGGAGAAAGACTTCGAGAATGCTAGATCAATGGGAGCAATGGAGTTGGCACTCCGGTTACAAGACCCCGATTGGGTAGGACCATCTGGGACAGGACCATACGATATGGTAATCATCTATGGACTCCCATATTATATGCAGTGGACCCTACTCTCTTCTGTGATGAACTTTGGGACTCATCTAACTGCAATAGCATTAGGACGACATTATCAGCCTCATGCAAAATGGTCCTTCCCGAATATGAAGGAGAAGCAGTATCATGCTGTTCTCGACGAGATTCTTAAACTCGTAGGAGGAGGTAAGTAATTTGTCATTCGAAGACATTCCTGTAGATATTGGTGTGGTATATGAAGGTGAGCGAGTTCGCGGTAAAGATATGTTTGTCGAGCTCGGTGGACCGAAGATGGAACAGAAATTCGAACTTGCAATCGCTCGGGATATGGGCGATATCGAGGATGAAAAAGTCACCATAATAGGTCCTGATTTGAAAGACATGGAGGAAGGAAGTTACCATCCTCTTGGAATAGTTGTCGAAGTAGCTGGTAAGGAGATTGAGCCAGATCTAGAAGGAGTCATTGAGAGACGTATTCATGAATATGTCAACTTCGTAGAAGGTATGATGCATCTTAACCAGCGATATGACATCTGGTTAAGGCTCAGCAAGAAGTCGTTTGAGAAGGGATTCAACTCATTTGATTTTCTAGGAAAGGTCTTGATGAGGCTTTTCAAGAGTGAGATGAACATCATTGAAAGAATTCAAGTGACATTCATCACAGATCCAGAGGTAGTTGCTGAACGCTATGATGATGCAATAAATCGATATAATCAGCGAGATGAACGTGCACGAGGACTCAGTGATACAGAAGTCGATACATTCTATGGATGTTCACTCTGTCAGTCATTCGCTCCAACACATGTCTGTACAATCACACCACAGAGATATGCCAATTGTGGAGCAATTAGTTGGTTTGATGGCAGAGCAGCAGCTCGAGTTGATCCAAAGGGACCTCTCTATGCCATTCCGAAAGGTGAAACAATAGACGAGTTTCGTGGAGAGTATGTTGGCGTCAATCAAGCATACACTGAGAAGTCACTTGGGAAAGTGAATTCGGTTGCGCTCTATAGTGCCTTTGAAAAACCTCATACTAGTTGTGGCTGTTTTGAGGCCATTGCTTTCGTGATTCCAGAAGTGGATGGTCTAGGAATAGTGCATCGTGACTTCAAGGGTGATACAGTCAATGGACTGCCTTTCTCAAGCATGGCGGACTCAACAGCTGGCGGTCGTCAGGTTCCTGGATTCCATGGCATATCAATCGAATATATGCGATCTCCTAAGTTCTTGCAGGTTGATGATGGATGGAATCGTATTGTATGGGTTCCTCAATCTGTAATGGAGAGGATCGTAGACTTCATACCTGAGGATGTGAGGGATAGGATAGCCACAGAGAATGATGCGATGAATATTGGGGACCTTAAGGAATTTCTTAAACAAAAGAGTCATCCTGTTGTTAACCGATGGGTTGAGTTGGAAGAAGAAGCTGAAGCAGCCGTGTTAGCGGCTGATGCCGGGACTGACTATATAGCAGTTCCAGGAGAGATGACAGCCATGGTTGGAGGCGTAGGTGGTGGACTTGAAATTATCTTCAAGAACGCCAAAATCTATGCTGAGAAAGTAATTATCCGGAGAACGGGAAAAGGTGACAAGAAGAAATGACAACAGACAAGGAAAGGACCACTTCGCTGGATGATATGTTCGGCGATTTTGCTGAACTTGTCCTTGAGAATGTTACTATAGAGCTTGACGAGCTTAGACTTGCTCTCCGACCTATGGTACAACAGATAGCAAAGGCTGCAGCTCGTCCAGCACTTGAAATGCCTAAGTCATTAATCCCAGCTTCATTCACACCACCATTGGGTGAATACACGCAGGTCATCCAAGAAATCACTCTTGGAGCAAAGAAAGGTCAAGGTGGAACAAGAAGCAAAACTGTAACAATTGGAGGACATACTGCTCCGGCTTGGGACTTGTTTCAAGCACCTCCAAAACACCCACCCATAATTGCTGCAGATGTTTTTGACATGCCTATCTCACTAGCAAAGATGGTCAAGATGCATTACAAAGAGGTTCTTGACGACCCAGCAGAGTGGGCAAAACTAGTTGTCGACAAGTTTGGTGCAGATGTGGTCACGCTCCATCTTATTAGCACTGATCGCCAGCTTGGTGACACCTCACCAAAAGATGCTGCCAAGACAATTGAAGAGGTTCTTCAAGCTGTAAAAGTACCAATCTTGATTGGATCTGCAGGGGACCCTGAAAAAGACGGACCAGTTTTAGCAAAGGCGGCTGAAGTCTGTGAAGGTGAGAGGACGCTTCTATGTTCTGCAACAGTAGATGTCTACGAGGAAATTGCAGAAGCAGCCAAGAAACATGATCAAGTAGTTTTGTCATGGACTTCGATTGACATTAATCAACAAAAGGAACTCAATAGAAGACTCTTCGAATGGTTGACTCCAGAGCAGATAGTTATAGATCCTACAACTGCAGCTCTTGGATATGGTCTAGAATATGCCTTTACAATAATGCAAAGGATGCGACTTGCAGGGCTGCTGGGAGACGAGGAGCTACGATTCCCCATCAGCTCAGGCACAACTAATGCATGGGCCGCTAGAGAGGCTTGGATGAATAATCCTGAGTTGGGTCCAAGAGAACTCCGAGGTCCAATCTGGGAGAGTGTCACTGCTCTAGCTTTATTGCTAGCAGGTAACGATCTTTTCATGATGATGCATCCTGCTGCGATCAAGACTGTACATGACCTGGTGGATTGGATGAGGGAACGACAATCAATCAAACCAGAAGACTATCCAGATTGGACAACATTATCAATACCGGAGGGAACATAATGGCTAAATTGCCAGGACCACTTGAGATCTACCCACTCCTCCCAGGTACAAACTGTCAAGTTTGTGGTGAGGCAAACTGCATGGCGTTTGCTACAAAGATGGCTGAACACACAGTTAAACTCAAAACTTGTACACCTCTGTTTGATGAGGCAAAGTATGCAAAGAAACTAGAGAAACTCAAGAATTTAGTTCGACCGCCAATCAGAGAAGTTGTAATCGGGACTGGGGAGAAAGCTGTGAGTGTTGGAGGAAAACTAGTACTCTATCGGCATGATTTGAGATGGAGCAATCCAACTGCATTCTTCCTTGATGCACCAGACACACTTGATGCAGAGGGATTGGCTGCGAGAGTCAAATCCATAGAAGAATGGACCTATGTCTATATTGGTACAAACCTCCATCTTGATGGGATTGCTCTTAGGGGGGTTTCTCAAGACCCAAAGACCTTTGCTGCCGCAGCAAAGAAACTGACCAAACTGACTGACTGGCCAATAATTCTCTGTTCCTTAGATCCAAAGATGCTTGCTGCAGCAGCTAAAGCTATAGCAGACAAACGTCCTCTGCTCTATGCAGCCACCTTAGAAACATGGGCGGAAGTTGGTGAGCTTGCAGCCAAACACAATCTACCACTTGTGGCATGTGCACCGGGGAGTCTTAACAATCTTGCTTCACTTGTGGGTACGCTTCGTGCTATAGGCGTGGAGGATATTGTCCTCGACCCAGGTACCACTTCCAGAACAGGTCTTGGAAATACAGTTGATGATTTCACACAATTGAGACGTTCATCAATAATCGAAGACAACGAGCTACTCGGTTATCCAATACTTGGTGCTCCAATTACAGTCTGGGCGGATTATAAGAAGGACGAAGCCCCTGAGCTGACTAAATGGGATGAAGTCCTAACTGCATCAGCTCAGATCGTAAGGTACACAGACATACTTGTCTTGCACAGCGTAGATATGTGGACCAATCTCCCTCTAACATTTCTCCGTAGCAACCTCTACACAGATCCTGTAAAGCCAGTAGCAGTCGAGCCAGGATTGATGGAATTTGGAGAAGTGGATTCTGAATCACCTGTAATGTATACAACTAATTTTGCTCTGACATACTTTACTGTCGAGAGTGACATCAAGCAAGCAGGTGTCAATGCATACTTGCTTGTGGTTGATACAGAGGGAATGAGTGTCCAGTCTGCAGTGGCGGGTCGAAAGCTAACAGCTGATGGTGTCGCTGAAGCTCTAGAGGAATATAAAGTGGCTGAAAAAGTGAATCACAAGATATTGATTAGTCCAGGAATGGCTGCAAGAATCAGCGGCGAAACAGAGGAGGTCAGTGGTTGGACTGTCAAAGTTGGTCCACGTGACTCAAGTGGGATTCCAAAATTTCTTCAAGAGGGAAAATGGAAAGAGGAGTGAAATTAACTCATATGAGAGAACGTCTCGTAATCTCGGTGTCAGGCAAGGGTGGTGTGGGAAAGACAACAACAGCTGCTCTTCTTACACGCATCGTCACTGAGAAGACAAAAAGAGACCTTCTCGTTGTTGATGCTGACCCGGTTATGAATCTCCCACGAGCACTTGGAATAGAAGTAGTGAAGTCAGTTGGATCAATTGCGACTAGGCTTCGTAAGGATATAGATGAGGGCACATATTCGGGAGAAGTAGCGAAACAAGATGTTCTTGAGGGAGAGATATTCGAAGCACTCGTCGAGAACCCAAAGTTTGACTTCCTTGCTATGGGGAGAACCGAAGGAGAAGGGTGTTATTGCTATGTAAATCGGCTCCTAACACAAATCTTGGATACCCTAAGCAAGAACTATGAGATTACCTTGTTAGATATGAGTGCGGGTCTTGAACATCTGAGTAGACGTACAAATCGAAATGTGGATGTTCTCATTATTGTTGTCGACCCTTCAAGAGCTGCTTTTGAGGCAGCCTTGAGGATAAGGGACTTAGCAAAGGAGGTTCATATCGAGTTTAAAAAGATTGTAGTGATTGGGAATAGGTTTCCTTTAGATATGGAGGAGGAATTAGGAAATCAATTTGCAGCAGAAGACATGCTGCTCATTGGATTAATCCCCAGTGATGAAGAACTCTCGAAAGTCAACTACCGCGGAGCTCCATTATTTGAGCTTAATGGAGAATCACCTGCAGTGAAAGCAGTGGAATCCATTGCTGAAAGACTTGGATTACTCAGTGAGGTTACACTGCTCAGGTTACTCGGACATGACTCCTAGGTTCCTCAAAGCTTAACTCGAAACGCTCAAATCTATTCGTTTGGACAGGTTATTTTAACCTGAGGCGATAGGAAATGAATTCCAAAGGAGATTGGACTGAGAAGTACAAGGATAAGATTGTTATAGCTGACAAGGCTATTTCAAAAATCAGAAGGGGTGCCCGAATCCTACTTGGAACTGGCTGCGGCGTTCCTTATCACCTCGTTCAGGAACTAGGAAAGAATGCTGATAAGATGGCTGATAATGAGATTGTCCATCTAATCACGATTGGTAACACGCCTTCCGCAGATCCAAAGTTCCAGACTCAGTTTAGGCATAATACCTTCTTTGTTTCAGATAACATCCGTAGTGCTGTTTCAGAAGGCCGCGCCGACTACACACCCGCGCCACTATCGGACATCCCGTTTTTCTTTCGAACTAAGAGAATCCCATTAGATGTAGCATTGATTCAGGTTAGTCCTCCAGATGAATTCGGTTATTGCTCACTTGGGATATCTGTGGATATAACAAAGACAGGGGCAGAACATGCAGACATGGTGATTGCTCAAGTAAATGAAAGGATGCCTGTAACGCATGGTGATTCATTTATTCATGTGAAAGATATGGACTATCTTGTGTTACACACGGAACCTCTGAGAGAGTTTGAATCACCTGAGGTGAGCGAGATAAAGAACCGAATAGGGGAATATGCAGCGAAACTCATTGAAAATGAATCAACCATTGAAGTTGGTATAGGTACTGTTGCGAAGGCGGTAACATCTAATCTCATTAACTCTGGTGTGAAGGACTTGGGAATTCATACCGAAACATTCGGTGATAGTATCATCGACCTAATTGAGAGTGGTGTTGTCACTAATATGAAGAAGAGCATCAACAGAGGAAAAGTAACAGCTAGTTTTGCCATGGGCACAAAGAAGCTCTATGAATATGTGAACAATAACCCACTGTTTGATTTCAGAGAAACTGCCTATGTCAATGATCCCTATGTCATCAGCCAGAACAGGAAAATGGTGGCAATCAATTCAGCACTTGAAGTTGACTTGACTGGACAAGTCTGTTCAGACTCAATTGGCCATTCGTTCTATAGTGGTATTGGTGGCCAGGTGGACTTCATTCGGGGAGCCTCTAGATCCGAGGGTGGTAAATCAATAATCTGCCTCAAGTCCACAGCTTTGAATGGTACAGTTTCAAAAATTGTGCCACGTCTTAGTGAGGGAGCAGGAGTTGTTACAACACGCGGGGATGTGGATGTCATCATCACGGAATATGGACTAGCTACTCTTCGTGGGAAGAATATTCGGGAGCGTGTACTATCTCTCATTGCGATAGCACATCCAGATTATAGAAATGGACTTCTAGAAGCGGCAAAAGATATGCACTATGTGTTTGAGGATCAAGTGCCATTCCTTTCCAGAGGAACATACTTCCCAACGGAGTATGAGGCACAACAAGATTTTGAAGGACCAGAAGGCCCAATTACAGTTCATGCTAGATTGATACGACCAGATGATGCGGATCGTATCAAAGGTCTTTTCTACGGTCTCAGTGAGGAGTCTATTTTCTTCAGGTTTCTTACTCCTCTTAGAAGTCTCCGTCGACAGACACTGCAAGAATTCTACTATGTAGATCAAGAATCGGACATCTCACTTGTTGGGGTCTTAGACAACAATGAGGAGTGCGAGAAGATTATCGCAGCTGGGAGATACCTGTTAGATAGGAGCACCAATCAAGCTGAATTCGCCCTACTTGTACAAGATGAGTATCAAAACATGGGTATTGGTACATTTCTCTTGAACCAAATGATGCGAATCGCTAAGAGCAAAGGCGTTAGTGCCTTCATTGCCTATGTACATCCAAAGAATATCAAAATGATTGACTTCATTCACAAAACTGGCAAGCTGATTGAGAGTAAGCTTAGTATTGACGACGACCAGTATACCTTCCTACTTAATCTATGAGAGCAAATGGTGTAGTGACTGTGGACATCCACTATCCAAAGTTTGTAGAAAGATATGGAATTCTTGAAAAAGATTGACCTGTCTATAGGTGGATTTTGAGGTCCTGAAAACAGTTAGTTATGTACTTGGAGATAAGTTGATAAGAGAAAATCACAGAGCCTCATTTGCCACGATAACTATGGCCTAGGTGGTGTACCGGCAGCATAAGGGATTGTGGCTCCCTTGAAGGGGGTTCAATTCCCCCCCTGGGCCCCATTTCATTTTCACTTGTCTGCGACCATTGAGATGTTAGTCATTCAAAAAAGAGCTTTCTGACATTGCTTCTCAGAAGATATCCTACTATTAGGAAACTCAAGAGTATATTGATAACGAACGTAACAAAGTCACTTAATCCGAGAGGGGTATGAAACATATTGCTATTGAGGGCAGTGCCTATGAAAGTTCCAGCAAGCGAGAGAGAATTAATTATGATTACTACCCACCAAGCGAATTTTCTTAGGTCATCAAGATAATAGCCCATAGCAACCATGACAATGCCAGCTATAAGCAGAATAAGTGCAAATATGAAGCCGAACACCAATAATAGTGCGCCAGAACCGGTCAGTACAACTCCTTCGATGATACACAAATCAGCAATGAGGTTTAGTCCTTTATGACTGTGTGAGGACATGGCTTCTCTCAACCTTAAACCCTCCAAATGCTCTGTCAATAAGATAGTTATGAAGGTTCATAAATCTGCGGAAAGACTCATCCACTTTTCAACCGCTTTTTTGGCATATTTCCCTGTCAATTGGTGGTAAGCATCAGATGGCGGCAGTATTTCCAATTCCTTTACATCATCACCAGCTAAAGGTTCACCTTCAAGCACGTTAGTGATGAACACAATAAACACCATCTCTGTTTGATTTTTTTTTAGAGGATAAGATGCTAAAAAATTTGTGACTCCAATTCGTAAACCAGTTTCTTCTTCAACTTCACGGATAATAGCATCCTCGAGTGACTCACCGATTTCAACAAAACCTCCAGGCAATCCCCAGAGATCTTTGTTCTTTGAGTTTACTATCACCAATTTCTCATCTTTGAAGACAAGCGCTGCAACAACAGGTACAGGATTGCTATAGTATTTCTTGTCGCATCTTATACACTCATATTCCCACTCCTCATTCTCACATGAAACAAGAGCACTTCCACAGCAGGAGCAAAAATGATATTCCATCTCTCTGGTCCTCGGAGATATGTTGTAAGAATAGCGCTTGAATCTTTCCTATCAGTCGGTTTAGTTTGAGTGGGGGATTATTGTTTGAATAGTAAAGGTTAAAGGCAAATGTTAGAAATATATAACGTTAGAAATAGTTAACATGGTGTAAAGTATGAGGTTTAACATTGTAAGTTGCTTAGGATTTTTGGGACTTTTGGGATTTCTAGGTCCCATAACTGGGAATCTAGGATTCTATGGCTTCTTTGGGTTTGTGGGGTTTCTAAGTGCCTTTGCAGGGACTGGAACAGATGAAAGGATTGAGAGCAATATCAATCGTGCATGTAGGAACTCTTTCGCAATAATCACAATCACGATGGCTTTTTCACTGGTCTATGTCGTTTCATTTGAATCGATAGGAACATTTCCAATTGTATTCAGCATGCTGTTCATAGCAAGTATGGTATCCTTTGTTTTATCCTATATTTACTATGATAGAAGAGGTGATTGAACCTCTTGATGAAGACCCGGATGAAAGAACTCAGGAACGAGCTAAACCTGACTCAAGAAGAACTTGCAAAGCAAGTTGGAGTTCGCAGAGAAACAATAATCTTCCTTGAGAAGGGTAAATACAACCCATCGTTAAGATTAGCGTACAAGGTTGCGAGGGCTCTGAAGTCTGGAATTGAAGATGTATTCATATTCGAAGAATAGGTTCCTCAGAAACATTAGAGTTTCTTACAGATGTAGAAGATGTGCGTATAGTTCTGTTCCGAACGTCGGTCATAGATCTTCTCCCATTCTTCTCTAGAGTGGTTAGTCCAATTATCAGCATAATAGTTCATCCAGTCCTCTTTAGAGAGTCTAGACCACCACCAAGAGTCATGTCTAACCACTTTATCTATCCTCATAATCTCCAAACCTTCAAGATACTCATCGATTTCATCATCGTTGAAGAAGCTATGTACAACTTCTAAATCATCATGTTCAAACAACCAGAACTCGTTTTTCTCGCGTTCTTCCCCTGTGATTGGCCAAGTGTCACGTGAGGCAAACCCGAAGAAGAGGTGACCTCCTTTCTTAACCACACGTTTCATCTCTCGAATAGCCTTGAGAATATCACTTTTTGTCAAGTGGACCATCGAGTAGAATTCATAGACGAGGTCGAAAGAACCGTCATCAAATGGAATGCGTCTCATATCGCCAATCGAGAATTTAACAGATAGTCCTCGACCCTCACAGAACTCTTTGGCTGCTACAACCTGACTATCGGAGATATCTATTCCAAATGCTTCAAAACCATACTCAGAAAAAAGTCCAATAGGAGGTCTTTGACCACCTGCTCCACAATCTAGAATTTTTCGACCCAAGGATTCTCCACTAATCCTTTCCTTCTCCAAAATGAACTCAAGAAATCCATAAACAGCAGACCGATACACTACTTCCATAATACAATCTCCCTTTGCGAAAATGGCAATGTTATCTAGCTTATAATGAATTATAAAGCAAATGAAAATAGCAGTGATATGCAATCGAAAATCACACTTATCAAATTGGTTACATAGAAGATTATCTATAAGACGAAAATTTCTTTTTCAATGCAAGAGAAGATGAGCCATAATCTATTTTGCGAAGTTACTTTTTTTATAGCGCGTAAGCGAGGATTCGTTATGGAAGATACGATAATTTTGACCCAATCTGAAGTCAGCGCTTGTTTGTCTATGAGAGAAGCAATTGACGCTGTTAAGGTAGCATATTCGGCTTTTGCTAATGGGAGAGTACAGATGCCAAGTGTTCAGCACCTTGATGTCCATCAGTATAATGGAGAAGTAGACATTAAATCAGGTTTTGTGGAGGATTTTCGATTGATGGGCACCAAGATAGCATCAGGATTCTATGACAACCAAAAGAAAGGACTCCCTCCAGGAATAGCAGTGATAGTTCTTCTTGACTTGAAAACAAGTATGCCATTAGCAATAATGGATGGGACCCATATTACAGCATACAGAACTGGTGCAGCTGGAGCAGTTGCAGCAAGTTTTCTTGCTAGGAAGGATAGTGAAAGAATAGGTATTGTTGGTGCTGGAACTCAAGGATGTATGCAGCTTCTTGCGTTGAGGGAGCTATTTGATATTCAAAACGTGAAAGTTTGGGATATTAAGCAGGAAATGGCTACCCGATATAAAGATCAGATGTCCAAGCAACTCTCAATCGATATTCAGGTTGTAAACAAACCTGATGCTGCTGTTCCAGATTCGGATATTCTTGTTACTGCAACGCCCTCAAGAAAAGCGCTCATCAATGCAGATTCAATCCACGATGGAATACACATCAATGCAATAGGAGCCGATGGACCTGGAAAGCAAGAACTTGATCCGCATATCATGACTCGTGCTTCAAAGATTGTTGTTGATAGTTTAGAACAATGTCGTAAGATAGGTGAGATTCAGCATGCTTTGAATCAAGGAATAATCAATGAATCAAAGATTCATGCAGAGATTGGTGAGATAATAAATGGAAAGAAGTCTGGAAGAGAGTCAGATGACGAAATTACATTATTTGATTCCACAGGACTGTCTGCCCAGGACATTGCAGCTGCAAAGATAGTATATGATACAGCAAAGAAGAAGGGACTTGGTCAGAGAATCAATCTTCTTGGCTAGAGTTGAGCAGCAAGATTGGATTTAGAAACATCATCTAGACAATAGGCTACAATCCATTATTAACAGGATGTTTAGAACCTAGTCCTTTTGATTTTATATTAAAAAAAGAGGGAAGGGGGAGTTCTAACCAGTTGAGCTAATTAGAACTCCTTAATCAGTATCAACTGAATTCTACTAACTACTTGAAAGCAGCTCTTGTAGAAGGAATCAGTAGATAGATCACTATTATTACACTGATAGCTAATGAAATCAAATTCATTATGTCAGTAAGGTTTCCTAATAGACCTATTACAGCACCCAACAAGTTGAAGATGAGTGCCCATAACCAGGCCCATCCCTTCAATGTCCATAGCCCGTAGAATAGGATTAACCCAATGATACCAATTATCAATGGGAAGAATGCCATTAGCATCCCAAAAATTGGGAGCAGCATTGCTCCAGCCATAAGCAGAAAAGCTCCTAGGGCTAGCCATGATATAGCTCCGATTAGCTGAAGAATAGCTAATATCAGAACTCCGGTTGGTTTACCAGACATATGTCTTTCCTCCGAACCACAACGAGGGTTGTGGGTGGAATTTTACATTACATTAGCTCATATAAGGTAAACGGGCGTATAACACAAATAGTACGGAAAGTGTTTCACGTCTAAGGATCAACCAGGACAGAGAGTAAAAGAGGGAGGTCTATCGTTCTATTGATTTTAACATAGAGATTTCATCTTCAAGATCATCAATACGATGTGTCATTTCAAGAACTGTGTTAAGTAGTACTGATATCAGATACCCAAAATTAACTGTGTACCTGTTTTCCTTTCGTTCAATGATGTTAGCTTCTTCAAGACGCCTTGCAGCATTGGTGACTGACTGTTTTGAAACTCGTCTTTTATCAATGCGATTGTCAACTGCCTTTCGGACTCGACGAGGCTCTATGGGATTCCCTTTCAAGTCCTCAAGAAGACTATAAAGGACCATTAATCCAGCGCTCATGCGCGGGTTCATCAACTTTGCAAATGCAAGTTCAAGATCAGATATCATGATTTTCTTCCTACTCCCTTGGTTGATTGTTAGTATGTAGTAAACGTTAGGTTCGTGAAAAACCTTCTCTTAATACTAATCTCTGTTTTAGACCCACAAAGAACTAACTTTTACCAATAAACGTTTACTATCAAATTATGCTCTACAAAAAGAAAATATCTAGGTATGCACTCCATAGTTTGAGCGTGTCTTTGCGTGGCAGCTGAATCAGACAGAATAGTATTCGTTTCCGTCATACATACTGATGTTGAGAGTGTCGAAGAAGCAAGACGAGTAGTAAAAGAAATTAGACCAGATGTTGTAGCAGTGGAGTTGGACCATGACAGATACAATCAATTAATGAATCCTCCAGATGAGGGAGATATTGTGCAAACCGGTTCAGGTGATATGGCACAAGATTTGATGCAGCAGCTTGCCATATTGGAGAAGAGCTTGAGTGAAATAACTGGTTCTGATGTAGGAGATGAGATGATAGCAGCAATAGAGGAAGGTAGGGCTGTTGGTGCAAAAATCGCTCTAGTAGACCGTCCAATGATGGCAACAGTTCATGCAATGATGCAAGTTTCTGTGGATGAGATTTACAAACTAACTGAAATGCTGCCAGATGCAACAAAGGATATCAAAGGTGGTGGAGCAAGCGATCTGCTTGCTATGCTTAAGGAGGACAGGGCTGTGAATGACCTAATGGAGCAGTTTAGATCAGAGTTTCCAGGTCTAGCCAACGTTCTGATAGAGCAGAGAGACCAGTATGTAGCAAACGCATTACATTTCATATTGAATGATGTTAAGGGTAGAATTGTAGCAGTGCTGGGTGCAGGTCATATCCAAGGTGTCAAGGCAGCATTAAAGCAACTTCTTCAATAGTCGTTTCATAGGTTCAAGACCTTAATCAACTGGTCAATACCTTCACCCGTCTTTGAGCTAACTCGAAGTACTGGTATAGCAGCATCAACTTCACGAATGTCAGCTTCTAAGGCGTCAATATCAAACTCTAGTGCTTCGACTAGGTCAATCTTATTGATTATCACCATGTCTGCATGTTTTATTGTAAGTGGATGTTTTCGAATCATGTAGGGACCTTCCGTAATACTCACAACAACTAGTTTCCTATCCACTCCCAAAGAGTACCCAGCAGGACAGATTAAGTTCCCAACATTTTCAATAAATATGACCTGATAATCAGCCAGATTAACATTCTGAAGTGCTACTCTGACCATCCTTGCATCTAAGTGACAGGCAGTACCAGTGTTGATTTGCACAGTATCTACACCATGTGATGCGACACGGTCTGCATCAATTGTTGTCGCCAAATCGCCAGCAAGCATCAAAATGCGATATTTATCGCGAAGATGATCGCAGAGTGTTTCAATCAACTGAGTTTTTCCAGTCCCCACAGATCCCATAATATCAATAGCCACAATGCCATGCTTCTTGAAAGTTTCAGCATTCAAAGCAGCTGCATTCTCATTGGCACCAAAGAGGTCTTTCCGTATGTCAATATTCACAGTTCTAGTTTCTTTTTTGGTATTTGTCATATTGTACTAGACTTCCTTTTCACTTAGTTCTCGAATTTTACCATCTGAGTAAAGATATTGCCCAGCTATCGGGCGGATGATTGTCTTCTCAATAAAAAGTCCAATGACTGCCCAAAGAAATGCTTGGATCATATCAATAGATGCTGCAATCAGATTGATAATAAATGGATCAACAAAGGAGGAGAATACAGTTATTGTGGGCATGAAACCACCAATCAACCCGCTACCAAGAATTACCAGGGCATAGTATTTTGCGTCATCTCGATTAGCAAAGTAGATAGCATAACCAGAACCAATTCCTAGACATATGTTACCAAACATGGGCAGAAGAGGCATTTCTGTACCTGATAGAGCCCCTGAGGCTCCAATAATAGCTCCAACGATAGCTCCTCCAGGTATTCCTCCAACTATGCCTGCTAGAATTGAAAACATAAATCCAGGAGTCAGAACAACTGCATTCGGGATAATTGGTATCTGAACTGCATATCTTACTACGATGCCTACTGCTGCAATCATTGCAAGAGTGGTAAGTGCAATTGTGTTTGACTTCACTGGTATTATCGACATCAAAGACTGCCTCAGGTAGTAAGATTACTGAGGCGTCTGCGGCCAGCTTCGTAACAAGAAGCTTTTGGTTGCTTCATACCATTCATCTAATTGAGACAGAATCTCCTTTCTTACTTTTTCAGATGATTTCGCGCTATATTCATAATAATATCCGCCTCTATCTATGAAATGTGTTGTACGTTCAACTAGATTCTTATTGAGAAGTTTGTTCAACACCCGTTGAACAGTGCTTCTGTCTTTTCCGATAATCTCGCTAATCTGCTCGACTGTTTTTGGACCATCCATTAAAGAAAAGTACGTATCGATCTCACTATTTCGAAGTCCAAATGCACAACATAACAAATCAGATGGTTTTTCGAAACTTTTACTAAACAGTCCAACCAAAGGCTCCCGTACACTCATCACAATCAATAGCACAAGAGTACAGATGCTTTAAAGGGTTGTGTAAGGTATCTGCACAACCGAAATTTGGGATAATACTGTGTTTCAAAAGGATTAGACTCGAGGAAAGAATGGTGCACTAGTATGGATTTTAGTTCATTCCATAAAGACCACGATTCAGATGCTTGGTCAAGACCAGAATCAACTACTCGAAGACTTCAACCGATAAATCTAGCGCCTCTGAAAGGTGCAATTGAATCAGATCCTGTCAGATCGAGAGTATTGAAAGTTCTCATTGAAGATGGTAATTGGGTCACAACAGCAGACCTCCTGAGAGCGGCACGTCAAGAAAGGCCTATTGTGGGTGCAGTCACGATTGGCACCATATTGAATGGAATGAATGAATTGGTAGCATCAAGATTGATTCTGAGTAGAACCTCATTAACATCAGGTATTGACTGGGCTGAATGGAGAATTAATCCTGACTGGTTAGAACCAACAAGAAAACTGCTTCAAATGATGAGGAGACCTAGATTCAGACCCGCATCATCTGAGGATTTCCCAGGAAGGAACGAGAGACTCTTAGACGATCTGACATAGGAGGTTTACTCATTTTTGGGTAGTTAGTGTTTTATGGGTAAATTAATAAGTACGGACCCAAGGCTCCAAGAGCATGGTCGACATTACCACCCATGGAACCCCCAGAGTACCGGATCAGACTGTAAAGGATGAGGTTCGTGATGACATGGACCTCACAAAGACTTCAGAAAGCGCTGAGAAGGTAAAGAAGATCGTAACAGCAAGCGTATTGGCTGCGCTCTCCATAGCTGTTGCGCCAATAGCGTCCATTGTTCCCAGAATACCAGGGTGGGGGATAGCTCTCTTTGATCCAGTTTCAATATTTTGGATTATTGCGTTCCTGTTAGGTGGTTATTGGGTAGGGATGCTTAGTGCATTTGCTGGTACATTCGGATTATTCCTATATGACCCAACAGCAATTGGACCAATATTCAAAATATTAGCTACTTTGCCAATGATTCTGGTTCCATGGCTTGGTGTGCGTAGATTGGGAAACGAATCAAGAGGGGAGTCCTTATCCAGACCAAGATTTTATGGGACGTTAATGCTCTCAGCTTTTATTCTCCGGCTTTTACTAATGGTTCCAATCAATCTCATATATGGAGCCATTGCAATGCCGTTCCTGACAGTTGAATTCATCCTAAGCTATGCGATTATTCTTAACGCATTCCAGAGTATGTGGGATGCATTGATTCCATTCATTATTGTACACAAAACTGGTATTTTCAAAAGCTTTGGTATGTGGTGAACATATACTTAGCTGGAATTCGCTTAAATAGAAAGGCACGACAGTTTATCCTGTACGTCACCCCTTTAGAGATGATTAATCGTGCGGCGCTGTGAATTCTGTGACAGCCCAGTTCCGGCTGATGCAACCACCTGTCCAGTCTGCAAAGAAACGATTGCAGAAGAAACCCTTGAGCGGATTCTACCAATCTTGAAGAGACCAGAGTCTCCGGAAGTCAAATTCATGGGGACCCGCGAAAGAATGTGGGGAGTAATCAGAAGACCAGGAGCCACTTATAGAGACATAGGACAGAGACCTGATTCAGCAGGACCATTTATGATAATCGTGATAAATGCCCTGATTATTGCAGGACTCTTTCTATCATTATCCTCCAAAATTACAACCAATGTCATAGTAAATGCAACTAGTGGGGAGATTGGACCAGCCAACTTACTATTGAGCCCTCAAGGAGGAATGGCATGGATTGTCGCACTTGTGGGAATGATGCCTAGTATCATGATTGGACTCGTCTATTTGATTGTTGGAACTGCATTTGCACACTTTGCATTCAAGCTGACTGGTGGTACAGGAGGTAAGATGAAGACGCTTTCAGTCGTGGGATACAGCATGATGCCAGTGATTCTTGTGCGATTGGTTGCGCTATTAGTAGTTCTCTTTGCATTTCCAGCATATGGTACTGTAATCAACTTTGATCCAGGGTCTCTAGCAATTCTCACTCCAGAGTTTCTTAACTGGGCATATACTTCAGGTATTTGGTTCACAATAGACATCATGACAACTGGTGCGTTCCTTTGGACTGGTTATTTATTGATATTCGGAATTAGAGAGGCTCATGATACTTCGACCTTATGGGCAGCATTAGTAGCAATAGCATGCGTGATTGTCCTAGTGTGGACATTTTGGCAGGTCCATTAAATTGCTACCCCATAGAGTGAAATTATTATGAAGGCAATTAGACCCACCAGAGCACCAATTTTATCTAAGGTACTGCCAATAAGAAGTGCCCTTTTATTATCTGGTCCTGTCAGCGGAGCAACTCCAGCTCCTAATACAACACCCATCCCTAGAAGAAGTAATGGCCACAAATCCCAACTCGCAAACCCCCAGACCCATATTAGTACATAGCTAAAGACTCCAATGAAGTTTAAGGCTCCAGAAACTGCTGCGGCAACATTATATCCGTAAATCCTAGCGATTGTGCGGACATCTCTCGCTCGATCACCTTCAACGTCTTCAGCACCTTTGATAGTTTCTCGAGCTTGTAATATTAAGAAAGCCGTAAAGAAGAAGAGCCAATGTGGAAGCGGGATTGCATTGGTCAATGGCAATCCAATAGTTTCGCCGTAGGCAAATGCACCATATAAGATTCCAAAAGCAAAAGAGAATGCGACCATGAAATTACCCGCAAGTCCTAGTGCTTTTACCTTGGCGGCATAAAGATAGCCTATTACTAGGAAACAGAAAACAATCAATGCGCTATACGGACCGGTCAAGATCGCAAACAGGAGTCCAGTCATACTCAAAAAAACCACATATGCCCATGCTTGCTTAACAGTCATTCTCCCACTGGGTAATGCACGATGTGGGCGATTTATCTTGTCAACCTCGATGTCAAAAATGTCATTCACCACATTACCACCTGCAGCCACAAAGAAATAGGTGATATAACCATAAATGAAGAGATGCAGGTAATCAGTGATGCCACTACCAACTTGAGCCATTCGATAAGCCATAGCCACTCCAGCAATGACTGTGAGACCACCGATGATACAATTCTGAGGTCTGATAATTGAGAGAAATGCCATTGGATAGAAACGCTTGGTTTTTCCTGCTTCAGGCGAGATTTCTGTCATAGTACTGTTCTACCAAGCTGTCCAGAGAAAGCTTCAATTAAAGACTTGTGGACAATGTTCTGCACAACCAATTACTCTTATTTCATCAGTATCGCAAGTAGTGTAGAGGTCAAGTTATGAATAAGGTTCTGTTTGGTCCGGCAGGGTATCCGAATGAAGCACGAGGGAATGTGCAACGTGTTTTTACAATCCTCAGAGAAGCAGGAATGGACGCTCTTGAATATGCAGCAGTTTACGGATTGCAGACCAAAGATGAAAAGGCTAGATTGATTGGTAAGCTCGCAAAAGAATCAGGAGTTAGCATGAGCCTTCATGCGGCATACTACATCAGTCTCGCGTCTAAAACCTCTCGAATTCGTGAATCATCGAAGAAGAGGTTAATCAAAGCGCTCAAGTTTGCCCCTCTGATGAATGTGAAACGAATTGTGTTTCATCCAGGGTCCCTAGGTGGATTAGGAGAGATTGAAGCTCATACAGTGATCAGAGAGGGGTTGAAAAGCGTCTGGCAAACAGCAGGAGATTTGGGTGGAGGTGCACTTCTGGCTCCTGAAGTTGCAGGCAAACTATCGGCATACGGATCTTTAGAACAGGTCATTCGTTTATGTCAAGAGGTGGATGGATGCATCCCAACAATTGATTGGGCGCACCTATATGCAAGAAGTCAAGGAGAAATTAATGATAGAGAGAGCTACCTCAAAGTCTTGAATCGCTTTGAGGATGAATTGGGAGAACTTTTTGTTGACAACATGCATTTTCATATCAGTGGAATTTCATTCACTGGAAAAGGTGAAGTAGCTCATCGGCCGCTGGGAGAAGAGTGGGGACCGGACATACTTCCATTGGTAGAGATTGTTCAAGAATGTGGATACAAACCTACGTTCATAAGTGAATCTACAAATCCACTTCAGGGGGCACTCTACGCCAAGTTCCTCTTTGAAGAGTTGGAGAAAGGAAGTAAATGACAAAGTTTGCATTAGTACTTGGTTCGAATTGGTTACTCAGCATAGCTGAACTCCTAACCTATATTCAGGACAGAGGGTTTGATGGAGTCCTTGTGGACCATTCAAGAAATGCTGCAGTCATTGAAGTTAGACAACAACTCGACGCAGACCAGATTATAGATATGCAGTCTGCTCTTGGAGGTTGTTTCAAAATTGGTAGGGTCATCTGGGAATATGATATAGACATCCCATTGAAAGCTTATCCGGCTAAGAAGGCTGCAAGCAAGGATTCATTGAAGGAGATTAACAAATGTCCTTGGCTCAAAATCGTGTGGCCAAAAGTCAAGGGGAAGAAGGTCAGATTTGGGATCAGTACCTATCCTATCGTAGATGGAGGATTTCCAATCAATTTCAGAAGGTTCACTCGGGGACTGAATGATCAAGTAAAGAAACTCCTTATTGAGAACGGGGCAAGAAGAGCAGACTATTATGCCTACGATGAACCAGATAGAAGAGTAAGGGACAGATTGAATATTGCGCTCTGGCCTAAATCAATTGCTCGAAATGCATTACTTACTCCGCCTAATGCTGAGGTTCTAGCAGTATTCTCAGAAACAAAACTATACATTGCACGAACCAATGTCGTCTATGATTCTATGTTGCAACAGTATAGGGATGAATCAAGACCATTTGTTTCAGCTGAAATCAGCACGAGTCCGAAAATCTGTCGAACTCTGCTCAACCTCTCTGGAGCTAGACCAGGCGACATAGTTCTAGATCCTTTCTGCGGGACTGGAACAATCCTCATGGAGGCTGCAATCCTAGGAATGAGGTGTATAGGTGTTGATATCGATGGGGATCAGGTCCAAGGCGCTAGATCAAATATGAAATGGCTTGAAAAGGACCTTGGAGAGAAACTAGACTATAATATTCTCATTGGCGACTCAAGAGAGTTATCATCATTTGTCAAGAAACAGGTGGATGCAGTAGCCTTTGAGCCAATTCTTGGACCAATCTTCAAGAAGCCACCCAAAAGAGATGAAGCAGAAGAAACAATCAAAGAACTCACAATGCTTTATCTTCAAGTACTCAAACAGATCTCTAAGATACTACGACCTGATGGTCGCATAGCAATGACAATTCCTGTGATTCGGACAGAGAAAGAATCTATTTCAATAAAATTCAGTGATTTAACTAGAGATACGGGAGTATCACTCTATAAGATGTTGCCCAGCGATTTAATCGTGAGTCGGAAGGATATTGATGCCCGTTTGAAAATTAGACCTGGTCGAGAATCGATCCCAGAGAGAAAGAGGGGACAAGTAGTTCAAAGAGCTCTCATTGTCCTTGAAAAGTGACTAGAATAGATATCTAACAACATCATCCAGGATTGCGTAGGTTTGCAGTCTTTGTATATCATGTTTCACATAAGGCATGACATAATCAAACAGCATATCCTTGTATGCTTTGGGAGTCACAATCTCGCGAACAGCCTTTCCAAGTAGTCGTAATAATTCCTCTAGAGAATCTCTAAGATGTTGGTAGGCAACGGTATTGACATCGATGTCTAGAACTTCAATGCCAGCAATATCTATTGGAACCTTGAGTAGGAATGGATATCTGTCGAGCAGAGGTTCGGTGAAACCTTTCATTCGTTTGACAATGGTTTCTTTCTTCTTTTTGCCACCCTTTACTTTCATTATGCCTCTGAAAAGATGACTGTATACCTCAAGACAGTCCATGGATTTTCCAGCCACAAGACTCTCATCAGTCGCCTCATATTGAGTCACAAGCTCGTCAACAAATCTTCCAAAGTTCTTGAATGTGCCTGGAGCACCATGCCAATTCTTCAACAAAGTGGCAACATCTGAATCAGGAGGAACCTCTTTCTTCATGAATTCATTTAATGCGTATTCAAGCATAAAACGCATGTGGCCAAGACGGGCTGCTTTGGAAACCACCATTACAAAGAGAAGATGATCATTAGCCTCCCAAACATATCGATTTGTTTCTGTATCAACAGTCTTGAGAGTTTCATTTGATGCTTTGTCGATGAAAGTATGTGTAGCAGAGAGAAAAGGAGCTATCAGGTCCATATCCAGTTTAACTGCATCAGAGTAGCATTTAGCCACAAGATTCCTACCACTGCCTCGCTCAATTAGCCAGACACCCAGTATGGACTGCTTTGTGGACATGATTCCTCTCACTAGTTTTTGTTTTGAATCTAAGATGATAAGCCTATATACGACAGGGAGAATATGAGAATAGGCTCAAAATCAAGAGATGAACATTAAAAAAGGAAGAAAGAGGGGGAAACCCCCTCTGAAGCTCAAGTTGTTGAGATTCCTAACTTCTCAACCATTTCTTTGTAGCGGTTCCTCACGGTCACTTCAGTGACACGTGCAGTTCGAGCAATCTCAAGTTGGGTTCGTCTAGCACCAGTGAGAATACTAGCAACATAGATTGCTGCAGCCGCCATTCCCTTAGGATCTTTACCGATTGTGAGTCTTTGCTCCCTCGCTAGTTCCAGAATATCAATAGCCTTCTTTTTCGCCTCACCTGGAAGTTCTAATTCAGTGCCAAAGCGGTGAACGAACTCGGCAGGGTTGCTATGGGGTATCTTGAGGTTTAGGTACCGAAGAATGAGTCGAACGCAAAGGCTGAGTTCTTTCCGCGTGATGTGTATCTGTTCAACGATTTCCTCAAGAGGTCGTGGAACTTGATGAACACGACACGCGAGATAGAGTGAAGCGGCAATCATTCCGAGAATGGTACGCCCACGGGTAAGTCTCTTTCGTAAGGCTTTCCTGTAGATCACGGCGGAGGTTTCTCGAATCGAGTATGGAATACTCAATTGAGAGCTTATTCTGTGGAGTTCTGTCATAGCAACAGCAAGGTTGCGTTTGTCAGAGGAGTGCACCTTGGTACGAATCTGCCATTTTCGAAGTCGATGTATTTCAGCTCTTCTTGTTGAAGTGAGTTTTCTTCCGGATGCATCAACATTTTGACGACCAATAGTGGTTGTCAGACCTTGGTCAAACTTGCTCCAGTCTGTTGGGCCTCCTACTCGCTGTCGGGCATTTTGCTCGTCAGATGTAAAGGCTCTCCATTCTGGACCCATATCTATCGAATGGTCTGAAAGAACAAGTCCACAACTAGAACAAATCACTTCTCCACGAGTGTGGTCAATATAAACATCCACACAGTTACAAGCGTTACATACATAGCTGGCCGAACCAATGTGCTCCTTCTTCTTTTGGGTCTTTGAATGTCTGCTGGCCAGTCCAATCATCTCCATGCAGCACACTCGATGAGTGACACTGCGGTCAGAGCTGTGGTAGATCGAATGCGTCGATTCCCGCTGGCGTGGAGAGAATCCTTGTCATTTGTGGCACTGGTGAATCATTCAACGGGCGAACGATTACCTCTGCGCAAACAAAAAAAGTAAATAAACCCTTTGTAGATTGTTCAATAATTTATTTGATTAAATAATTCCCTAATCAGCCATCCAAATACTAGTTCTTTTGGGCCACGATTTCTGAAAACATAATGGAAATCTAAAGTCTTTTCATGACAACAAGTATGAATTAGAGGGTTAATTCGCTACATGTGCATTCAAAGCGTTTCATTTATGAAGTAACATTACACAATCCCACATACTTCTTGGTGATATTTGATTGCAAGAGATTTCTATTAACCCTTGGGAAACTGTTAGAGAGCTGGTAGTGAAAATGCTATCCGAGGTTTTTTCAGTTTCAGAGGGGATGGTGGCAAATTCAATTGAAATACCGCCAGATCCAGCATTAGGAGATCTTGCATCAACAATTTCATTCACTCTTGCAAAGCAAATGATGAAGAAACCAGTAGTCATTGTTAAAGAGCACCTGCACAAACTCGAAGCCTTGGCAGCTAGGGAGCCAATGATTAAGGAAATCATAACAAAGGGACCATACATCAACATCTTTTTGGATCATGGAATGTTGGCTGAGATGACCATAGAGAGTGTTCTTGAGTTGGGAGGAAACTATGGACGTAGTCAGGAGTTCAAGGGCCAAAGGGCACTTATTGAATATCCTGCAGTCAACCCCTCCAAACCATGGCACATTGGCCATGCAAGAAACGCCATACTCGGAGACACTCTATGTAGTATTCTTGACTGGGTAGGTTATGATGCTGTAAGACTTGACTATGTGAATGACCTAGGACTTCAGATTGCTCAATTAATCTGGAAACTTATGCACGCAGAGGAGGAGAAGAGCGACACAAAGTATGATCACTATTTGGGTCACCAATATGTTGATGTACAGAAAGCATTTGATGAAAACGAATCAGTCCAAGAAGAGGTTAGAGAGGTTTCAAGGAAACTAGAGAACCTTGAGAGTAAAGAAGCAAAGCTGAGTTCTAAAATGGTGACTAAATGTCTAAACGCCCAGAATGAAACATCATATCGACTTGGCATCTATCATGATTATCAAGTTTGGGAGAGTGCGATTGCTCACAGTGGTATTTTAGAGTGGGCTCAGAAAATGATGTTGAAGTCAGATAATATTCTGAAACTAGACGAGGGTGAGAAAGCGGGATGCATAGTTGCAGACCTTTCAGTAATTGATGAATTCAAGGACATGAAAGACCCCTACAAAGTTTTGTTTAGGTCTGATGGCACAAGGACATATACAGGCGCGGATGTTGCACTCCAGCTTTGGAAATTTGGGATTATCGAAGACCCATTCAAGTATTCGTTGTTTGAGAATCAGCCAAATGGTAAGCCAGTGATGCGAACTGATCTCAAGGGCAAGAAACTGGACTTAGGCAAGTTCGATATTGTGATGAATGTTATAGGCTCTGAACAAGCGCATCCTCAAAGATTGATTTACACCATCTTGGACATTCTTGGATACTCAAAGGAGAGTAAAAACTCACACCATATTGCTTACGAGTTTGTGACACTTGAGGATACTGAGTTCTCAGGTAGACATGGAACCTGGATTGGTTATACGACTGACGATGTGTTAGATAGAGCAACTGAATTAGCTAGGATTGAAGTCGAAAAGAGAAATCCAGATGATGATACTATTTTCAAGGACACAGTAGCAAACCAAGTTGGTGTGGGTGCGGTACGTTATTTCATGTTGAATGCCTCACCTGACAGAAAAATCACCTTTAGATGGAGTGAGGCTCTCGATTTCAATGGCGATGCGGCTCCATATCTCCAATACTCACATGCAAGGGCTCAAAGAATCCTAGAGAAAGTAGGAGATGAGCCTGCATCGAAGCCAGATTTCAAACTGCTCTCAACAGAGGTTGAGTTTGCTTTGATTAAGGCAATAGCACAGCTACCGGAGGAAATCTTAGAGGTCGCCAGGTCTCTAAAGAAGAATGTGTGGGGTACAAGTTTTACACCCAACAGAATTACTGCATACGGGTATGGTCTTGCCAATCTTTTCAGTAAATTCTATGACTCGTGCCCAGTTCTCAAGGCTGATGCTGAAATTCGCTCCACAAGACTTGCACTTGTTCGTGCGTTCAAGACTACGATGGCTAATTGCTTGACAGTCCTTGGTATTCCTGTTGTTAATCGCATGTAATCTATCCAGAAGTAACTACAGCATTTTCAACCACAAATGAAGGAGTTATCATTGCCAACGTGGCTTTAGTGTCACTCCCAACTTGGTTAATCCGTTGTAACAAATCACGCATGTTTATTCCTACTAGTGTATTCTTGAGTGGATGTTTAATCTCACCTCTTTCGATGTAGAAACCTTCGTACAACATAGCACTCAGATCGCCTGTAGTCATATTTGGTCGATCTGCAGTATTTCGACAAAGAACACCTCGGTCTATCTCTGAAACTAAATCGTCTAATGTTCCCCGTCCAGGAGATAAAATGAGATTCGATGTTGAAATTGAAGGAAGGCCTGAATAAGAGGGTCTACTTGCATTCCCGGTATTTGGAACTTTGTCCTTGTATGCAGTATAGGAGTTGTGCAGAAATCCCTTAAGCACACCCTTTTCGATTATCGAGGTCCGCTGTGAGCGGAATCCTTCAGCATCAAAGGTTCGGGATCCCAACCCTCCTGTCAATAGAGCATCATCAAATATCTCGATATTATCTGATGCAATAACATCTCCGAAAGCATCAGTGACATACGAACGTCCTTTCTGTACCTCCTCTGCACTAACAGCACCAGCAAATCCGTATCCTATGACTGTTCCTCCTCCCAAGGGAGCAAAAACAACAGGCATCTCACCACTCTCAATTGTCTTAGGACCAAGAACACTAAGTGTTAATTCAGCTGCATTCTTTCCCACCTGCTCGGGATTAATTTCAGTTAGGTCCCGAGTTAATTGATAATCGTAACTTGTCGTTTGGTCATCAGTTTCCTTAACAACAGGGGAGCAGTATAAGAAGATGGATGATCGTTTTTCAGAGAAGGAAATCCCTAATGAATTTACAATTGCATTCATCCCAGATGAACTCTGAACTCCTGCAGAGATGGCGTAGTTTCGACCTTCAAGGACTTCCTTGGAAGCATCAAGAATTCTGATTATCATATCTGCAGTAGCATCTGAAGGAAGTTCTGCGATGTTTTTATCAAAAAGACCCTTCACAATTGGATAGGATCCATCAGATGCTGGGAGACTAACGAACTCTGGATCAGGAATTGAAGCTCTCGCAAGCTTCACCGAACTTGTTACAGCTTCACGAACATCTTTTTTGGATAATGTTGTTACAAAAGCAAAGCCTATTCTCTTGTCTATGACAGCTCGAACACCAATACCAGCATCACGCTTCTCCTCAGCGTTGCGGATTGCAGAGTTCTCAGCTTCAATCGCAAAGGCACGAGACTGTCCCACATAAGCTTCAGCTTGAGAGGCTCCAAGCTTTTCAGCATGTTTCACAGCATATTCAGCTGTTTCAAGAAGACTCTCATTCAGTTTACATTCCTCCTACTGGCACCTGTCTGATTCTTGCATGAGGACCACCAGTCATAGTGGGAATGCTTTGACCATCTTTGCCACAAGTTCCTGCTTCTAACTCGAAATCTTTTCCAATAGCATCGACTTTTGCCAATATCTCAAGGATATTTCCTGCAAGTGATACATCCCTCACCATTGTCCCTTTCTCACCATTTTCAATTAGATAGCCATGACTGGCTTGAAACATGAATTGACCTTTTGCAGATTGTGTATAGCCATAGTTGAAACTGCAAAGAAGTATGCCTTTCTTCGTGTCCTCAATGAGTTCATCTACATCCCAGTCTTTTGGTTCCATGAAGGTATTGCTCATACGAGGTAGGGGAACATGCATGAATGATTGAGCTCTTGCAGCACCATTTGGTTCTAGTCCCAAACGACTTGATGTTTCTAAACTATGGAGTAAGTCTGTCAAAATGCCATCTTTTACGAGCAATCGTTTCTTGGTTTTAGTACCCTCCCAATCATATTCAGTGGACCCTCGCATCCCAGTCAGGGTTGGGTCGTCACTTATACTAAGATATTCTGGACCCACCGTTTCATTTAATTTCTCCTCCAAAACTGTTGAGTGAGCAGGCCAATTATCAGCTTCTGTTGCATGACCAAAAGCCTCGTGGGTAACAACACCATTCAGTGCAGGGTCTATAACGACATCGTAGATTCCACCCTCAGCTGTCTTTGAGGATAATAGCTCGATTGCGAGTTGTGATGCTCGAATGCCAATTGTTTGAGCATTTTCGGTTTCCATCTCTTCGAATCCGCTTCGAAGGCTAATAGACTGCTGAATCCGTTGTCTATTAGGACCCTCCTTAGCAGTGGGAACTGAGATTATACGAGGGATAGTATTTTGAAGATAAACACGAGTTCCTAACGTGTTTGCAATGAAAATCTCTGATGTTAGTTCACCATAAATCGTGCGAGTTGCCACAATTCGCTTGTCAAAGTTGCGTGCCTGATCGTCAATCAGTTTTACAAATTGCATCTTCTCATCAATAGATACAGTATCGAAAGGTTTCTTCACGTTCAGCTTAACATTGTCCTCAAAAACAGGACCTTCGATTTTAAATCGATCTGCAACTTTCTCCCGAGTGGCTCGAGCTAACTTAGCTACTGATCGTCCTGTTGCTCGCATACCTTCTCGGGATAGATTTGTTGTTTGAGCAAAAGCCCAGGCACCATCGATGAATGCTCGGATTCCAGCTCCTTTCATCCGAGAGGCCATAGATTGCCTTGTAATGCCATCATTAAGTTCAATGATTGTTGTGGTGGAGTTCTCTATCCGTACATCTGCAAACATAACACCGGCATTTAGAGCTGCATCAATGGCCACCTGAGCGAGTTCTTCCATGAATATCCCCTTTGAATTGAACCCCAGCCTATGAAACTGGATATAACTGATATGGCTTGGACATTCTTTTGAGTCGCAGTAAACTATACGTCAATGTTTCCAGAATAATACACGGGTTATTCTTGGATAACTCCTCGATGTAAATAGACTACCGGAGGTTCTCACTTGATAAAAGATCCTTCATCTGGACACTGTAAATCTTGCCAGTCAAACAGAGCGACTCACATGTGTGAGGATTGTGGAGCGGCCCTGTGTTCTGAATGCCTTGAATCGAGGTCAAGTGAATACACCGTCTGTAGTGATTGTCATCACACCCTTGGCACTCCTGTCCCAGGGGAAAAATTCGAAGAGTGTCCACAATGTGAGTCGGAAAATCTGAGTAAGGGAAGAAAGACTGTTGATATCTGTCCTAGATGCCACTCTACTAGAGTCGTACTTCTAGAAGATCGAAGAAGGTCGCTAGCTTTAGATATGAGACATGCAATAATGACCATTCAATATGGTCATACAAAGCTCAGAGAGTTCACCAATAAGTTAGCGAATGCGAAAAGATTACTCGTGTCACTTAGGATGGCTAACTTTCTCCATTACAGATGGATAGAGGAAAAGATTGAAGCTATTCAGAACGAACTTCCAGCTATTAAGAATAGAATCTCTAGCCAAGCTGAAATCATTGCAAAGAGGATGGCTGCGGAAACTAAGAATTTCATAGACTATACTCAATGGAATCCAACGCAATTCCCATTCATTGAGGGTATAACTAACAGAATCACTGAGATGGGTATCTATTATAGACAAAATGTTGATGAAGCACTTGAACCACTCAAGAACACATTAAAGGACATTAGAAGACAACTTGATGGACTCGACTACTATAAAGGACAATTCGCAACATTCTATGAGCATGGCCAGTTGTCTGTCGGAGAGCTTCCAGTCTGTGCACTTCCTGAAATCAAGATCGCGGGGAGTGACTTTCTCAAGAATGATAAAGCATTGGGAACACTCTTTATCACTAACAAGAGACTTCTTTTCATTGCAGAAACTGGACGAGTAAGAAAGAAGATGGAAACAATCTTTGATTTTCCATTGATTTACCTAAAGTCCATTGAAGAAGATGGACGACTCAGAAAACGTGTAGTTCTGAAACTAAAACAGGGTGAAATCAAAGCGACCTGTTCAGACCAAACAAAGAGAGTTCTACCGGATTATATTGAGATTGCTAGAAAGTTTGAGAAGTATATACAGACAGACATGCAAAGGGTTAGGAAAATAGAACAGACAGATGTTGGCACTAGCGATGTAAGACTCAAGATTGAGGGGATGGTATATTCATTACTTTCAACTAATGATAGAGTACAATATGAGGAAGAACGGTTTCTGATGAGACCTGGTTTCAAACAGCAGGTTGGGGGTTGGGGGTCAACACCTGTTCGAAGAAGTCCTTATGATAGCTATTACAGGAAACCTGAATCATTTCGTGATGAATTAGACAGGGTCATGAAACGATACGATCAGACACAAAATCCGCATCCGACCTATGATGTGAGTCCTAGATTACATTCATTGCGAAGAGACGCTGCATCCATTGAAGATGCAATTCGGGATACAGTCCATATGTTGCGAAGTGGGCAGCTTGTTACTGAAGATTTCATCAGAAGATATAGAGACCTTATGAGAGACTCGTATCATAACAGACGCGAGATTGAACGCGTCACAAGAGATACTCGTGACAAGCTCTGGTAGTATTATACACCAAGTTCACGTTCTAATGCTTTGATGTCTTCCTCCAAAGACTCAGCTTCACCTATAGGTTTCGCAGCTGTAGATGCATCAGCGAGTCCAGCCTCAGCATCAATTTCTTGAAAGGCGAAGGTCATGTCTTCAGACGTCACTTCCATAGTTGAATCAAGTGCTTCGTCAGAGATGCTAGCTTCAATCTCGAACTCCTCAAGGCGTCGAGCAATCTCATCAACATTAGCAACAACTTTCGAAGCATCCGTGCCATCTCCGAGCATTCCAAGTATCTTTGCAACCTCTTGAAGGGCGATCTGTGTCTTTGCAGAAGTTTGAGCACGATTTAGATGAGCTAGAATCTTTAGAATCTGAAGCCGTGACTTATCAACGGAAAGAGCATATCTTCGAAATCGCACCATCTCAGTAGCATATGTTCGATATGCTTCCATCTGACTAGCCTTTCTTGCTCGGACAGCACGAGATTTTGCATCACGTTCTTCCTTCTCCAACTTGTTCCTTTGGCGCGCTAATTGTTTTGACAATATCCTGAGGCGGCTGGATATTTCACCAATGTCCGGTTTCTTTCTACCCCAGGAGAATGCCTTTCTAATTGAACCCAAATATCTCACCTAATTCTAGGAGTGTAACCTCAAATCATTCATGAGAAGTTCGCGTTTAAACCTTCGCAGTTCGCAAATAATATTGCGTATGTATGTACTGGGTGTGACAGAAATTCTTAACACCTTACAAATAGTGTTCACATGAACATACATGGCGGATCGAGTTGACCATGGACTAAAGGCTTTGCTTGCCAAAGCAATAGAACTTGATAATAGAGGTATGAAGAAAGACGCTTGTCAGGAGTATCTCAAGGCAAGTAAGATTCTGATCAAGTTATCAAACTCTGCGGCATTGCCTTCTGTCAAAAAGCACTATCTTGACCGAGCTCAAGAATGTGTAGATAGGGTAAGGTATCTTTCTGGAATAAAGAAAAAATCCCATGGACCAGTTGATGGTCTTATGGTTCCTCCAAAGGTTGATGTTGGTCCTGCAGAGCAAGTACCAATCCAAGAAACTTCAAAGGCAGTAGCAGAGCTAGATGAGGAGGAGAAGAGACTCAGAGAAATGATCTCTGACACCATCATATCAGAACGTCCAAGAATGAAGATGTCGGAGGTTGCAGGTCTTGCAGATGCAAAACAAGCAATTGATGATGCAATAATTGCGCCCATGAAACATCCTGAGCTCTTCAAGGGGAAAGCTAGACAACCATGGCGAGGGATTTTGTTCTATGGACCTGCAGGTTGTGGAAAAACACTTGTTGCTAAAGCTGTAGCATCGGAGGTTAATGCAACATTCTTCAATGTTTCAGCTGCGAATATTGTAAGCAAGTGGCTGGGTGAATCGGAGAGGCTTGTGATGAGCTTATTTGATTTAGCAAGAAAAAATCAACCAGCGATAATCTTCATCGATGAGCTAGATTCAATTGGTGTTTCTAGGTCAGGTGATGATGTGGGAGGCGAGAGACGTCTTAAGACACAGTTACTCACAGAGCTTCAAGGTCTTGCCAGCGATGAGGAAGATCGCATAACACTCATCGGAGCAACGAATCTCCCATGGGAATTGGATTTCGCATTACGTTCCAGGTTTGAGAAGAAGATACATGTTCCACTCCCAGATAGAGAGGCACGAGCAAAGATTTTCGAGATTCATATGGAAGATGTTGAGGTTTCACCAACTGTTGAATATGACGAGCTGGCAGATCTTACAGAGGGATATAGTGGAAGAGACATTAGTGTTGTCTGTCGTGAGGCAGCCATGGAACCAATTAGGGATTTGCAGCGTACTGGTAGAATGGATGATGAGCAGGAGATATTGGACATCCGCCCCGTGTCACGGGATGATTTCCTGCATGCTATAGAAAACATCCGCCCAGCAACTCCCCCAGAGGATGTCAAGAGATACATTGACTGGGCGGAGGGTTCCTAAAGAGTGGGCGTGCGGGAGAGGAAAAAGGAAAAGACCAAAACGAAGGAAACAACCTCAACTGTTGAAAAAGAAAAAGTCGAGTCAGCTCCTTCTGTTGATGAGATTATCATAGAGGAGGAGGTTCATTCCCCCGAGGTTGTCGTAGAGATTTCAGAACCAACTGAAACTGAAGAACCTGAGGTAAAAATTGAGGTTGTTGATGAAACAGCTACCAAAACTGTAGTGACGGAACTTGATTTCATTATGCCTGACTGGGGAGATATTGAAGAAACTGAATGGATGTATGGTATTCCTACAAGAGAAGAGGATAAATTACTTTGGGCTGAGGAATGGGCAGATTTTCTATTAGAGTGGACAGAGGGGAATAATGTGCATATTCTCTCACTTGCTACCTTCATAGGTGAGCCACCATTCAAGGATTTGAGGAATAAGGTAGACTCCTTCAATGCGATTGCTGCAGTATTAATAGACAAGCAAGTTGCTGAGTGGATAGACAAGAAAAAACGACAATTGAGAGTCTATTGGCGACCTCTTGAGGATTGGGCAGATATTCTGTATCAGTGGGCACTCAAGAAAGGAAAACTTAGACTTGATGTAAAGTCAATAGTTATACAGGAAGTCAAAGAGGACTTTGCGAGTCTGCCAGAAAAAGACATTCACATTGTATTAGCACTTTTGGTTAAGAAAGGAGCAATTCTTATTTCAACATAATCTTAGTATGCACCTGTTACTCTTGGATCAGAACTATCGCGAGCTCTGAGTCCAGGGAAGTAATATCGACCGCCTGTTGAAAAGCGGATATCAGCAACAGCCATGCCAGCCTCAACCAAACTGGATAAAACTTGTCGAGCATGATCCTCAGACCACTTCATTTGCATAATTACTTCTTCAACAGAAACATATCCTTTTGATGCTGCCAGATTAATTACATCTGCTTGGTCACGTCTCAGCTCGAGGGGTCGTAACTCTACAACTTTGACTCCGCCTCGAAGCGTGCGTATTCCTGGGATAAGGCCATTGTCAGCAACACGGTTCACAGACTCGATGACATCATTATATGTCACAGATTCAAGTTCTGGAAGACGTCTTACAACCTCGACTATTAGTTCAGCCAACCCCATTAGTCCCTTTGATGAATGCTCTGTAGCCACATCAAGCACAGCTAGACCAATATAATCATAGAATTGGTCCAAAGTCATCCCTTGAAGTGACCGCCTTGGAGCATGACTGCTAAGTCGAAGCAGATTGGCAGCTTCAGGAAAAGCCTCGATTATGCGTTCAGTTGACACGAACGTGCTGATATCAAAACCCATTCGCTTCATGTTCTCTAGCTGTGAACGAACATCTTGTAGAAGAGCTTGCGACTCTCGTTGGTACGAACGAATATCTACTGCACCAAGGTCATATAATTTCTTCAATTGATCAAGTGTAGCAATTGAAGCATAGAGTTCTGAGTGAAGTCGCTCGTGCATTAGGTGCATTCCCTTTGTCTTCTAATCCGCACTAGGTCGGTAATTGAAGTAGAACTGATGGTGCTTTAAGAGGTAGTATTATCTAAGGTGTCAGACGATCGCGATCTCGTGGCAGTAGAGTAGCCTCACGTATGTTTTCAATGCCCAGGAGTTGCATGGTCATTCGCTCAACTCCAAGTCCTAAACCACCATGAGGCGGTGCTCCATATTTGAAGGGGTCTAGATAGAATGCAAAATCATCAGGATTAAAGCCCTTAGCCTTGAACCGCTCTACAAGTAAATCATACAGATGAATACGCTGGCTGCCTGTCGTAATCTCCATGCCTTTATAGGTCAAATCAAAGCTCTCAGTCATACCTTCATCTGTCATGCTTGGCATTGTATAAGCTGGACGAAGCTCCAAGGGATAGTGTGTGATATATACCATATCTGTCCCATACTTTTTAGGGAATATTTCACCTAAGAGACGTTCACACTCGGGGTCAAGGTCATCAGTTATTGTGAGACCCTTGCCTGCTTCGTTGACAAGTTCAATAGCTTCTGAATATTTGATTCTCTTGAAGGGAACTTTTGGTATCTGTAGATCAACACCCAAGATTTCCAACTCTGCAGCAGCATGCTTCTTAGTCATCTTGAATGAATGATGGAGCATGTTTTCCTCCATCTTCATGACATCTTCCACGCCACTAATCCAAGCCATCTCATAATCGAATGATGTATACTCGTTGACATGACGACGGGTATTGTGCTTCTCAGCTCTAAACACTGGGGCAATCTCATAGACTCGCCCAAACCCAGCTAAAAGCATGAGCTGTTTGTAGAATTGGGGACTCTGAGCCAGGTATGCCTTCCTGTCGAAATACTTGACTTCGAATAGGTTAGCACCTCCCTCAGTCGCTTCAGCGACAAGTTTGGGTGTGTGTATCTCAATAAAGTCATTGCTCTCCAAAAATGCCCTTGCAAAACGAACGAGGTTATGTTGGACCTTGAAGATGGCATTGATTGATGGTTTTCTCAAGTCGAGGACTCTATTGTTGAGTCTTGTATCAAGGTCAATGTCTGTTTTTCCTTCAACGACATCAATTGGAAGACGCTCAGATGTGTTCAAGATCCGAATCTTCCTTGGAATCACTTCAGCTCCCGAGGCAACTTGTTTGGCAGCTGTAACTTTCCCTGTGACTGAAACTGCGGTTTCAGGTTTTAGTAACCCTGAGGTTTTGAAGACTTCTTCTGGCACCCTTTTCTGAGGAATTGTTACTTGTACAGTCCCACGCTCGTCTCTCAGAACAAGAAACTTGAGTTTTCCTTTATCTCTGAGTATGTGGACCCATCCCATTAGGACTACATCAGTACCAGCTATTTCAGCTGTTATCTGGTTACTGAAATGAGTTCGAACTTCGTTACCAATTGGTTCAGTGCCAGCTACTTTGTAGAAATCCATTCTTCAGACCTCAATCTGAGTTCAATCTGCTGGTACTTGATTACATTATGAGGCTTTTGGAAACTATAAGAGTCAGGAGTTAAAGGGGGTCTAGGAATCATCCCAGAACCCCTCTTCTGGATCAATGTTCCCACTACATGGGTGCTCGAACCAGCTCATAGACCCGCTCCCTCGCGTCGCTCTCATGCTCCTCCTCCCGAATAAGACCTAGAGCCTTAAGTCTTCTAAGACCATAGTTCACAGTTCTGGGAGGAAGATATGTGTTGCTAATTAGGTCTTGCCGGGACATTCGTCGCCGGTTCTTAAGCAGCACATAAAGGAACTTCGCAGAAGGAGGTAGAGATAGGAATGAGCGTCGGGCAAACATGATCCCACCTTAGAATTGTTGCCATGTATTCAATACCTCCATATGATTTTTGATTTCAAATACATTTCAATAGATAAGCATTGGCATTTCGGTTTCTTGAAATCAAGAATACAGTTTGAAGGTTAGACCAACACACTCAATGTGTTGGGACATGTTGTTCAGTTGCTGGCATACTTGGGCGTTCATTGACATGCCAGAAGTCTACAATCTTATTCAGTAGTTCAGTGATTCCTACTCCAGTAATTGTTGAAGTTTCAATAAAGAAGAGTGGATGAGCTTGTCCGTTTTCACCCAAAGATTTTGCGACTTTATCACAGTATTCACGAGCTTCTTCGGTTGAAACAGGAATTTCTGGCTCATCATCCTCGTCCTCAATGACTGGATGATCACGAAGATCTGTCTTATTTCCGACAATTATTATGGGTGGTGGAATCAAGAAAGCATTGGATACCTCTCGTACCCAGAAATCAAGACTATCAAAGCTCCATCTATCTGCAACAGAGTAAACAAGCACAACCATTCCAGATCCTGTATAGAACTCTGTCTTAGGAACCTTTGCTTCCATACTCTTGTTGAACGTCCATGCGTCAACACGAACATTCGTTTCTTTGTACTCAACTATGTTGCTGAATGTAAATGGTCTAGTCGGGGGTAAGTCAAGAGAAGAGTAATCGTTTCCGAGTTTCAGATTACATTCGAAGATTATGCTATTGACTCCAACGCCTTCTTCGCCAAGGAATAAGACCTTGAGATCTAATAAGTCAGAAACATCTTCAACTGATGATTTCGCCTCTTCTGATATATCTTCCAGGGATGCTATAACTTCTGGTTCATCCCAAATGAATTTCACTGGTTTTGTTTCATCATCAGCTGATTGTGTTCGTGGGGTGGGTGTGCTTGTTGGGAGATTCTCTGCATGGAAGGAGTAGACTAAACCTTTGACTTCCTCACTGAGAGGAACATCCCAGACGCTCATTGTCTGCGGGGCTGGAGTGTCTGTCTTCAGGTCTTCAAGTGTCTGTGGGGCAAGGGTGTCTGTTTCCAAGTCTTCAAGATCGGGGGTGGACACTATTACATTGCTCTTGAGATCATCGGATAGCTTGCCCTTTCCAGTTGGAGAAAGGAATTCATCTTTTAGTGTATCAAGCGCATTCAGTGCTCGAGAGAGTTCAAGAAGGTCATCCTTTGTTAACTCATCCTCTCCAGGTATCACATCCACCTCAGGAAGTCCAACTCTTTTCAAAATGAACTTGAGAATAGGGTGGGGAACATTGAATCCCCGAAGATAGGCAAATCGTTGTACTTCCTCCATGATATCTTTGAATGATTTTCCAGAAAACTTGAGCCTTCGAGTGACAGCCGGGTCTGTAATGTATATACGATTTACCTTAAGACTTACGTCAATGTTGGTTCCCGGAATTTGCATCTTTACGACAACCACGCCTTCCTCTTCATAATCAAAGATATTATGTATGAATAATTACTATTTTTATATATTAAAGGTTTTCCCATATCAGTTGGTGACTGAAAAATGCATCTAATCGCCCTTGATTTGATAGAAAAGTGCATGAGTTAGCAAGAAAACATGACACTAATCCAAAGATATTCGGAACAAAGCGCCATATATTGGAACAAAGCGCCATATATTGAAATGTGGGATGGTACATCCTATATATTGGATTTTCCAAACCTGAACAAGTGTGTTGAAAGTGATAGAAGTCAATGTCACCTTATCAGATGGCACCAATAGCTCAATTCCAATCGCCTCACATTCAAAAATACTAGATCTCTCAAAGAGAGAAATCATCGCAATAGACCTCTCTGAGCTTGACAAACTTGACACTCTTGAGGAACTCAGTCTAAGCGAGAATAAACTAATGACGGTTGACTTGACTGTTCTGGCATTTAGTCCTGCAGTTCGTAAACTAGTCCTGAGTCACAACAATTTACAGATTTTGAACCTAGAAATGGTAGGCTATTGTTCACTTCTGGAGCATTTGGATTTGAGTTTTAATCAGCTACTAAGAGTTGATCTCTCTGCATTATTAGAATGTAAGAATCTTGTTTCGCTCAACCTAGAGAGTAATCGGTTCATGAATTTGGACCTTTCCCCACTCGCAAGATGTGTAAAACTAGAGAAGCTGAACCTCCTTCAGAATCCACTCAAAAGACTGGATTTAACAGCTCTTTTCTCATGTGCGTCTCTTGAATCCTTATTGGTTCCAGAAGAAACTAGATTAATCTCCAAGAAGAAATTTGAAGTCGAACTACTTAATCCCCCAGCCCTCAATGAGCTAATTTCTAAAGATAGAATTGAGTTCTCTTTGGATTAATGGATTGGCACTCTTTTGAATGTTCATATATTTCCCATTGGTCCGCAATTTTACTGTAAATATTCGATTTAGTGTCTAATGATACCAAAAATTGTATCCGAATATACTAGATTATCTTATTTTTTGATATTTTGATACTTTGTTGTTCCATTCACAGTGGTTATCATAAGGAGCAGGTAGTATGAAAAAAGCATTGATATCTCTTACAATAATATTCATTTTCTTAGTACCTTTAGCTAGTGGTCCTGCTCCTGAAGAGAGGTTCTCTTATTCTAAAAGAGTCGGTTCTGATGGAGATGATTTTGTACTAAGCGATTGGCAGGATAGAAACTCTGGAAATGGAGATCCATTGTTTGGGAATCTCAATGGGCTGAGAGTCGCGAGTGGAACATCGGTGATTGACTTTTCACATTCAGGGTACATTGGCATTAATCCTCCCCTGGGGTGGAGTTCTGAACAGCTGGAGGGGCAGCTTGACCATCTCTCGATGTGGGTGGATGCGATGTTGGTCAATCCGAATCTTAATGCATATCACGTAGAGCACTTTCTCATGGCTGGTAATCCTGAATATAATGATGACCCGTTTTATATCCCAGATGGATGGACAATAGTGAAGTTCGATGCATCTGGTGGAACTGAACACCCACAGCATGGTATATTCGAAATAAATGGATATTCTGGAAATGGATATGACAATTCATGGGGATGGCGATTCGATGCTAATCCTAGTAGTGGAACAACACTTAATCCATCAAATCAGATGTATTTCAGCCAGCAGATTCCTATACCTTGGAGAAGTATCTATTCCGCAGAAATCAAATTCCGCTACTATGTTTCAAGTACTTCCATTTTGGACAATGACGTATTCATTTTCACTAGAATCGAGGACTATATTTCAAAGAACAATATGTTTGTAAGTGGCACACCTATGAATACATGGCTTCAAGCCACAAATATAGTACCTGCATCTGCTTTCCAATCTATGGAAAATCTAGGCTCAATGATTTTTGATATAGGTCTTGGCACGGACATAAGTGGTATACCTGGATCTTCAGTTCATGAAGTATATATTGACGATGTTGAACTAAGGCTGCAAGTCCGTCCCTTCCCTGAGCAGGTTGACCTCCTAGCAAATGGAGTTAAAGTGACTGGTTCAACTCAGGGAAGTGTCAGTCCATATGTTCCTGATGGAAGCAATAGAGATTGCTACAGCGCACTAGATTCGAATGGAGGATCGGGAGGCGTAGACCTTAACGGTTATGGGAATAATGGTTGGTTAGATGTCGGAGCTGACATTCCGGCATATCCTGATTGGACAACTGCCTTTGCCTATCAGGTTGGACTTCAATTTCCGTTACATGTTCCACAAGGGGCGGCAATCACTTCAACTAGGCTTCAAGTCGAAGCACCTAGTGACTCGACAGGTTTTCCTGGAATGCGTATTTATGTTGCAGCTGAGGATGATGTTTCTGCGTTCACAAGTGGATACCCACTTCTTCCTGATAGATACGACTGGGTGAACACAAGTGTATATTGGCGTCCAACCACGTGGACAGCTAACGGCAGGTATGATACACCAGACATTGCAGCCCTTATACAGGAGGTTGTGTCCAGACCCGGATGGCAAAGTGGGAATTACATCTGTATAATGATTGACTATGCCTATTCAAACCAACAATATACCTATAATCAAATCAAAGGCTCATCAGGGTTTGCTCAAGCGGACCTTGCTAGACTGTTTGTGGACTATATTGATTCTGCTCCTTCGGATGTAATACCTAGTTTTCGATTTAACAAGAATATCGTCATTGACCATACCAAAGTCATTTCAAATCTCCAAGACTTTCCAGTCCTGGTAGATATATGGGATGAACACCTTCACATCAATGCTCAAGCAGATGGGGATGACATAGCTTTCCTCTTTAATGGTCAAGCGATTCCACATGATCTGGAATTATTTGACAAGCAGGGAAACGGAACACATGCTCATCTGGTTAGTTGGGTCAAAATTCCTGAACTTTCATCTGTTGGAGATACTACAATTGTCATGGTATATGGTGATGAAGATCTTGGAAGTCAAGAAAAGCCCGATGAGGTCTGGGACTCCGACTATTCTGCAGTTTGGCATATGAATGACAATCCTTCGCAACCACAATGGGACTCCACCTATGCTGATTATCTACCACACCAACCTCAGATTAAAGATAGCACATCATACGGTCTTGATGGTTCAACCGGTGGAACAATGACCACAACTGATAGTGTTAGTGGTATTATTGGTAAGGCGATAGACCTTGAAGGCGTGAACGATTATGTCGATTTTGGAAATCCGACTGAATTGCAGATGACTGGAGCATTCACAGTTGAGGCGTGGTTCAAGGCAGATTTCATCGATAATGACTATCTTGTAGTCAAGTCTGGAGAGTCTAACTATCGTGGCTGGGACATCAGTTTTGACTATGATCCATCTATTAGTCATGCAGGATGGGGGATGTTTAGGTATAGTCCTGATGGCGTGAATACAGACATTGTGGGCTTTGAGCGTGTTGACACTGATCAATGGTATCATGTCGTGGGAGTGTTCCACCCTTCATTTTATGCAAGATTCTACCTGAATGGCGAGTTAGTAGATGAGAGCACCTCAGGAATACCAGCATCTGTGAATGACCCAGATCGACCTGTTAGAATTGGTCGCAGATCTGACAATCCCGGTGGAACATCATATCTCGATGCCATTGTTGATGAGGTGCGGGTTTCGACAGTTGCCAGGTCTGATGCATGGATTAGAACTCAATATTACAATCAGAGAAATCCGGAATTATTCCTGACCGTTGGTGAAGAAAATGTCAACTTCCGATATATGAAAGACATCACAATCGACCATAACAAAGTGGCATCTGATCTCACAGATTTCCCAGTTTTAATTGACATATACGATTCTGACCTAAAAACAAAGGTTCAATCTGACGGTGATGATATTATGTTCACCTCAGATGGAAGGAGTCTTCCACATGAAATAGAGATTTTTAACCAGCAATATAACTCGACTCACGCACACTTGGTCGCTTGGGTAAGAGTAGACATCTCTTCGATGTCTGACACTTTAATCACAATGTACTACGCCAACCCTGCAATCGGAAACCAAGAGAATCCTGTAGAGGTTTGGCGGAATCAGTATCAAGGAGTGTGGCACCTCGGAGATGACCCTTCAGGTGCACTACCGGCTCCACAAATTATCGATAGCACTTACAAAGGAAATGATGGAACCACATATGGATCTATGACTCAGAGTGACCGAGTGATTGGACATATAGGTAATGCTGTCGACTTTGATGGTTCGAATGACTATGTAGACTGCGGAAATACTACTCCGCTTACAGTGGGTTACAATGATTTTGCCATGAGTGTGTGGTTCGCCTCGACGGATTTGGATGTACCACTGGCTATGAAAGGAGCCATCGGGACAAATGCTTACAGATACATGATATCAATCACGGGCTCAGGAACAGTAAAAGCAGAGATTGATGACAATTCGGGTACACCCGGAAAAATCTCCATATATTCGGCGTCAGCACTGAATGATGGTTTCTGGCATTACGCTGTAATGGTAAGGGCGGGAAGCTGGCTTCATTTATATATCGATGGATCCGAGGTGCCAACTTCGCCTGTCGATATTACTGGATATGGAAATATCAACTCTGTGGAACCGTTTCTGATTGCTGCATGCGACAACTACGACAATGCTGGATCACCCAATCTCTTTGCAAGAGCAATAATTGACGAAGTTCGAGTTCTCCATGATACAATTTCCTCACAGTGGATTCTTACAGAGTATAACAATCAGCTTGATCCACCTAGCTTCTACGCAGTTGGGATTGAGCGTGAAGTCATCATACCAAAGGAAATTCCCCTAAGATTCATGTACAAGAAAGACATCATAATAGACCACAATAAAGTTGCTTCAGACCTCACTGGATTTCCAGTCCTTATTGATATGTATGATATTGACCTTCGAACGGATGTTCAGTCAGACGGTGACGATATTGTTTTTGTTAAGGATGGCTGGATACTCCCCCACGAAGTTGAGCTATTTGACCAGTCGTATAACTCTTCACATGCCCATCTTATTGCATGGGTAAGAATGGACCTATCATCTGCGTCAGATACAGTCTTTTCGATGTATTATGGAGATCCTTATTCAAACAGTTATGAAGATTCTGAAGGTGTCTGGGATACTTCCTTTGCCGCCGTGTGGCATCTCAGTGAAGACCCAGCTGGAACCGTCTATGATAGTACATCAAATGGAAACGATGGTATTGGGCTTCCGATAGGCTCTGAACCTACT